>ERZ1292625.2106-Hain-H41-01um-R1-2106-length-19743-cov-4_pt1 | contig 12135 bp, 14 predicted proteins | sample MGYA00564400_ERZ1292625 | MGnify/ENA primary metagenome ERZ1292625 (study PRJEB36523, sample SAMEA6512639) | groundwater metagenome | collected 2019-01-08 | study: AquaDiva: Metagenomics assemblies of 32 groundwater samples
GGTAGTTTAACTGGGGCGGTTGCCTCCTAAAGAGTAGCGGAGGCGTTCAAAGGTTAGCTAACTACGGATGGAAATCGTGGTGATAGTGCATGCGCATAAGCTAGCTTGACTGTGAGGACTACAATCCAAGCAGGTACGAAAGTAGGAGCAAGTGATCCGCTGTCCTTACATTTTTATGTAAATGAACGTGGGATCGACAGCGCAAACGGATAAAAGTTACGCCGGGGATAACAGGCTTATAGCGCCCAATAGTTCACATAGACGGCGCTGTTTGGCACCTCGATGTCGGCTCATCACATCCTGGAGGGGGAGCACCTTCCAAGGGTTCGGCTGTTCGCCGATTAAAGTGGTACGTGAGCTGGGTTCAGAACGTCGTGAGACAGTTCGGTTTATATCCGCTGTGGACGATAGGAAATTTGAGGAGACTTAACCCTAGTAAATTTTGCTACTTTTCATCGAAAGGTGAATTGAAAACGTGGCTTATAACGGTGAAACCTTCATATGTATCTGGTTCGAGAACTATGCAATACGTGGTCCAACTATTGTATAATTCGCTTGAGGACCAGAAACCCCTGAAAGGCAATACCGTGGGAAGTCGATCAAGTGTGGAGAAGGCATATATTGCGGGTTTTCTTGATGGTGATGGCAGTATAATGTTGCAGCTGAAGAAGCGTGGCGATACCACTCGTGGTTATCGCTTCATGGCAACTATCTGTCTATATCAAGATTCCCGTCACGGCACCCCCCTATATTGGATGCAAAGCATTCTCAGTGTGGGGTATATATCTCATCGCAATGACAACATTACTGAACTGCGAATCCAAGGATTCGCTAGTGTTCAGCAAGTGCTTGTCGAACTGCAACCATATATTCGCTTCAAGGTTTTACAGACCGAGGCGGCTATAGCGGCCTGCAGGATATTGCGACGAGGTATAGCGAGCCTTTCTCAAGAAGATTTGTTACGTCTAGTGCAGCTAATACTTGCAGTTCAAAATGAGAACTACAAGTCAGCTCGCAAAAAGACCGAAACAGACCTTCTAAAAATACTTGGTTTGACCCCGTAACGACTTGAGTGCAAAGGCATTTGCCGCCTTGCATCAGACTTGGTAGATGTGCGAATCATTTCTAGAGAATGACGCCCCTACCGGGTAACACGCCACTACCCTCACTCGTATCGTGCGAGCAGGGTAAAGATATAGTCTGTGCTCTTAGAAATAAGGGAATAAACGACGAGAGGACCGGGTTGAACGCACCGCTGGTGTATGGATTGTTCTACCAAGGGCATTGTCCAGTAGCTATCGTGCGGCAAAGAGAAGCGCTGAAAGCATATTAAGCGCGAAACTGACTTCAAGATTAGATTTCCCTATGGAGCCCCCTGAAAGACTATCAGGTTGATAGGCGCAAGGTGTAAGCATGGCAACATGTGTAGCCGAAGCGTACTAATAGGGCCATTGACTTTTTACGACCTTTGATTCGCTTCGTTTACGGAGTTGGATCAAAGGTTCGCAATTGACTGGTTATTGGTGTGTATCACGCACTGAATAGCGTTTGTCGATATAAATGCTTACACTTTACATTGCTAAACAAGCACCGCAGCTAGCCAGCCATGGACATCAATAGACTTTCTCAAGAGGGAGTCAATTTGGTGCCCATAGCCCGAGGGCAACACCTGTTCCCATGCCGAACACAGCAGTTAAGCCTCGGAGCGGTTACAATACTTGGGGTTCACCCCTGGGAAAATAGCACGGTGCCAAATTATAGAGATAGCCTCCGAAAGGAGGCTTTTTCTTTAGGCGTGGCGACGACGATGTTTCGTGGCTATAAGACGGCGCGCACTTCGCTGCTGCTTGGCACGGAGCATAAGCAGAGTTTCTTGGCGTTCGCCAAGCCAGAAGCTAATCAACATTAATATCACTATGACGTAGCCCGGCCACAACACCCACAGCCAAGAGTGCAGAAGGGTCAAAAAGCCTAATATACCGCTGTTATGAGCGACGCTGGAGACGACATTGTGATAGGCTGGATTGCGCAGCACGGCAACCAGCTGCGTGGCGCTAATGGCTCCGATTGAGTCAGTACCCTGAATCTTGATAGTGTATGATCCCAGGCTGGAGTTAATCCACTTATAGGTGTGAGTGATATCAGAATTGCTGGTGCTGGCTCGCAAGACAGTTTCGATGCTACCGTCACCCCAGTCGATGGTGAGGGCGTAGGGTGAAACACCGCCGCTGATTGTCAGGTTGACCGCGACTTGTTCGCCGATTAAGCGAGTATTGTAATTATAAACTGTGCTGATAGTGAATTGGCCGCCCTGGGCAGCGCCTGTTTGGTCTCTTGCGGGTATCTGAGCAATTGAACGAACATAAAACTTGGGCGACTTAAGGGTCTTGCCCTGGGTGGTAAGAGCTTTGACCTCGACACTATGCCTGCCAACTGACACGATTGAGGGCAGCACACAGCGCCAAAAACCCACGGCATTGGCCTTAGTGCGACAAATAACCGGGTCGGAATGAACACTAACAGTTATGTCAGAGTAGGGCGGCGCTATGCCGCTGAAAACCGGTCGTTGGGTAACTAGAGGTTCTGCTGCGGAGCCGCCGTAGGGTACATTGTTATCGACTTGCATGATTTGTAGACCAACTGGCGATACAACAGAGGCTGCCTTTGCCGACGGGTTAGCCGAGCTTCCGCCGCTGCTGACGACGGGCGGCGGATCATAATAAACAGTAATACCGGCCGGTGACAACGGTCCGGCGTCATCGGTTATATTATAGTCTTGGACGGTTAAATTGTTGGAGCCAGCGTTAAGAAGCGTAGAAATCTGGAATTCATTGCTATTACACCAGCCAACACCTACGTAGACAGTGCTCTGGAATAGCTTAACGTAGGAGTTGTTGGGACAAGTACCGGTGACTGTTTGCGCCTGCGTTACGAAGCGACCTCCATCCAAGGGCGAAGTAATCACTGCCGGCTCAGTCAGAGGATCGGCTGGAACTTTGGCAGTGACAGTATAATTATCGCCAAAAACAGCTACTGTGGAGGCAAACAACAGAACACCGACACATAATTGCACCATAACGCTGGCTGGATGCAGCGATAGGCGAACATGCAGCGAGCGTCGTTTACGCAGGAACGACTTGATAGCTTTTTTGTGAGCCTTCGACCGCTGGTGAGCGGCGCGTTTAGCGGCCAATCGGCCTGTCTTCTTGGCTTTCATTTTGAGATGTTTTTATTTTTTGCAATTTACATCCATAATTATACAAATATCCACCAGATAAAGCAAAACCCACTCATCGTTTAACAAAAAGCTTGAGTATTTTGCCCTAGTCGATATAATTAACCATAAGCAAGAAAATAGGGAGGGATTAACTGCTATGGCCAAGGTAGATGTTAAGAGTCCGTCAGAGGACGAAGATTTCGATGTTAAGGCAGACGAAAACGAGACTAGCGCTGCTGCCGAAGAAACAACAAAAGATCCATCAACAAGCGAAGACGTAACGGCTACAACCGAGTCCAGCGATGGCTCTGATGACGATGACGCAGCCAAGACTGGTGATGAAGCAACATCAGAAGAAGAAACACCTGAAGAGACAGCAGAAGAAGCGCCAGCTGATGTCAGCCTGAGCCCAGAAGAGCCAGAGACCCCTGTTGAAGATGAGGCGCCAGCCGAATCCGTAACACCGGAGTCAGAGCCTGAGCCCGAGGCAACCCCTGAGCCAGAAGCCATGCCAGCCACAGCGCCACCAGCTAGTTCTAAGAAGAAGGGTTCGACTGGTCGAGCCATCTTCGAGATAATCCTGGTGGCCATCATTGTTGGTCTTGGTGTTTGGGGCTGGGGTCTGCGTGCTGATCGCAGCAATTTGGAGGCCCAAGTGATCAAGCTTAACGCTAATCCGCAGGCCACAGTCCAGAAGCAGGCTCAAGACTTGATAACCCAAGTTGGCAAGCTGATGCAGCTGCCTACCGGTGAGCAGCCGACCATTGCTAATGTATCCGACGTTACCCAAGCCAAGAAGCAATCAGCTTTCTTCAATAATGCCCAGAATGGCGACAAGGTGTTGATGTACGTCAAGGCCGGCGAAGCCATACTGTACCGACCAAGCACTAATAAGATAATTTTGGTCGCTCCGCTGACATTTAACAGTGCAGCCACCGGCTCGACTCCAGCTACCACAACAAAAACAACCCAATAAAGCCAACCAACACCTTATGATCGTAGTCATTGAGCACTAGCTTATTGACATCTAAACAATAGCGTGATATCATAAGCATAATTTCGTAAGAAACAAGAGGGTTTTTCGTACCGATAAGGTCGAAAAGCCCTTTTTGTTTAGCGAGAGACGCCAATTAAGTAAGGGAGAATTACAATGGCTGGAACTAAAGCTGGTGGCCAAGCGGCTGCTGCAACCAACAAAACTAAGTACGGCTCTGACTTCTATGCGAAGATCGGTGCCAAGGGCGGTAAGCTCGGCAAGACCGGTGGTTTCTACGCTAACCGCGAGCTAGCTCGCGCAGCTGGCGCCAAGGGCGGTCGCATTAGCCGTCGCACCAAGAAAGTCGCCTAAATATAGGCCACAGGTAAAAGCCCCCACTCAAGGGGGCTTTTACAATTATGATATTATTGGACGATAAATAAACGGAGTTATCAATGAGTGTCGACCCAAAAATCGAGGCTGGAATTCAGAGAGATTGGGACATGGCAATTGCCAGCGACCAATTTAGAACTGGAGCTGCAAACGAGAGATTTATTCTAGGTTTGCAAGATGAGCTATTACTATCAGAATTTGCCGTAGAGTACGCAGAAGAGAGACTTGCTGCAGCCAAAGAGGAAATGCGCGATACGCGTTCGTTTGGCAGAAAAATCTTAGACGGCCTGTTTAATGCAGGCTCCACTATGCCAACAACAGACGAAATGTGGCTCGTAACAAAAGAAGCCGTTGAGGCCAAAGAGCAGCTTGAGATTGACCGCCTCAAAGCTCAAGAGGTGCAAACTATAGCCGATAACAGTAGTAAATACCTTCTAAAGTTAGCGCACCCAGACTTTGCTAACCCAGTAGCTCTCTACGCACATAATCTAGTGATGGGAAGCAGCAGTCGCTATCAGGGCGAAGACCCCGTAGCTGGATCCCCAAGCTTTGCGCGCAGAAAATATGCCATGATTCATGCAGAGGCCTTTGATACATATGCGGAAAAGATTGAGTACTGGGCGGGCGTACTATCCGATAACCCTATTAATGATAAGTTCAAGGAGCAAAACCCAACTCTTACCACCATCACACCTGAAGTTATGGTAGGTCTTGAATTTGAGGCCGACTATGAAAAGAGCAGAGTCAATAAGCTAAGCGACACAATTGAAGATCATTTTATCGATCAGCAGTTAGCAAGAGAGGCAGCTGCTGATAGGTCAGTGCTTGCAGGACAGGCGAACGCGGATAATTTTATAGGTGGCAAGAAAGCAAAGTCCGAAGCCAAAACTATATTAGGCGAGGCTAGCCAAAAGTTTCTAGAAGCAGGTAGAGGTAAAGATGAAGCCGAGCTGGCAATACTCATTGATGGTCCAGTAGAGCTTCTTACCAATCGCCACCAAACCCTAACAAATGTGATTAATGCAGTTCGAGACGGCAAGAAAATCAAGAGTACGTGGATCCCTCTTCTCTCAGAGTACCTAGGTAAGTAATAATTTAGAGGACGGCTGAGGTATTTTGCTGCGGTAGGCGCGGCAGAAGCGACTGGCTGTCACGCGCCAAGTAGTGTGGCAATTATGACAACGATAATGGACAAAATCTCCCTGTTGGAGGCATTTAGTATTGCAGGTAGGGCAAATGCTGCGTTTGTGCAGCCAGTCGCGGTAAGTGTCTAGACAATCTTGAATATGATCCTCGTCAATTTTAAGATCATGTTTGTTGGCCAGCTCGCGAGCGCGCTCCCAAGCCGCCACTTCTAGTCTAAGTAGCTCGAAGTCAGCCTTGTAGTTCCTGTGTCCAAGCAGGGCATGGCCGGTTTCATGCAGCAAAGACCAGATAGCCTGATGTCCGCGAGCACCCGACTTGTAGAATATTTCCTTGGTTTCTGGTGACCAATAGAACTGATCGCCGGCAGTGAACTTAAGGGCAGGTAATTCGATCGTTAACCGGCCTATTAACTTATCCATCGCTTCGAAATTGTTTTGCCAGATCATAGCAGCCATAAAGAACGGCATCATCGGAGCGCTGAGCTGCCAAGACAGCCTTGGGCTGCCTGACAACCGGGTGCAGATGCTTACCGAGGAATTCAAGAATAACAGGGCTGTACTGATCAGCATGCTTACCGACACTGCCACCAAGAATTATTGCTTCCGGCTGCAAGACCGAGCAGACTGCACCTAGCCCGTAGGCAATACTTTCACCGACTTGACGCCACTCCTCAGGGTCAGTAATCTCGCAAGCCTTCTTATTGAAGCGCTTAACAACACCGCGACCACCAGCAAACTCTTCCCAATGGATATATTGACCGTCTTGTAGCAGCGGCATTTTGCCAAACTCAGTGTCCTGTAGGGCTGTGACGATCCGACCATCTTGGATTAATGCACCGCCTATACCGGTGCTGATGGTTGCGAACAGCACATTACTATAAGTATCTTTGATTAATTGTGCTTCTGATAGACCGGCTAGCCGCGAGTCGTTCTCTATGATAACGGCTGTTCCGCCCAGCAGGCTTGATATATCATCACGGATAGATTCGTTGCGCCAGGGTAGATTACCGAGTGCGAGCTCCATCCCTGTCTTGCGGTCAAGCAGCCCCGGCACGGCCACACAGCAATGGAAGCCGTTTTCGAGCTGAAGTTGCTTCAAGTTCTCATCGAGATCCTGCAGGAATTGCCTATAGTCGTGACTGGAAGGGAACTGCCGCTTATCGATGATCTGACCCTCATCAGACAGCGTAGCCACCAAAGTCTTGGTACCCCCAATATCAATCCCCAAATACATGGCCTCAGTTTATCACAACCGAGCTTCTTGGCCTTTGTATATTAGTACTCCCGGGCACCCAACAAGAACTATACAATTATTGTTGGGTGCCCAAACCCTAGATGCGAAAAACCTAGGCCAAAATCCAGTCCGCGTAACTCTTTACTAGAAGCAGTTTATCAGATACAATAGGACTAATCTTAAGTCATCAAATTAACTGGTACTAAGTGAAAAACGGAAGTTCGAAGCCAAGAACCGCTGTTTGATGCTCAAGAAATACACTCACAAGGAGGCATGGTAAGAACATGTCAAAAGCGTACACAATGGACGAGCTGCTAGCTAGCAGCGATATCAGTGGTCTGACTACCGGCGAAGTCGTCGAGGGTCAAGTCACAGCAATTAAGAAGAACGAAGTCTGGATTGATCTAGGCGCTAGAGGTGTCGGCGTCGTTATGCGCCGCGAGATCGGCTACGGCCAGAAGCTCGAAGAAGGGCAGAGCGTTACCGTCAGTGTCATTGATCCAGAAATGGACGAAGGCCACGCCTTGCTCAGCATGAAGCGAGCCGTTAAGGATCGCGGTTGGGACGAACTGCAACGCGTTCACGAAGCTAACGAAATCGTTGAAGTCGTACCTTATGATGCCAACAGAGGCGGATTATTGGTCGAACTAGAAGGTATCAGAGGCTTCTTGCCGGTTTCACAACTGGCTCCAGCCCACTATCCACGCGTCAGTGGTGCCGATAAGGACGAAATCCTCCAGAAGCTGCACGCTCTAACCAACAAGCCACTAAGGGTGAGGGTTCTGGACGTTAGCCGCAAGGACAACAAGCTGATCTTCTCTGAGAAAGAAGCTGTCAAGGATGACATGCAAGCCCGCTTCAGCGAGCTTAAGGTCGGTGACAAAGTCGAAGGCATGGTTACTGGTGTAATCGACTTCGGTGCTTTCGTAAATGTCGATGGTATTGAGGGTCTGGTTCACATTTCTGAGATCTCTTGGGAGCGCGTCGACAACCCACGCAATTACGTTAAGGTTGGCGAAACCGTCAAGGCCAAAATCATCGGTATCGACAAGGATCGCCTGAGTCTTAGCATCAAGCAAATGTCTGAGGATCCATGGCTAGAGCAGGTCAAGGCCTTTAAGGTCGGTGATGTCGTCGAAGGCAAGGTTACCAGAATTACGCCTTTTGGCGCTTTTGTACAGATTAGCCCAAGCGTCGAAGCCCTAGTTCACGTCAGTGAAATGAGCGATGACGAAGCGGTTGACCCGGAGAAGCTTTTCCAGCTTAACGAGAAGAAGCAGTTCAAAGTCCTCGACATTGATACCGAGAACCGCAAGATTGCCCTAAGCCTCAAAGAGGCCAAGGCCAAAAAAGCCACCAAAGCTAAGCCCGCCGACAAATAGCATGTGTACCTAAGATAAGCGGCCAATAGGCCAGAAAGGAGTCGACCATCATGGCAGAAGATCAAACCACCGAGACAACAACTACCACAATCGAAATCGAAGACATGATCACCGTCGGCACCTTGGCTGAACGCTTATCTATACCCGTTTCGCGTCTAATTGGCGAGTTGATGAAGAATGGTGTCATGGCCACCGTCAACGAGCGCATCGACTTTGATACAGCCCAGATCATTGTTGAAGAGCTGGGTCTCGAGCTCAAGCTGGCCAAGATGGCTGCTCCCGAGACTATCGTCACCAAGCGCGAGAAGCCCGCGGCCAGCGCCAACGCCGCTGCCCGCGCGCCGGTTGTGGCTGTCATGGGTCACGTCGATCACGGCAAAACCAGTCTGTTAGACGCTATCCGTGGTGCTGACGTAGTCAAGGGCGAAGCCGGCGGCATCACGCAGCATATCTCGGCCTACCAGATTGAGCACAAAGATCGCAAAATTACCTTTCTAGATACTCCTGGCCACGAAGCTTTTGCGGCTATTCGTGAGCATGGCGCCCACCTGACAGATATCGTCATCATTGTGGTGGCTGCCGATGACGGCGTCAAGCCGCAAACTATCGAAGCCATAAGATTTGCCAAGAAAGCTGGCGTCAAGATCATTGTTGCCATCAACAAGATCGACAAGGAAGGCGCTGACATCAACCGCATCAAGCAGCAATTATCCGAACAGGACCTGCTAATTGAAGAGTGGGGCGGCGACATCGTAGTCCAGCCCGTTTCGGCCAAGACCAAAGAAGGCATCCCAGAGCTGCTGGATATGATTATCCTCGTTACTGATGTTGAGGAACTTAAGGCTGATACTGATGTGCCGGCTCGCGGCCTGATCATCGAAGCTCACGTTGAACAGGGGAGAGGTCCGGTCGCACATGCTCTGATAGAGGCCGGTACGCTCAAGCCAACCGACTTTATTGTTGCCGGCGGTAGCTATGCCAAGATTCGCAACCTGGAGACAACTGAAGGCAATCCGCTCAAACAAGCCACGCCTTCGACCCCAGTTACTATTACTGGTTTTAAGACGCTGCCGGAGTTCGGTGACGAATTCATCGTGGTCAAGAATGAGAAAGAAGCCCGCGCTCAAGCTGCCCAAACAGCCAGCGACAACCAGGTAGCCGGTGGCCACTTGGACATCGGCAGCAGCGAGCTAATTCGCCTTATCAACCGCGACAACGCCATGGAAGAGCTTAACATTATCATCAAGGCCGATGTCCAAGGCTCATTAACCTCTGTTATAGACAGTCTTAAGGCTATGGACACTGAGGAAGTTTCAGTTCGTGTTGTTGGCGCTGGCATTGGTCCGATTGGCGAAAATGACCTTCATCTAGCTCACACCAGCCGCGCTATCGTTTACGGCTTTAATGTCGACCTGCCGACCAGCAGCAAGCAGCAAGCTAGCCGCGACAAGATCAGTGTCAGACTCTACAAGGTCATTTACGAGCTGATTGACGATGTTAAGCTTGAGCTGTCCAAGCTGCTTAAGCCCGAAATCGTAGAGACCGAAATAGGTCGACTAATCGTCAAAGGCATCTTCAACACCACCAAATCCGAAGTTATTTGCGGCGGTGAAGTCACCAAAGGTAAGCTAACTGCGCCGGCGCTGGCCCGTGTCACCCGTGGTGACGAAGAACTCGGCGAAGTCGAAGTTACCGGTCTCAAGCGTGGTCCAGCTGAAGCTCGTGAGATCATCGAGGGCGAAATGTGCGGTATGAGCCTCAAGACTACCAAGAAGCTAGAACTCCAAGAGGGCGATCGTATCGAGCTCTTCACCCGCAAAGCCGTCCAACGACAACTCTAAACTCATGAACAAATACCCATGCCCAGATTGACAACTGACGCATTCAGTGATAATATATCAAAATAATGCCTTCGCCTGAAAAACCAACAAAAATCACACCAGAAAAAGCCAATCCGGCTAGTAAGGAAGCTATTAAGGCCGAAAGAAGCATGCTGCGTGCTGTTCACGAAGATCATGCCAAAGTCCTCGAAGCAGCTGGCATAACCGCCAAAGCCACCCAAGATTGGGTCGATAACTACCGCAAGGAAATGGAGGAATTCGAGTCCCAAACACCTCTATATCAAGGTGTGTTTTCTGGTCGTAGGCTAGAAGGTAGAAATGGCCGATTGCCTAGTGCAGCAGCGGTAAACCGCCGGATTGCCGGCTCAGAAACGGGCGATTACTTCGACGTACCAACCGTAAGACTAACAGTTGAAGAAGAAGATCTCACGGGCGGCCCATACTCAGTAGGCAGAAAGGGTAGGCACGAATACGTAGCCATGATGGAGCTGGACGAGAAAACCGGCGCGCTAAAACCAAGAGGAAACTTCACTGAGGCGGATATCAAAATGGTGGAAACACTATTAGATGGATTAGAAGAGCTTAGAGCCCTAAGTGCCTCGCCCGCCGAACAGACCGTCCAAATTCTACCCAATTTATCGTCCGATTTAGGCAGCATTATTGACCCCAATGAGTAAGTATCAAACTAATATAGCAAATGATATAATAGTTAGCACAGGATACCCATGCTAAAGATTGACAACAACCTACTAGTCGAAATCGGTCTCGATAGCTTGCCCGACGCCGAGAAGAGCAGTTTCCTCAAGCATATTTACGAAACATTAGAGATGCGAGTTGGTGTTCGTTTGGCTGATCAGATGAGCAACGAGCAGCTTGACGAGTTCGAACGTTACTTCGAGGCCAAGGATGATGCCGGCGCTTTTAAGTGGCTGGAGACCAACTTCCCGAATTATAAGGATATCGTTCAGCAAGAGTTCGATAAGCTTAAGGCCGAAGTTGCCCAGACGGCTCCGCAGATCCTAGCTGCCAGCCAGGCTGCCCATGCCCAGCAACCAGTTGCCGCCCCCCCGCAACCAGCACAACCGCCATACACTGAGCCGCCAACTCAGCCTATTACGCCACCGGCGCAACCACAATACCCCTCAGAACAACCGCCCGCCGGTCCACCTACTCAATCTGTTGTGTAGGCTAAGCCGCGGCTGCTGACTGGTCAGGGTGTTCAAGAGCATATCTAGTAGCCTGCACGCCAGCCATGACTGCTACTACACTAGCGTCCCGGGCATTGCCAGCCGGAACTAATCGATCACCACCCTCTTCGCTCCTCGAGCGAGCCTTGGATGCGCCAATTGATGCCAAGATTTCTCCATCAGGGTCGACTAACTCCACAATACCGGTATCCGGGTTTACGCCCTTAATGCGTTCACGCACAACAACCGAATCGCCATCGTGAATTGTATGATCCCCAACGACTATTTCTTTTGCGTCACCCTTGAGGTGAAATGGTACAGTCGGGCCACCAATAATGGTTTGAGGAAAAAGCCCATCCTCAATGCTTTGCTGAGTTATACCGTTACGTCCGGCTCTTAGTAATTGATCGGCGTCATCAAAAGCGGCTAGCTCTGAAACTGCGCCTTCTTCGAACGAATCTGCCATGATTTGCCCCTTTGTTTTAGCTTAATTGTTATTTTACGAGGGCTGATGAACAGCCCTTTTACTCCTGGCTACATTATATACCCGCATGTCAATACCCCATGTGTTCGTGTTTTTGGCAAAATGATGAGAATACGCTTTTATTGCTTCTATTGCAGTTTGTAGCCGGCCAGGAAGGCGGCGGCTGACATTTCACGCTTGCCAGCCGGAACTAAGCTGTCAATTACTAAGGTGTTATCGGAGGCGTGAACGCCTAATTGTTTGCCTTGTATCCATAATTGGCCGGGCTTACCGGTG
>ERZ1292625.3689-Hain-H41-01um-R1-3689-length-12133-cov-4_pt1 | contig 12133 bp, 19 predicted proteins | sample MGYA00564400_ERZ1292625 | MGnify/ENA primary metagenome ERZ1292625 (study PRJEB36523, sample SAMEA6512639) | groundwater metagenome | collected 2019-01-08 | study: AquaDiva: Metagenomics assemblies of 32 groundwater samples
CTAACTCTCCGAGAAAATGCCGATCAAAGACGGTTAAATAATCCGACGTGAGTATCTTTTCAACGTACTCTTGATACGCTTTACCTGGTTCGGGTTGTGAGCATTTTACAATGGTGTATCCGAGCGTTTGGAGTTGATTCGCTAAGGTGCTTTTACCCGCGAGATCCGCTCCTTCGAGGATTATCATATTTTCACAAACAATATATTGGAAGCGATTTCGTGGTTTCTCACGTCGACGTATTCCTCATCATACACCACCTTGTTGATTCCAGCCATAATGAGTACTTGAAGGCATCGGTAACACGGAAAGCACGTAACGTACGCAGTACAGTTTTCTGTTGATATTCCGTACTTCGCTGCGCAGCTTATTGAATTTATTTCGCTGTGGGTTGTACGCAAACACGTTTCTCCATGGACTTGATCGTTGTAAGTATCACATATCGAATCCGTACAATGAGGAGCTCCCGGTAGACTACCATTATATCCCGTTCCAATAATGCGTTGATCTTTTACGAGAACTGTTCCGACTTTCTTTCTATTACACGTGCTGCGCTCGGAAACGAGTCGAGCGATATCCATGAAGTAGTTATTAAGCGGTTGTCTTGCGGAGCTCATTGATTTTGGTTCTTAATTTTTGAGCATCGACTTTCAAGTCTTGTAAGTAACTTCGAACGGTTTTAGCTGTATTATACTTCATTCCTGGCTTAACGTCTTCATTAAATTTCTGAAGGGCTTGGGCTATCGTAAGTATGTTCTCAAACATAGAGTAGTTTAGTTAGTTTAGACAAACCTTGTTCATTAAAATCTTTTACGATCTCGTCGACCACAGACCGTTGCTTATTAACTAATTCAGCCCGATAACCTATATCTTTACACTTATCAAACTCTCGTCCTATTTCATACCGTGTCATGTACAACCAATCGTGCTTTGAAACGTTCGTGAATCCATAGAGTGAATCAACTAATCCAATACATCCTAACACTGGTACTCCACACGATACTGCTTCAGCCAACCTCCTTAATATCCAACCTCGCTTTAGATGAACCTTGTCTGTATTTAATATACACGCTTGATAGTTTGGGTAAAGTCCGGGTAGTCCACTCATGAGTATCTTACCTGTTGCGTTTATGTGTTTGTACTTTTCATTAACTATCTCACACTTATCACCGAAGTAATCAGTTTCGATACCTAATTCAGCGAGAGTTTTTATTCGTGACGGTTTATACGTTCCGACGTAGATATTTTTTTCAACTCTTACTTTAGGAAGCTCAACTTTCCAAGATAATATACGTTCGTAATCAAGCAATGTAACGGGGAAGTAATTAGGTACGTTCTGACTACAGTTATACACTAACGTCCACTCAGTAAGAATTTCAGATTTTTTTGTTCGGAATGGTTGAATAAGTTCGAAGTACTTTTTCGCTCTCAGTTCAGCGTCGTCTCTCAGCTCTCCGTACTTTGTATTGTTTAGACTATTCGCTAACTTGAACTGATACGCGGATGTTATGTTCGAATCAACAAGTAACTCAATTACCTTTTTAGCCTTATGAGTCAATAACGTATATGCCACTCTGTAAAACTCTCGATTTATGAACCGCTCAGGAAAGCAATTGAGCATGATTATCGCGTCGAACTCACCTTCCGTTGAATCAGGAGTGTACTTTAACTTTTTATGAAACGGTTCGATCTCTTGAACCTGAGTCAGAAGCGTTACGTCGTGCTCCTGAATGAGAAGTTCAACTAATCCTTTGAGGTTAGAATCAGACACAAATTTGTCTTTGTGGCCGTAATATCTCGTAGATCCCGCAATTATGCCTATCGTCATTGTTTTAAGATTAGTCTAGAACGTCCCAGATGACCCTAGTCCCGCTTCTCCACGTCCAGACGATGATTCGATCAACTCTACCTCTTCGACGCAAGGGAGGTGAATAGGGAGCACGAGAAGCTGGGCAATTCGATCACTTGGGTTTATTTCCACTACTTCTTGTCCATTATTTTGGAGAATAACGTGAATCTCGCCCGTGTATCCCTCGTCGATGACATTACCTATTGTCGTTAAGCCATGGTTGTTCGAGAGGCCAGAACGGGATTGTACCAACCCGACCGTATCAGGAGGCAGTTGAATGGCTATACCTAGTGAAAACGTGTATCGTTTTCCTGGCTCCAGCGTTACGCGTTCTTGTGAGTACAAATCCAGTCCGGCATCTCGATCCTTATTTCGTTTAGGTAACACCGACCACGGTTTGAGCTTTTTAACTTTCAACGTCATAGATTTTTTCAAAGTAAGATACACCACTACCGCAATCCGGAGTTACACCGTACCGGACTTTTCCATATCGGTGGGCAACGTCGACTACGGTCACGTTAATTTTAAGATTACCGATCTTCACGATAGCCTTGGTGTTCAACTTCTCTTTAATTATCTGTACAAGATCACTCATGGCCTTAAAATGGTATTGAATCAATATCAGCTTGCTCGTCTTGGGTTATTGTTGGCAACTCTTGTGGTTTAACTACGCCACTCTTTAATTGGTTCACAACTTGCTCCAACAACTTCACTCGATCTTCAAGTTGATAGTGCTTCTCCTTAAGTATATCGAAGTTAGTCGGAGAGGTAAAGTTCAACCAATCACCGTTTTTCTCCACAACGACTTGCACTTCATCACCGACTTTCCAGTTGTTCTTAAGGTCGTCACTCGAGTTAATAAAGGCCGATAACCACGCTTCACCGTGCTTTGTGGTCATGATCCCAATTTTCTTAAACGGCTTACCTGTTTTCTTTGAAACGAACGGTACTCCCTCTTTAGACTTTTCTGAGATAAATACCTTCGTTAAGATAACTTTTTCAATCATACGGTTTCCTTAATTTTATGGAGCGTTAATGCGCTCTCAAATCCTCGCTTGTAATCATCGACATTGTACTTGAACGTAGGTGTAAGCGTTGGAGCTCCGAACGGGATAATGCAGTACCCGGAAATTCCTTCGATGTTGGAATCGAACTTTTCGAAAGTACGTTCACCGTTTTCATTGAACCCACCGTTTTCGGTTATCTGAATATCATACCCGGCTATCTGGATGAACTGATTCCAGTACGCTTCCTTACTACTCTTAAAGTCGGCTGCGATTATTCGATCTTCCATATCTACCCAGCCTACGTCAGCGATTCCACCCACCCATAATCTTTCGCTGTAACAGTACAATTCTGACCAGAGAAAACGCTTTATATTTCGGTATGACCATTCTTTGAACTCTAAAACGTAGGGATTCGTTCCGATGTAAGCTTGTGTTGTTGGAACTCCTTCATTTAACTCGATGCACTGCTTAACGTAAATTTCAAGTTCTTCATGGCGCGCAGTTCCAATCTTTGCTCGCTCATTCTTATATCGGTCATGAGCGGAGTATGCCGTATCTAACATGTCAAGATAATCAACATCCTTCATTGTCCGAATTATATCAAGGGTTGTTAAAGCCGTACGAAGGCGTTCAGTTTCGCTTCCGTTCTTCTTATTCGTCCAGCCGAACGTCGTACAGGCCATACCACTTGCCCACCACATGAGACCGCCGCCTCCACTGACTACGCCGCACACTGTTGAAGTACCCCACAACGGTTTTTCGTTCAATGTGTGAGCGTGGATTTTTTTATTAAATTTATATCCCACACAATTGTCGTTCAACTTCAATGTCGTACGGTTCACATGGATACATTGGATCATCACATTCTTCTTCCTCCATTCTTTCGATCATCGCTGTATCAAGTGACAATCGACACTTGCCACAAAGTTTTAATCCACCGGAGTCGTCGATGTAGTTTTCACAATCCCCGCAGGATTGGCACGTCATACGTTTTCATCTTTTAATTCCTCAATTGAGCTTAATGGAACCGCTTGTCTAATGACTTGTTCGTCTGTGTTGAATTGAACGTACGCTTTAAGATTATCATCTGAAATCTGAACCAACGTGGCTTCACCGTAGTACTTTGATGATTCGTTCTTTCGAACGTAGATTTTATCATTCATATATTTCTTTTTGAAGGAGAGAGGAAAAACTGAGCAGTCTAAACCCCTCCCCTTCAAAGCTCACTTTTAATTATTATTACTACTTCTCATAACCACTGGCTTACTCCGATTTGTCTTACTTCCGGTTATTACTCCAGTTTGTCGGAGTTGGTAGATGTGATTCCTAATCGATACCATATTCCTACTTAACGCCTTTGCAATCTCACGAGATTTTAATGAGTGATAGTGTTCTACTATGTAATCGTCTTCGAACTGTGTGAACTTCTTACCGTCTCTTTCAGCTACGTGAAATGAATTCACTTTCTTGATTAGTTTCTCATCGACCCCTGATACATCTCTCGAGATTGATCGAGCGAAAGCGAGCATTTCAGAGTAGGAATCGAACTCTAGGTTTATCTTCATTGTCTTCACCTCCTTTCTTATCTTATGGGTATAGTAGTATTATACACTATAGCCGTAACTACGTAAACCCCCAGCTAAAACGTTATAGAATAAAGGTTTTCAAAAGTTATGCACTTTCTCTTACAATCCTAGTTTCGCACAGCGGACACTTCTGAATATCCCATCTTTGCCTATCGTTTGTCGGAAAGTAGTCTAATTGGATTAGTTCACCACACTTAAAGCACTTAAAGCTAGGAAACTCCTCTTTTCTCTGATACGCTGGTTGGTTCATAGATTTAATTAAAGGGTAATAGTTGAGCTTCGACTGCGATGTTTTTACGTCGTTGGTGCTCTTGGTACTCGTCAAATGGAACCATTGGAGAGTTAAGAGAAACCGCGTATTCACGAATCTTAGAGATTTTAACTCCTCGCTCATAGTTTCTTAATAACGCTTCTTTTTCTTCTTTTGTTATAAAACAAGGCGTTCCATTAACGAAAACAACGTGAGTGCACTCTATTCTACGTTCGGTTGATAGCTCTTTTGGTTTCTCCTCGATGGTTCCGCACTTTTCGTGCTTTTTGTGCATAAAGTATCCCTCAGCGTCCTTTCCCCACAGTCTCGCTGGTACAATCTCCAATTCTCCTTTACAGAAAACGCAGTGGTCTATAGCAGGCTCCTTAAAGAAGAATCCGTCCTCTATGCGTTGTTCTAACGCCTTGTCTATTAAACCCTTTAATGGAAACATAGTTAGCTTATTTTATTAAAAGACGAATTAGAATTCTCTTTTTGCTTATAAAGGATGAGTTGGCCTAGCTTGTTCTTAAGCTCTAGCGGGGTAGAAATGCGCGGGGCATACTGGTCTCCCGAAATCGACAGTGCGGACTGCGCGGCGGCGAGAGTCTTCTCAAACCCCATTTTTTCCACTAAACAAGAGATGGCGTTTCTTTGGGTTTTGTTCCCATACGAGATGGTAGGATTAAGTTTTACGAAGAGTTCCAGTATCAGAGCTATTTCTTTAGATGGTTGTTCGATTGTCATCGCGGAGCTTGTCTCCGCTATACTAGTATTATTCTTTAATTCTTTAATGCTTATATTCTTATATTCTTTAGTTGTTGTCATTTGTTTGTCATTTGTTTGTCTTTTGTTTGTCTTTCGTTTGTCATCTTGCTTGTCACTTGTGTCATAGTCGTCGTACTTATTTATTATAACCATCGTGTATTTATTGGTTGTTTTGATTGTCACTTCGTTTGTCAATTTTAGCTTAGTTAGTGAAGTTCTCACACCGCGTACCGACAAACCACATGATTTTGCTAGATTTGTGTATGAAGTTATAAGGCTTCCTCGTTCTACGACAGTTCCACGCCATTTTTTATCTTCCCAATTCACAGTAAGAAGAAGATGAATAAAAAGCCTAGTAGTGTTGTGGTCATCATACCATTCCCACTTAGTAATCTTTCGATGTAAGTGAATCCATCCCTCTTCCATAATAAACTTTTACAAAACAAAAACTGGTGGATGCCTCGCTAAAGGTTGTATCCACCAGTTAAAGTTTAGCGAGGCTTTATAACTATTGGATATGCTAGAAAATGTATAATTTGATTGTATCACACCTTAATTAATAAAAAAACATCAACGTGTGCGTAAGTTATGCACCTGTGCAAGTAAAAACACCATGATATAATATAACTATGCAGTTAACAAAGGAGATTCCAGAGAGTATTTACATCCTAGCCTCGGTTACTCCTCAGGGAATTTCGGCCGAGTGTTCAAAGTGTCACGAAAAGCTGAACGCTGTCATCGAGTTACCAACGGCCGGAAAGTTCTGTAAGGCGTTTACGTTAGATGAAGCCTTTAGTAAGATGGTTAAAAGGTACCCAACTGTAAAGTTTCAAAATTTAGGCTCTCTAACGGTTACAGATTTTCTTACCGGGTGTGATTTAATACTACGGAGCGATTCTCCCGTTGGAACAGACGTTTTAGAAGTGAAATCAGAAGAAGTAAAACTCACCAAAGAGCAGCAGCTAGAGGGTATGGTAAAAATGCTCGAAGCTGAAGGGTTCAAAATTTCTCGTTCTAAGATCAAAAAGTAAATAAGACATACGTTTCATCGAAAGGTTTATAAAAGTTCCACTTAAGTCATCCTAATCATCCTAGCACTATGCCAAAGGTCGGATCAAAACACTTTCCCTACACAGCTAAGGGTAAGGCTGATGCTAAGCAAGCTTCCATGTCTTCTAGTAAAAGAGTAGTAAACATAAGTGAAAAGTCTTCCACAAGCAAGAAGATGGAAAAGATGATGACAAAGAAGAAGTAGCTTGAATATAAGAAATAGTTTTCAAAAAATATGGCATCCGGAGGAAAACGAATAGGTGCCGGTAAGCCAAAGGGTTATAAACATCATAGAACTATTGAAAAACAAGTAGCTGCTCAAACCCTTGAGGATATGCTGCGTCCCCATCAAGCCGACGTGGCTGACGCATTAGTTAAAAAAGCAAAGTCTGGCGACACCGGAGCGATTAAGGAGTATCATGAACGTCTACTTGGTAAAGTGAAGGAAAAGGTTGAAGTTGATGGTAATTTGCATACAGAGTTGGATTTGACAATCAGTTCAGCGTTAGAAAAGATTTATGGAGATAGCCCTACTTAATTGCTTAGATACCGCTAAACGATTAGGTGTAATGAGGGATCAAGCTGAATCCTTTTTAAGACACGGCTACACCCCACTACCTTGGCAATGGAAGTTTCATACGTTAGCCAGAGAGTGCGATAAACCAGATGGACCAGTAAAAGTTGGCGTCGGTGGAGCGAGAGGACCTGGTAAATCTCATGGAGTATTCGCTCAGGTCGCTCTTGATGATTGTCAGAGAGTATCAGGACTTAAAGGATTATTTCTTCGGCAAACTGGGACAGCCGCTAGAGAATCCTTTGGAGATTTGGTTATTAAGGTGTTATTTAAGCGGATTCAGTACAACTATAATCGCGCTGAAAGTATTCTATACTTTCCGAATAGTTCAAGGATCGTGCTTGGTGGTTTTCACGATGAACGCGACGTTGATAAGTATATTGGAATTGAGTACGATTTTATCGCTATTGAGGAGCTTAATCAGCTTACATTTAATCGAGTTGAACGCCTATTAGGTTCAATGCGTACAAGCAAGCCAAATTGGCGACCAAGACTGTATGCCTCGTTTAATCCAGGCGGCGTAGGACACGATTTCGTAAAGTCTTTATTTGTCATTCCAGCTCGGTCGGTTGAAACACAGACTCGATTCATTCCAGCACGTTACTCAGAAAACCCTTGGCTTAATAAAGAGTACATTCGATATTTAGAGGATCTCGGTGGAACACTTGGAAGAGCTTGGAGAGATGGTGATTTTGACATTTTTGATGGTCAGTACTTCGGTGAGTGGCGTAATGAAACCCACGTAGTAGAGCCGTATCAGATACCAGATACGTGGAGAAAGATCAGGTGTATAGACCACGGCCGAACAGCTCCAACGGCCTGTCTCTGGGGAGCGATTGACTACGATGGGAGGATTCATTGGTATCGGGAATACTACCAAGCCGGCGTAGACGCTGATATAAACGCTCAAAAGATAACGGAGTTATCAGAGGGAGAAACGTATGATTTTACTGTCCTTGATTCAGCTTGTTTCAGTCATACTGGAGCTGGTGAGACGATAGCTGAGATCTACGTAAGAAATGGAGTAGCTGCGATGCCTTCACCGAAAAAGAACAGATTAGCCGGTTGGAGTCTTTTCCATGAGTACTTACGCACAGATGATCGGAAGTATCCAAGAATGGTGTTCTTTAAGACGTGTTATAATGCTATTAGAACTATCCCGACACTCATTCACGACGATCGGCATCCAGAGGATTTAGACACAAGCGGTGACGATCACGCAGCCGATGCAATATCGTATGGACTTCAGTTACTTCACGAGCAGGAGTCTCCAAAGCCGTTGTCAATCGTCGAGCAACGGATTAAACATTTACAAGAACAACACGAGGATTTAGACTTTTCATACATTAGGTAATTTATGTACGCTGTTAATAAGTTAGACGACAAAAAAGCAAAGGGCTCCTATCAGGAGTCAAAGGAAGATCGAGTAGTTAGTGCGTATTTGAAGAAACGTATTAGAGAGATGAAGGACTATCGTAAGTCAACAGGTGTTGAAGACGACTGGAAGGAAGCTGACGCCGAGATAGTTCCATCTGAGCTAAAGATGTCAGTTAAAGGTAAGCGATTTGAAGCCGACCAAGAGACTGGACTGCGATCTAAACTCGTTCCGATAGGAGATACGTCTCAACAATGGAGATCACAGAATTCAGATCCGATTTTATTAACAAAAATTCACAGCGCTCTATCAATCATCATCGCTCAGAATCCAGAGGGTAAGGGAGTTCCGCTATCAAAGCAGTATGAGGAGTCAACTGATATCGTCTACTCACTCTGGAAGAGGAATTGGGAGATCACAAACTCACGTCAAGTCCTCACTCAGTTTGCTTTTAATCAGTTTTTGTATGGCTGGGCTGTAGGACGTTCATTTCCCCGTCTTGTGAAGTACAGGAAGAGTATCTTAACGGCGGTCGACGATGAGAATCCGGAGAACAACAAGTACGACGAGGTAGATAACATCATGTTCAACGACGTATGGCGACAAGTCCTTGATCCAAAGACAACCTGGATTGACGAGATGACACGTCCGTATGATCCGTACTCAATGAATGATTGCTATTATGAGATCGATTACGCAAAGGACTCCGCTCGTTTAGAATTTGAGAAGTATAAGAACTTTCAGTACCTCAAGCCGAGCATTAAATCGACGATGAGCGAAGAAGATCAAAGCGAGAAAGCTGAGATGACTCGTAATGATATTTTAACTATTGGTTTTTACGAGAATCGTTTACGAGATATATTCGTCATCCATGAGCCGAAGTCTGGGATTATTCTTCACACGTGTCCACTACCGAACGACGACGGTATCTTAAGTATTTGGCACGCTCCGTACATTTTAAGAAATGCTTTCTCACCATATGGTATTTCGCTATGGAAGATCATTAAGCAGAAGAAGTCACTATACGACAAGATGCAGAACATGACGATGGATCAACTCGTTCTGTCGATCATGAAGATGGGTTTTCACACGGGGTCTTCTCTGTTAAAAGGCGATGGTAAGTTCGTTATAACTCCGGGGAAAGTTGAACAGATCATAAACGGTGACATTAAGTGGTTGGAAATTCCGGGGCCTTCAGCTGTATCCTTTGAAGGATTAAAGTTCCTTAAGTCTGGTATAGACGATGATTCTGGGATCACTCCGACGCTTGAGGGTGAGGTAACGGGTAAGACGTTAGGTGAAATCATCCACGCAAAGGAAGCGGCTCTAAAGCGCATGAAGTTGCCGATTGAGAATATCTCCGACGCTATCGAGCAAGACTACTACCTCACTGCCTCTTGGATGAAGCAGATCTACTCAAAACCCGAGGTGAAGAAGTTTACCTCGATGAATGAGTTAGCTGAGTATGAGAAGTTAACGGGGTTAGACAGAACAAAAGACGAATCAGGAAAGCCTGAAACGTTCGTTGATAAGATTAACCCCGAGACCGGTGAGCCCGAGGGAGACATCACAGCTCACTTCATGCCACAGCTTTCACTCCACTTAGAAGACCGTAATGGAAAGTTGTTTGAGTCATCTGATAGTAGATTCTTTCAAATAGGTAAAGACCTTAAGGTGTCTCAAATAAACTGGAGAGGTATATTCAAGGTCATTCCGAAATCTCTGCTTGCTCCGTCAGCTGAGCTAGAAAAGCAACGTAAGAATGAGATTGCGAATTTCATATTTCCACTACTTCAATTTCCACCTGAGCTTTACGCTAAGCCTGTAGGACAGCTATTAAAGGTAAACGAGGAAGAACCTGAAGATTGGTTACCAGACACGTGGATCGCTGTGATGAAAGGGGAAGGGAAGACTCCTCAACAGAGTCTCTTTGTAGATAATCAAGAGCAGCAACCAAATATGGCTGAACTCTTTACGAAGTCCTCATTACAGAAGATGGGTGGTATGAATCAGCAACAGTCTCAGACGGTCGTACCACGTGGTCAGGTATCGAGTCCTACAGGACAAATGATGGGAGCTGGTAATCCGTTCACAAAATGACACGACAAGATCAAATTAATGTAAAGGCGTTGCTCAATGATCCTCGCTGGGAGAGCGTTGAGAAATTACGTATTGCCTTTGAGGAGAAGTGGTACGCAGAGGGAGTTAAGGGAAACAGCGAGTTTGAGACATTATGGAACGTAGCGTATAAAGAAGGCGTTTTATTCGGAGTTAAAAACTTTTTAGAGATGTTAGAGAAGGAAGTCTATGCTTAAAGAGCAAGAAAAGTTCATACTACCCGACCTCGATAAGAAGAATGAGTTGGGTTTAGAGGTAAACTGGAACGGTAATTCAGAAAAGCTCGTAAAAGTAACGCTCGGTGGCCAGCAATGCACTGTTCGGGTCATCGACCTCTACAAGTTTATCTTCGTAGTGTGTGATACCGAACAACAGAGCGAGCTACTCCCCATCCGTAAGACCGAAGTGCGTAAGTACGTAAAGCAGCACAGGATTAGAGCGAAGAAGGACATTAAGGTAGGTGATGAGTTAGTGGTTAATTGTGAAATCGACGTCCCACTAACGGTAGTAGATGGTCTTACAGGTAGTTTTTCAAAGAGAAAGAGCACCTTTGCACTATAAGTTACGCACAGGTGTAAATAATTTTTAGGTAGTGTAAAATGATATCGTAAATATGGAAGATACTAAAAAATGGTATCAACGATACTTAAAATCAAAGCACTGGAAAGAGTTTAAGAAAGAGTTCTTTAAGAAATTCGGTAAAATATGTATAAAATGTGATGAAACGAAGTCAATTCAAGTTCATCACAAAACATATAAGCGAGTACATTGTGAAGAGTTTACTGACGTTGTAGCGCTTTGTAGAAATTGTCACCTAAAAATACACGGCCTCAAAAATAGTAAGTCAATAATCAAACTTATTGTAAATCCTCCCTACAGTAGGAAGTTAAAAAGAATGAAAAATAAAGGAATTGCAACAACACCGTTGCATACAATGGGGTAGGTGATCTGGGCGGTTTATACCAATAGATATATTTTCCAGATCTCCTCTCCTATATGGGGTAGGATGGTTGGTTTATTAAGTCGTTTCTTCTGACTTGATCGGAAGTAAAAATAATCAAGTAAAAATATGCGACAAGAAGAAAACGAGGAAAAGGAAGACCAGGTTAAGGAAAAGTACGCTGGTCTAAAGGGAAAAAGGGTTACGAGAGACGAGTTTGACAGCTTAATTAAGTCGGTTTCAACTCTCACAGAGCTTGTATCAAAGTCTCTTGAGAAGCCAAAACCACTTGAAAAGCAAGAGTACGCTAAAATTGACGCCGAAGTTGAGGAATCAGTTAATCCTCAAGATGTTCGAGTTCCTCCACAGTGGAGAAAACAGGTCGACGATATTCTCGGTCCTGAGTTTGGAGCCGAGGTGATCTACCCTAAGTCTGGAGGTACGAAGTTTACAGTAATAGTACCGCGGTCTAAGTCGAATGCACCAGCTTTTTACTGGGAAATGCATAAGAATCCAGCATTCTGTGTAGATCGACGAACATTTCAGGTCGGTAATCGTGGTATCGAAGGCGTCATTGAATGGTGTCAAAAGATCAAGTCAAATTTAACCTCTAAGCAA
>ERZ1292625.3690-Hain-H41-01um-R1-3690-length-12130-cov-16_pt1 | contig 12130 bp, 10 predicted proteins | sample MGYA00564400_ERZ1292625 | MGnify/ENA primary metagenome ERZ1292625 (study PRJEB36523, sample SAMEA6512639) | groundwater metagenome | collected 2019-01-08 | study: AquaDiva: Metagenomics assemblies of 32 groundwater samples
TCGGCGAGGGCGGACAGGGCGACCACGAGGACGGCGGCTGCGGTTAGCTTTTGCACAGGGGCTCCTATTACTCCGTGAAGCCGAGGGTGGCGTTGCCGGTGGGGTTACCAGCAGCGGAACACGCGCCAGTGTATTGAATGGCTATCTCGTCGCCTACAGCAATGTTGCCAGATGCACAAATTAGCGCCGTCGCGGTGAACGCCGCGGTTGTGCATGCAACGGTAGGTGCGCAAATGTTGGTCGCGGTCGTCACGTTGCGGACTGTGATTGTCACGTTTCCGGCGCCGACACCGGTGGCCGTGGGAGTCCAGTAAAGCGAGGTAGTACGTGCTGCCTTGTGGAACTTCACCTGGGCGAACGTATACGCTGAACCGTCGGTGATTTGATTAGGCCAGAAGCCGCCTAGCTTACCCTCCCAAGTGTTCGTATCCGTGTCAGGGGTGATGTTCTGCCATGCCGTACCATTACAATACTTCATGGTGCTCGTCGTTGTGTCGTACTGCCAGGTCCCGCGAGTGCCTCCCGAGCCAGGCGCCGTGTTGTTACATGTGGCTAGACTGCCGGTGGCAACGCCGGTGATGGCGAACCCCTCAGCGTCCAGGACGAATATCGGATAGCCGACAACGCTATTATGAATATATGAGCTACCCAGCACCCCCAACGAAAATCCGGTGTTAAGATTTATGTCACCCCCCACTGTCAGGCCATTGCTCGTGACCGTTCCGTTCGTCTGGAGCGCACCTGTTGCGTTGGTAATGGTGAGTTGCGCCACGCCAGCCGAGTCCTGAGCTACCACGGTGGATGCGGCGAGGCGCAGCGTCCTCCACGCCACCGCCGGACTGAGAGAGCCGATCAGCGAGCTGTTGTCGGATGAATTGTACTGCATGAACAGCGCACCACTGCCAGCCCCGCTAGCCGTTGCCCGTCCGACCACTGCATGGTTGGTCGTGAAGATAGTCGGCGTGTTGTCTGTGGCTTCCGACAGAATGAACGCTCGCCCTGGTCCGGCCGCACTTGCTCCAACCGTGAGCGCGTTCGAGTCAGTTATGGTGCCAGTGACGCTAGGCGACTGTAGGCTATTGCCAATAGTCACTACGGTTGAGCTTTCCTGGATAGAGCCGGAGCATGCGGCGTTCAGGCAGATTTTCGCTCCGCTGGTCAGCTTCAGCGCTTCCTCGCCGCTCGGTGCGGTCAGTACCAGCCCCTTGAGGTACTGGTAGCCGCCAACCTCGACCGAGATTGCCCCGGCGAGCGCGACGCTCGACACCAGAACCAAGGAGACGATCAGCTTCAGGTGCTTGCGCATGGTCGCCTCAGTTCTGATTGCCGGTAACAGTGACGTGAACAGGTCCGCCATCCGCCGCCGCGCGGGATTCGATGCGGAGGAACCTGCGAGAGTTACCGCTGATGGCCACGCTCTTTGTCGTGGATGCCGCGAGACTCGCGAACATGGTGGAGTCCCATAGTTCGAAGCCCCCGCCGTCCGCGATGGGGCTCCACTCCAGGAGCACGTTGTCGATGACGGCCGCGCCGAGATTGGTGATGGCGATGCTGAGATTCGGCACCGCGCCCCAGTCGGTCGACGGGTAGATGACCGAGCAGCTCGCACCACCAACGGCCGTGCATGCCGTGACGTTGCCGACGACGGTGGAGACGGTCGCGGCCGGGGCGCTGGTGCCGGAACCGATGCTGATAGTCCGTACCGACCCACCGTCGGCGCATGGGTAAACCAGACCGTCACTTCCAGCGCACATCAGCAGGACTGGCGTGGTCGGCTTACCTGCGATGACGTCAGACGCCTTGTCTGCGGCCATGAGGAGAAGACCTACAACGGCGAGCGAAACTATGAGGGCGATGCGTTTCATTTTGTTGATCTCCTTGTTACTACTGAGCACCGACGATGACTATCGAGAACGTAGTCGCCACGGAGCATATGTCTATCTGTGCACCAGCAGAGTTGTAGGCCACGACGTTCGCGGTCCCGGCCGTAGCGGCGACCCCGGCCATGAACTGAGGCGCTGCGTGCGGCGACACAAGCACCGCGTACCCGGCCGAAGACATGTCTTGAGCGATGGTGACCGTCACCGTACTTGTTGCGCATCCCACAGAGGTGATATTGAATCCATCTACGAGGGTGCTGGGACTGGTGATTTGCGCCCACGCCTTGACGATGTTCTTCGGGGTAAGACGGTTCAGTATTACGACGTTGCTGTCGGGGTTGGTAACGCCCGACATATCCAGATCTCCGTTCGCCAAGACAATCGCATTCGTGCGCGCAGAGGCTGAGGCCGCGGTCCCGTTGGAAAATTTCCCACCTACCGCAGTAACTCCACCTACAGCTTCAACACCCATCCCCGTACCTTTTCCAGCAGCATAGATCCCACGCCCATTTCCAGCCCCGGCGTAGCTTGCCTCAGAAGTCAGGCCATCTCCACCAATGCCCCCACGGATAACGGCACCGATACCGCCGACGCCACCGTCAGTAGAGCCACCACCAGTAAGAGAAGCCCCCCAGCCGACTCCGCTACCAGTACCGGAAATCCCCACACCGTTGTCACCTGGTCCTCCGGTAAACACGCCACCCGTGCCACCACCAGTCCCTCCGGTAAAATTCCCACCCGAACCACCAGAAGATCGCGTCGCAATAACTCCATTAGATACCGTGACACTACCAGTGACCGTCAACGTTCCGGTGACTGCGGTCCCAGCAGTGGTCCATGCCTGCACCGCCGCCCCATTGCACTGTAGGGATATCTGATTAGCGGCCGGGAAGTAGATACCAGTGTCGATGTCAGTGCTACACGTGAGTGAAGGCTCCGCCGCTGTTCCAGCGGGCACCTTTAGCGGAGCCAACATAGCCCCACGACCATTGCGGTCCAGAGAGTTCGTAATCTCTGTGCGCACATCGCCCATCGTGGTATTGCCCCATGTAGATGTGATTTTTGTGTTCGTGACTACTGGATTTCCAGACGGCAAGCTGTAAGTTCCAGCATCATTGCGGCTCGCCCAGGTTGGGCTGATGTAGCCCACGGCGACTCCAATCAAGAGTCCAAAGATTAGTGCTGGCTTATTCATTGATGCTCCTAAGTAGATCGGCGACGCGCGATGCAGCCTCGCTGCGGTTCTTCCCACTCTTGTCAGTAGCCGCAGCCACCAACGAGCCTCCAGGACCTACTACCACAGATCCATTCCTGAGCATAGTAGCGAGTGTGTTGAGCCCGGTCGCCATGACCGTGTTTCCATGCTTCTTAGCGGCCATCGTCGCCAAACCAGCCGCCGCGCCTCCAATAGCCGTCTTCCAAGGATCAGCATGGGTAAGCATCGCCGTACCACCGAGACCACCCAGCCCACCAAGAAGAGGGTCTTTCCATGATCCAGCCTTGGTGGGGTCAGCTATCTGCGCTTCCTTGGACCACCTACCAGCGTCCTTCATCGCACCGTAGGCATTGCGATCAGCAGTGAATTTAGCTCCCTTTACAGCACCAAGAGCTTTTTCAAGCTGGCCCTTTAGCTCTTCTGTACCTATGTCACGCGCCTTGCGCGCACCCTTGACAAGAAAAGAAGGATCGCCCTTCTTTGCTGTACTGTCGGCAATGTCACGAAACGCATCTAGAGTTTCGTTATGAGCCTTGAACGTTGGCGGAACGTAGGTCTGCTTTGACTTCGGATCTGCCGGCGGCCTGCTTACCGGACCCTGCACAGGTCCTTCTTCAACCGTAAACGGCTTAGGCGACTTGGCCGGAGGTACGTATTCACCAAGCGTTGTCGTTTTCTGCACTAGCCGCTCCGGCCCAACCACCTCGCCCGCAGGCCGAACTGGATGAGGTGCCATCAACAACTTAGTCTTCTCAGCCTGTAGCACTTTTATTTCAGCAGCCGCCGCACCAAGCGCGTCGGCATCGAGCTTCGCACCGGGCGCTTGGACTTGGCCGTACAACTTCGCCGTCTGCGCATCAATTTCTTCAATGCGCTTCATAGCCGCGTCCATCGGCGCCGTAGGCTGCGAGAGCTCAACGCTCTTCGCCTGGCGCATGCGTAAATTCTCCGGACCTTCCACCTCGCCCTCTGGGACCTGAAACTTTTTCGGATAACCCTTGGGTGGCTTTGGCGGCACGTCACGCGGAAACGCGCGCAACGGCGACTCCATGTCATCTATCAACTGGGCCAACGGCCCCATCCGCCCACGAGCTGCGGGAACAGCAGCATCCAGAACTTCCTTGCGCATTCTGTCAACTGGTGTCTTCAAGTCGAATTGGGCTGCTGCGTCAGCTTCCTCGAGAGCAGCGCCGATGCTCTTACCACGAATGTTCGCCTGATTCTTGGCGACCTCGTTCATCTTCTTGAATGTCCGGAAGGGCGCCACTACGCGCTCTGAAGTCTTCGGCCCCGTAGGTTGTAAATCTAAGTATGACTTCGCAGTCCGCTCCACAACCTCTGGTGTCATCTCAGCCACGTCTCTTGCAGATGCGCCCACGGCACGTATGGCCTGCTTATTAGCGGCGATCTGCGTCGGCTTTGCAGCCGCGCCCATCAACGCGCCCGCTCCGCGCAGCCCCAAGCCAGTTGCAGCGTTGACGACCGCCCCGGCCCCAACATCAGTCCCGTACTTGGCGAGCTCTTCGCCACCGAGCATGGGCTTGGCTTCACTAGCACCGGCCGCGTACCCAGCCCCCAGGGCCGCGTCAGTAGCCGCCCCGCGCCCAAGGGCCAGCGCCCTGGGTAACGCCCCTTTGGACGCCAATACGGCCCGGCCAGCGCCCGCCGCGCCCGCTAACGGCAACCCCAGCGCCACAGCTTGGCCCGCAGTCACAGCACCAGGCTCGCTTGCGGCGCGCTCAGCTCTCTGCGCCTCCGACGCGTCGCGGTTCGCGTAGTACCGCTTGAACATGGTGGGTGTGATGCCGGCAGCCGCCTCATCAGGCGACGGCTGCTTGGTAAGCATGTCCTTCGCCGTCTGGAAACCAGCCTGCACTTCGTCTCCGTGCCCTAACGTGGCCATGTCCGCCGCGCCCAGAGTACCCGCCACTCCGCGCTCAAACAACCGCCTACCACCTGGCTCTTCACCAGTGGGATCGCCCTCGCCCTTTGCGATAGCCCTGACATCTTCGAAGTTCCTGAACGGTACGTCGCCAACTTCCAACGCGGCCTGCACGATCGCAGCACTGGGTCCAGGAGGAGAGTCCTCTACAGACGAACCCATCGTGATGGAACTAGGTGGATTGGCACGAAGATCACGAAGAGCATCGGCCTCAGCCTCGGCGGCCAGCGCTTCGGCCTCGGCAGCATCTGCCTCCGCCTGAGCTAGTTCAATCTCTTGTTCAGCAGTCACTGAACACCAGCCTTTTTCTTCAGCGCTTCGACCCTCGCCTTCGCAGCGTCAGCCTTCGCGCGCAGTGCTGTCGCGTCAGGAATTGCAGGAGTCTCTGTAGATGATGGCTCGGGCTTTCCACTCGCAGCTGCCCTGGGTAGCGCCTTGTATTCACTCGCCTTCTTGAACACGAAAGGCTCAGGTACTTCATCGTCCGCTAGTCGCACAAGTCCGAGATTTTCAGCGCCAGCCGAAACGTTCTTCTTCGCGTTGCGCTCAGCTTCACGAACAATTGTCATTCTTCGTATATCGCTGAAGTAGTTGAGCCAACGCGAAGGATCACCACCAAGCTCTTTCAATGCTAGCTCAATCTTGGCAAGCGACGGATCGCCCGTAGCGTTGACGATGTTCATTTGGCCGAGCGCGCCGCTGATATCTGCGTTCATCTGATCAGCCAGTGGATCACGAGGATCCAGTCTCCGCAGGAAGTTCTTCACACCCCCAGCACTCTGCGCCTCTCGACTCAGTTCTTCCAAGCGGTCAAAGTGTGAACTCAGCGCCGCTAGGGCGCCAGCTCGCTTGGAGAATTCGCGCGCTGCCTGAATTGAGATCACAGCACCGGGACGCATCTTCCATCCAGGCGGAATTCTCTCTTGTGTATGGAGCGCAAGGTTCCCAACCCCAGTCGCCGATCGTACTTCCTGTGACCCTGCCAACCTCCCAGCAGGACCAGCGGTCTTATTCCAAGTGTCCGAAAGAAGAGCCCGGTCATCACCAGCAAAATCAGTGAACAGCTTTCCAGTCTTCAGGTACGGCTTCGCAGCATCTGGATTGGCTGCCGCCCACCTCTGCAGAGCATCAATGCTCTCCGGCGTACCCTTCGTGCGCATGGCGATCTTGTAAGCGTCGCCACCCTTCTGCGATTTTTCAACGTCAGCGGCGTGCTTCAACTTGGCCAACTGCAATTCGTGCATCCGCTTACGACCCTCTGGTGTCATACCCTCTATGCCACCAAGAACCATAGGCAGAAACGGCTTGAAGCCCTCCCACCTACCCTTCCAATCAGTCGGCTCTTCTTTCTTCGGCAAGCCTGCGGGTGTCATGTCAGGACGGCCCGCGCCGTCACGCAGTTGCAGCGCTCGCGCAGCACTGGTTCCAGGCGGCTGGACTCTGGCGGTACTGACCTCCGCAGGCTGAACAACTTCGCTCTCAGGACTGAGCGCGGCGACAGGTTCCGCAGACTGGACAACTTCGCTCTCGGGGCTGGATGCAGCGATAGATTCTACAGGCTGAACAACTTCGCTATCATGACTGGGCGCAGTGGACTTGTTCGCCGCGCCGGCGATGGCCTGTCCCAGCATGGCTCGAATAGAACCTGGCCGTCCGCTATCACTGTGCAGGTCTTCGGGCTGCGCAGTGTCCAGCTCAGGCGTGTCAGGTTGCGTCAAGTCCAGACCAGGCATGGTCTGCACACCCGGCGTGGGCTGGTCAGGTCGCGTCAAGTCCAGACCAGGCATGGTCTGCACACCCGGCGTGGGCTGGTCAGGTCGCGTCAAGTCCAGACCAGGCATGGTCCGGACGCCAGGCTCGGGCAAGGGCTGCGTTGGAGAAGGAGTTGGTGTCAGACGGCTGGCCAATTCTCCGGTCCTTGCACTTGGTGATTCATCAGTTGACGGGCTGCGCAGAGCAGACAAGAGAGAATTCAGTTTCTCTCTTGCGCCGTAGTACACCTTTCTGTGTATCTCTCTCTCACCATCACGCAGGGCCTTTCCAACACCTGAATTCTTTACTTTACCAACGATGTCCTGGACCACTCCGCTGATTTGCTCACCAGTCGTAGGGTCACTGTGTACGCTAGTACCCAGACCCTGCGCATCTTGAATCTTTTTGTAGTTGTCCCAAGCCTCCGGCGTCATGTCGTCAGTACGTAAGAGCCTGACAGGAGCGGCCTGGCCAGGATACCTCGCATATATCCATTCGCCGCCCATGGCCTACTCCACGATGAAAGCGTAGTTGACCATCCGCATACCGTCGTCACGGTAAAACACAAACTGCGGAGCGACCTTCTCAAGGTCCTGCGCGATGACCCCGTAGCAGCGCACGCCGGGGTCAGTCTTGTACTCCCACGACGCCCAGGGCACGCCGGGCAGCGCATCCATGGCCGAGCGCTTTATGTTCATTTTCAAGCGTTCATCTGATGCGGCGAACAGCGCTGAGATACCCTCAGCCCCGCCCGCGCCCTGCACAGCGCCGCCCGCTGAACCAAGAATTGACGATGGGTCACCAGCCATCTTAGACCCGGCCTTCACGTCCACAGGGGCCAGGTTTTCGAGCTTACCCTTGACCCGCTCCAAGTCCTCTACCGGGTTGGCAGTGTGCAGCATGTCGCCCAGCCCACCGAGAGCCGTAGTCCAAGGACCGACTTCAGAACGAAGTTGAATTGATCGCGGATCAGAACCAACAGCACTTGCGCTCGCCATTTACTACCTCCTGAAATTAGATCGGCTTGCCCATACCGATGAGATCACCACCGAGACCAAAGATGCCTCCGTAGAAGTCCGACTGGGCCTTGTTGTCCAGTTGCCACTTCTGGACCGCCGCCATGTCGCCAGCAGCCATCGCTTTCAGTAACTCGGCCTGTTTAGCCTGGTCAGCGCCCTTGAACTGCGGCGTATCCATAAGCCCCTTGGCCTTCTGCAGATTCTCCAAATCCATTCCACTGGACTTTAACATCTCAGCCAGTTGCTGATTACGTGCAGACATGGAGTTTCTGAATGCCGAGTCACCAGCAGACGTTCCCTGCGCGATAGCGCTGTTCATCGCAGAGCTGTAAGCGTCGTTTCTATTGGCAGAAAGTTGAGCCTCCGCGCCCCTCGCAGCCTGGCTGTTCGGGTCCAAGCCCTGCGCCGCTAGCCTAGAACGCATCTTCGCGTCTGCCTGTTCAAACTGCGGGTTCAGTCGCATCGAAGCCTGATTATAAGCCCCTGTGATGGCCTGATCTCGCGCCTTGCTACCATCGTCGATAGCACCGAGCTTCGAAAAGTCAACGCTGTTCGCTTTCGCCTGGGCAGCCTTCGCCTCTGGCGATAAGTCAGCGTTCAGTGACCAAGTACCATCGGCACCCTTGGTCCACTTCTGACTCGTCGTATTGGTAGTGACGTTCGGGCGATTCGCCTGCGTCTGCGCTTCTGTGTTCGCCTTCGACTGCGCAGCTTCTGCAGCTGCTCCAGCTTTATAGTCCTGCGGGGCTGGTGAGCTCTTGCTCATGCTGTGCTCCTTGTGATGAACCTACAGTTTTCTTTCCGCATTTCCCAGAAAATCAGGTCTTCGCCAAGAGTCCAGCCATCTCGCACTCGGTGGGTCTCACTGAACCCTAAACGACGCGTGAGGTTGACGGCCTTCTCGTTCCTCGCGGAGTTGCACGCCAACAGTACGCCCCGTCCAGCTTCTTGTAAAGGATAGGTAAATACCGCTGGTATGAGCGACCGCCAAACAATGGGCGCATCCACTGCCATATGACACCAAACGCTATTCGGCGTCCAGAAGTCGTACGCAACCATCCCACGAACAACCCCGTGGTCGTCAACTGCTTGAATGGCACGGGCGTTTGCAGTGAGAGCGCAGCCGGTTCGCTCTATGATCCATCCAAATTCATGAGTGGATTCTATCTTCACAAAATGCCACCCTGTACGAATGTCACGTCTACACCAACGAATACAGTTCTCGTAGATGTACTACCACTGATAGCGATAGCGACATCTCTACCCATCCCAGCACCACCATCGAGCAGCTGCGCGGCGACATAGTCCCCACCCCATAGCTCATCGTCCCAAACCCCTGTATCCCACCCGCCAGATGGTGAACCACTTGGCGCATCAGGCTCATTGAGATCGTAGTCGTACAGGGCAGTCGCCTGAATGACTGGGTTGGCTTCGCCAGACAGAAGCACCGGGCGGATCAACTTAACCTGCTTCTGGCGCATGTTTCCAAGATTGTTGTACGCCGTAAGGCATGAGTAGCTGACAGGAGTTGACGCGCTGTTATCTAGTGGAACTTCGTCAACGTAGTCGATGTTCTGACAGACCCGCCCGTCGCTGGTCCCAAAGTACAGTTCTCCGTTCCACACACATGCAGAACGCATCGGCAATCCACGATAGCGAGTCCACCCCTTGGTGGTGAATGACATCGCTAACTGTTCAGTGTTGATGCCATCCTCTGCCGGTACAAGTACCAGAAGAACGTTGTCGGTGGGGTGAATGTGCAACGCCCAACCGGGCATCGTCCTACGAGTGGAAGCCAGCCTGGCGAACAAGTTGCCAATCTTCCCAGTCGCGTAGATGCCACGGTCCTCAAGCGAGTTCGAAAGAACAAGTTTGGACATCTGCGCTACGCCCATACTTGACGCAATTAATAGATCTCCGCCGTGCTGCGTTGTGATACTGCGGCCATTCGGGATCGCACCCACATTCCAGCACCCCTTGTTCGCAAAGGTGTCGGCAAACGCTGGGTCAGTTCCTGCGTACACCGATACATCACCCGCCCCTGAAATTGCAACGAGAGAAGTATCAAGCCCATTACCGCCGTCGTAAGACCAGTTAGCCAAACATCGAAGCGGGCCACCTGCTCTGAACTTCGCACCAAAGGCAAATGAGATTGCTTCTCCGTACACAGCATTCGTGTCTAGGTACCACGCGCGGTCAGTGTCTCTTTCCACCAGCCAAACGCGATTTTTCCAGACTGTCACGAACCTGAACTTCAATCCAAAGAGCGTATATCCAAGTCTCTGATCGGCAACGCTTGGTCCAATTGTATTCGCAACGACGCTCGCTCTGTAGTCCCATCGAGCTGAACCGTCAACTATGTCTTGAGTGATACCGGTCGGCCCACCACTTGCTGCTGATGCGCCAGCTTGATCGCAGATGTAGATCTTGCCGCTGTTCGTGACCATGTCTCCAACTTGATACGAAGTAAGCGGCTCCCATGCCGTACCAGTGTCAGCAGGCACCATAGGTGCCCAGGCATCAGTTGATTCAGTGTAGATACATAGCCCATTGACTTCATCACAGTAGAGCAGAAATCTGCCCCCTGGTGTAGTCATCACTACACAATTTCCAGTGCCAGCACCAGCCGAGCTAGACATGCCAAGAATAGAAAAATCAGAAAATCTAAGTTTGAGAGCAGGCGCCGCAGTCGATGCGCTCACATCCCAAATACCGATGGACGTTACCGAGAACAACCTATTCGCACTTCCATTCGCCGCACTACCAGTGAACGGTAGCAAAGTTGGAACTTCGTTATCCGTATCTCCTGACAGCCCGGTAACCCATTCACGAAAACCCAGGCGTGTTCGCAGCCCATACTCGGCAGCCACCATGTTCCACGCCCAGATGCAGTCCGTGGGAGGCATTGCTCGACCCGCATCAACGGTGTTGATCCCACCGACGGGGGCGTCGATGGTCCGAGTTTTTGCTGAGTTTATCTGCGGCCGACTCATGACCCGTATCCAGTCTCAGGAAGATTCCCACTTCCGATGAAACCTGAGCCACCGACCGGGCACAGGCGGATAGCTCTCGCCGCACCGTCTGCGCCGCCGGCAAGGCTCAACTGCCGACCCCATTCCTGCTCAGCAGCGGTTGTGTCAAAGCCCTTCTGCCGTAGGAAGTACAACTTCGCGCCTGCCACAAGAAGACGGCGATCAAAGTACAGCGTGTCAGTCCCGATTGTAGGGACTTGCGTCCATGCCGCGCCTACAGTTCCCAACCCGCCAGCGAGATTGATAGCCGGGTCAGTTCCGCCGTCGAACGTAGTTAGGCCCGTACTCGCAGTCTTAAGCTCAATGAGCTTATCAGCTCCAGCAAGCGCGGCAATGGCGTTACTGATAGCAGTAAGCGTGGAAAAACTGGCCTTGTAGTGAATGGTGAAGGCATTCACAACCCTTGTAATTGTGACTCCAGCGGGGTCGTCATTAATTGCAGCGATTGTGATACTGTTCCCAGCAGGCCCGCCCGTCACAGCCTGGACTACTATTGATGGATCTGCACCAATAACCCCGAATAAGTTGACCAAGTCAAGGGACGCCTTCACCACTACTGGTTCGACCCAATATGTAGAAATATACTCAAACGCGATGCTGTCAGTGGTAGTCGGTGTTGGGTATACACGAACGACGCCAGCAACAGTGCGAAAGATGTTGTAGAGCACACCTGATGCCGTCACTGCCTTGAGAAGTTGCCAGTGGCGCGCATCGACAGGTCCACCCAGCGGGAGGCGGTTAGAGCGATTCCAGAATGTCTGGTCGATGACTCGACCAAAGTCAGTAGGTGGCGAGTAGTCCGCCTGCGAACTTACGAAACTGAAGGTGTGTTCTTTCTGAAGATGGGTCCAGGCCCGCAGTTTCACGAGATCCTGACCCACGCCTTTCAGAAGGCGGCACAGTTGGATGATGTTCCTGTTTGCACTCGAGTACGGTGCCGCGATATCTGCGGAAATCAGGCCAAGTTCTACGGCCGCATCGTTGATGATGTTCGCCGCAGTATCCCAGGCCATGTATAGTCTCCTACAGCGCTTCGAGATCACTCATTAATGAGCAGCACAAAGTCCTTGGCGCCGTCTGGCGCCGATGTCGGCGTAAAAGCGTTGTAGGTGGTATCCACAGTTACGGCTTCGGAAGCACCGGCGACCGCGAGCATCCCGAAGGCCGAGGCAGCAGCCGTCCCCGCGCCAATCCAAAGCTTATCGCCGGTGCCGATGGAGGCGCCCGCAGCAGCGACCCCGACTGCGCCTTTCGTAGCGCTCGTCACGGTCTTGAAGATCTTGGCCCCG
>ERZ1292625.3293-Hain-H41-01um-R1-3293-length-13387-cov-10_pt1 | contig 12128 bp, 8 predicted proteins | sample MGYA00564400_ERZ1292625 | MGnify/ENA primary metagenome ERZ1292625 (study PRJEB36523, sample SAMEA6512639) | groundwater metagenome | collected 2019-01-08 | study: AquaDiva: Metagenomics assemblies of 32 groundwater samples
TTACACCTCCGTTTCTACTTCGGGGTCGATTTTTTCGGCGGCGTGGAGGGCTTCAATCATTTTAGCTTTGGGGCTGCCTTTGAAACCGGTGCCAGCCGGAATCAATCTGCCAATGATGACATTTTCTTTAAGTCCAGTGAGCATATCCTTATTACCACGAATGGCGGTATTGATAAGCACCCGAGTGGTATGTTGAAACGAAGCGGCCGAAAGAAAACTCTTGCGCGACAACGACACTTCGGTAATGCCCATAATCACCGGTTCGGCTTTGGCTTCTTCGCCGCTTTTTTCCTTAACCGCTTTGTTGGCTTGTTCCAAATCGCCGACGCTGACAAGGTCGCCGGGCGAATAATCAGTGTCGCCTTCCTCTTTAATTCGCCGACGCGAGAACATCTGCCGAATAATGACTTCAATGTGTTTGCGGGAAACCGTTTCGCCTTGCAATTCGTAAAGTTTGCTGACTTCGGCGATGATGTAATCCTGGGTCTTTTCTTTGCCGGCGTATTTAAACAGTTCTTCCAAGTCAGCCGAACCGTCGGTTAAAATCTGACCTTTTTCCACCGACTCACCAACTTTTACCAAAGCCATCCGCTTGAAATGAACCGGGTATTCAATCGGCTCGCGCTTCTTGCTTGCTGTTTTTTCGCCAACATCCGGCAAGACCACGATAATTTTTTCTTTATCCACATTTTTGATTTCCAAAACCACGCCGGCCACTCGGGCAACCACCGCTGGATTTTTCGGACTGCGTTTTTCAAACACTTCTTCTACCCGCGGCAAACCTTGAGTAATATCGCCACCGACCGAAGCCGTGCCGCCAGAGTGGAAAGTTCGCATCGTCAGCTGAGTGCCCGGCTCGCCGATAGCTTGCGCCGCCACCGTGCCGACCGCTTCACCCAAATCCACCAATTTATTCCTACCCAAATCCAAACCGTAACAAGCGGCGCAAATGCCGTGAATCGTCCGACAAACAAGCGGCGAGCGCACCAACACTTCCGAAACACCCGCCTCGTCTACTAATTTAGCGTCCAACTTGGAAAGCAAATGGCCTTTTTTGAATAAAACTTTGCCCGCCGAATTTTTAACATCTTCCGCCAGAATCCGACCGCGGATATTTTTGGCAATGGGAATTTCCATGCCGGTCAGACTAGCGCGACGAATCAAAAAACCTTCTTTGGCCCCGCAGTCCTCCTCGGAAATAATCGCGTCTTGAGCCACATCAAATAATCGCCGCGTCAAATAACCAGCTTTGGCGGTGTTCAAAGCGGTGTCAGTCAAGCCCTTGCGCGAACCGTGAGTGGTGGTGAAATATTCAATCGGCGTCAAACCCTCTTTGGCTGAAGAAATAACCGGAAATTCAATGGTCTCGCCGGCGGTGTTCTGAATCAAACCTTTCATACCAGCCATCTGGGTAATTTGCGACATTGAACCGCGGGCGCCGGAAAAAACCATGTCATAAACCGAGCTGGTTTTATCCAGATAGTCGGGAATCATTTTCTCAATTTCCGATTTGGCACCATGCCAAATTTCAATATTTTTTTGCAACCGCTCGTCGCGGGACAATAAACCGTTGTTGAATTGCTCCATAACTTCGGCTGACTTGGCTTTGGCTTTTTCAATCACTGCCGGCTTTTTTTCCGGCACTTTCACATCATCAATGCCCCAAGTAATGCCGGCGTAAGTGGTGTATTTGAAACCGAAATTTTTGATTTTGTCCATTATTTCTGGAATGCGCTCAACCCCATAACGGACAATCATATCATCCACCAAAGCCGACATGCTTTTCCGTTCAATTTCTTTGTTGATATAAGGATAATCGGACGGCAAAACGCTGTTGAACAACAATCGGCCAACCGAGGTCTCAAACGGTTTGCCGCCCCAGTCGGCGTATTTCGGTTTGTCGGTGCCAAGCACCATAATCTTGGCGCGGAAATCAACAACATCAAAATCAAAGGCGGTAATGGCGGCATTGGTTGAAGCGAAGTATTTACCTTCCCCTTTTTTGCCCGGAATAATTCTGGTCATCCAATAACAACCGAGGATGATATCCAAAAGTTTGGCGCTGATAACCGAATCGCCGCTACCCGGCTTCAAAATATTTTTGTCAGCCGCCATTATTTCCCGCGCTTCCCATTGCGCTTCTTCGGATAATGGCAGATGAACGGCCATCTGGTCGCCGTCAAAGTCAGCGTTGAAAGCGTGACAAACCAGCGGGTGAACTTGAATAGCGCTGCCTTCAATCAAAACCGGTTGAAACGCTTGAATACCGAGCCGATGTAAAGTCGGCGCCCGGTTGAGCAAAACATATTTGCCTTTAATTACTTCCTCTAAAATCGCCCAAACTTCCGGAATATCATCTTCAATCAGGCGGTTAGCGCCACGAATGTTGAAAGCCAATTCGCGGCTAATCAATTTGCCGATGATAAACGGCCGAAACAATTCCAGCGCCATCAATTTCGGCAAACCACATTGGCCTAATTTTAAATCGGGGCCAACCACAATCACTGAACGGCCGGAATAATCCACTCGTTTGCCAAGTAAATTACCGCGCAATAATCCCCGCTTACCTTTTAAATTATCGGCTAATGATTTTAACGGCCGGCGCTGAGCCTGGCTCATCATACCGCCGGCCGAACTGCCATGGCGGATGGAATTATCAATTAAAGAATCAACCGCTTCTTGCAAAATTCTTTTCTCGTTGCGCAAAATCACATCCGGCGCGCTGATTTCCAACAATTTTTTCAAACGATTGTTGCGATTAATCACTCGCCGATAGAGGTCATTGACATCGGAAGTGGCGTAACGACCGCCATCCAACGGCACCATTGGCCTAAGAGCTGGCGGAATTACCGGAATCCGAGTCAAAAACATCCACTCGGGACGAATCTTAGAACGAATCATAGAACGCGCCAAGCTCAAACGTTTTTGCAATTTCTCGCGGTCAGCCGCCGTGGTGTTCTCCAATTCTTTGGTTAGCATTTCCTCCAACGCCTCCATATCCACCGATTTGCAAAGATTGTAAATTGCTTCGGCGCCAATTGACGCTTCAAACAAGGAGCCGTAACGAACGGAAAATTGATGATAAGCAACTTCGTCTAAAACCGCGCCAATCTGAATGCCTTCAATATCTTGCTTAACGGCCAGCAGTCGTTCTTTTAGCGCCGCCCGCTCTTCTTCTTTTTGAATTTCTTTGATTTTGTTTTTGTATTCAACATCAACTTCTCTCAACACCCGGGCCCGCTCGTCTTCGGCCACACTAACGATTATATAACCGGCGAAATAAATAACTTTTTCAATGTTGCCGGCCGGAATGCCTAAAATCAAACTGACTCGGGACGGCAAGCTTCGCAAAAACCAAACATGGCAAACCGGCGTCGCCAATTCAATGTGGCCCATCCGTTCGCGCCGAACAATCGCCCGAGTAATTTCCACACCGCATTTGTCGCAAACAATACCTTTGTAGCGAACGCCTTTATATTTGCCGCAATAGCACTCAAAATCTTTGTCGGGACCGAAAATCTTCTCATCAAACAAACCGTTTTTTTCACTCCGTTGAGTCCGATAGTTAATCGTTTCCGGCTTGGTAACTTCACCGTAAGACCACTCTTTGATTTTTTCCGGCGAAGCCAATTTAAGTAAAATAGAATTGAACTCCGTTTTAGTTTCAAAATTTCTAGCCATATTTTTATTTTATTAACTCAACATCTAGCGCTAAACCGCGCAAATTATTAAGCATGACATTGAAGGAAGCCGGCGCGTTGCTTTGGGTAATCCGATCACCGCGAACAATAGCGTCAAAAGCCGCCGCCCGACCCAAAATATCGTCCGATTTGAAAGTCAAAATTTCACGCAAAGTATAAGCCGCGCCGTGGCCCAAGAGCGCCCAGACCTCCATTTCGCCAAACCGCTGGCCGCCGCCTTGCGCCTTGCCGCCCAACGGCTGTTGAGTAATCAAAGAGTAAGAACCGATGGAACGCATATGGATTTTATCTTCCACCATATGATGGAGCTTCATCATATACATATAACCAACGGCAATTTCTTGGTCAAAGGACTCGCCGGTGCGGCCATCGTAAAGTTTCATTTTACCATTATCTTTGAAACCGGCTTGTCGGAGTTCGGCTTTAATTTCCTCATCAGTCGCGCCGGCGAAAGGCGGCACTATCGCTTGATAGTTCAAAGTGTTGGCCGCCAAGCCCAAATGAAGTTCCAAAATTTGGCCCAAGTTCATACGCGACGGCACGCCCAACGGCGTTAAAATTACATCAATCGGCGTGCCATCAATCATATAAGGCATATCTTCGGTCGGCAAAATTCTGGAAATGACGCCCTTGTTGCCGTGCCGGCCAGCCAGTTTGTCGCCAACCGACACCACTCTAAATTGCGCCACTTCAATATGAATTCTCTTGATGATGCCCGATTCCAATTTATGGCCTCGCTCTCGGGAAAAAATTTTAACGCTGATTACTCGGCCGCGCTTACCATTTTCCAAACGCTTGGAAGTGTCCTTAACATCCCGAGCTTTTTCACCGAACAGCGAACGCAACAATCGTTCTTCCGGCGTCAGCTGGGATTCGCTTTTCGGAGTTATTTTGCCGACTAAAATATCGCCGGGCCGAACTTCAGCGCCAATCATTACCACTCCTTCTTCATCAAGATTTCGGAGTTTCGCTTCGCCCACATTCGGAATATCGGGCGTTGTTACTTCGGGGCCCAACTTGGTATCGCGGACATTAACAACAAACTCTTCAATGTGAATGGAATTGAACTTGCTTTCTTTGACCAACCTCTGGGAAAGAATAATCGCGTCTTCATAATTAGCGCCTGACCAAGACATAAACGCCACCAAAACATTGTGGCCTAAAGCCAAAGCGCCTTTTTCAGTGGAAGAAGAATCGGCTAGCACTTCGCCTTTCTTAATTTTTTGCCCGACTGCCACTGACGGCCGTTGATGAAAAGCCGTCATGCTGTTGGTGCGGGAAAAGTTGACTAAAGAAAATTCAACATCTTTGCCTTTATCATTTTTAATTCTGATTTTTCTGGCATCAGCATAAGCCACTTCGCCGGCAATCGGTGAAATTAACACTCGACCGGAATCAATCGCCGCCCGCTCTTCAACGCCGGTCGCCACCAACGGCGCTTCTTGAAGCAAACAAGGCGTCGCTTGTTTTTGCATATTGGAACCCATCAACGCTCGGTTAGCGTCATCATGATTCAAAAAAGGAATAAGCGAAGTGGCAATGGAAAAGGCCTGATTAGTGGAAACATCAATGTAATCAACCTCTTCTTTTTTTACGACATTGGGCACGCCATTGATTCTGACTTCCACTTCATCGGTAAGAATTTTACCGTCCGCGTCGCGGAGGGTGGCGGCGTGAGCAATGTTGAAATTTTCTTCTTCCAAAGCGTTCAAGTATTTTATTTCGCCGGTGATTCTGAATTTTTCAACCTTGCCATAGGGCGTTTCAATCATGCCGAAATTGTTAATCCGAGCATACATTGATAAACGGAGAATGAGTCCGATGTTCGGACCTTCAGGCGTGTGGATAGGACAAAGCCGGCCATAGTGGGAAGGGTGAACATCGCGCACTTCAAAACCGGCCCGCTCGCGCGTCAAACCGCCGGGGCCCAAAGCCGAAAGAGTACGTAAGTGCTCAATTTCCGCCAAAATATTGCCTTGGTCCATAAACTGCGATAACGGATTAGTGGTGAAAAATTCTTTGATTCGCGCCTGCAGCGGTTTGGGGGAAATAAATTGGAGCGGCTGATTGACATCGGGGTCAATAGTGGACATTCGGTCTTGAATATTCCTCTTCATTTGAGTCAAACCAACCCGAACTTTTTGCTGAAACATTTCACCGACATAACGAACGCGGCGCGAACCCAAATGGTCAATGTCATCCTCAGTCGCCCCCGGCGTAATATTTAAGAGAGCAATATGATTAATAATCGTCGCCACATCAGTCAACGAAATCGTCCGGCGGTCGGCGTCTTTGCCTTCCATCGGTTTGCTGAAACGTTTGTTAAATTTGAATCGGCCGACTTTGGACAAATCGTAGCGGTCGGTGCTAAAAATTCCTCGGACAAATTCTTTGGCATTTTCCACGGTGCCGATTTCACCGTCGCGCAGCCGTTTATGGATTTCAACAAACGATTCGTTGGGCGTCTTGGCGTGGTCTTTGGCGAGCGACGCTTCAATAAAAACCTTAGCCGTTTCGTTGCCGGCAAAAAGCTGTCTGATGGCATCATCAGTCTCGGCGCCCAACACTCGCAATAATGAAGTGACAACAAACTTGCGCTTGCGGTCAATTCGCACATAAATCACATTATCAGCTTCGGTTTCAATTTCTATCCAAACGCCGCGGGCGGGAATAATTTTACCGCCGAAATATATTTTGCCTTTGATTTCTTCACTGGTGAAAAAAATGCCGAACGAACGAGCCAATTGCGGAACGATTACTCGTTCCACGCCGGAAATAATAAAAGTGCCGTGAGTCGTCATCATTGGAAAATCGGCCAGAAAAATTTCTTGCTCCTTGCTGCCGCCGCGAATTTTATTTTTCAACTCCACGGTCGCCTTAAGCGGCGCTTCATAAGAAAGTTTGTTATTTTTGGCGTAGTATTCGTCGCATTTCGGTTCTTCCAATTTAACGCTTTTGAACGACAATTCAAATTTTTTGCCGGCATAATCGCTAATGGAAGCGAACTCGGCAAAAACTTCGTTCAAACCTTTCTCTATCAGCCATTGGAACGACTCAATTTGTGAGACGACCAAATTCGGCAAGGGCGCCAGCGGCTCTTTAAATTTGCTGAAATATTTTTTTTGAGACATAAAAATAGACAATAAAAAAGCTTACGAAGAAAAAAACCTCCAATAAGCTTGAGATTGCGGTCAAAACACAATCTTTCCCAAGTGGCGATTATCCTATATCAACCCCAAAATTCTGTCAAGAGTGGGTGGGGATAACTAAAAAATATCTCGTGGATATAAAAAATGAGTTCCCGCAATCCGTCCACCGGGAACTCCCCCCATTGGATAACGACGGAGGTTACCTACTACGCATGAAGTCCTGCATAGCACTCGGATCGCCAAACCCGAATGGTCTCTCTAGCAGCTACCTTCATGTTAAAACTAGTTTAAACTATTTACGAAAAGTTTTCAAATCTAAACTTATTTAGACAACAATAAATCAATCCTGTTTAAATCGCGTGGGAAAAGCGTCGCCTCTTTGACATTTTCTATGCCGAGCAATTTGGCGGTCAGTCGTTCCAGCCCCATACCGAATCCGCCGTGAGGTGGCATACCGTATTTGAAGGTCTGGAGATAATAACTAAATCTTTCAGGATTAAGACCTTTATCTTTGAGCGAGGCGACTAGCGCGTCATAATCGTGAATCCGTTGGGCACCGGTTGTAATTTCCACGCCGCGAAATAGCAAATCAAAACCTTTCGTGTAAGTCGGGTCTTTTTCATCGCGATAGGTGTAAAATGGTCTTTTGGCAGTCGGGAAGTTGGTAATGAAAATAAAATCAGAACCAAATTTTTTGGCGGCATAATCGCAAAGCCAGCGTTCGTGTTCCGGTTCCAAATCCGGCTCCTTGGTGCAATCCTTGCCGGTTTCTTTTGTAATAAGTTTTTGAGCTTCTCGTAAGGTCATCTTCGGCATTTCTTTCGGCACCTCTGGGATTTCCACCTTTAGGTAAGCAAATTCTTCGGTGCAGTTTTTCCGCAATTCTTTTTCTAGATAAATAAAGAATTTATTTTCAATCGCCATCACATCATGGTGGTCTTTGATAAAACCCATTTCTATATCCAAGCTGGTGTATTCATTCAAATGTCTGGTCGTGCTGTGTTTTTCGGCACGATAAACATTGCCGACGGTAAAAACGCGTTCAAATACGCCCACCATAATTTGTTTGTAAAGTTGGGGACTTTGCGCCAAATGAGCGGTATGTTTAAAATAAGTGACATCAAAAGAATTGGCGCCGCCCTCCGCATCATCACCGATAAGCTTCGGCGCTTGGAATTCTACAAATCCTTCATTGGTGTAAAAATCCCGAAACGCTCTTACTATTTCCGCTTGCACTTTGAAAATCGCCCGGTGTTTTTTATCGCGAAGCGTCAGGGGCAAATAATCAAGATGTGTGTCTATGTTTATTTCGCCGCCCAATTCAAATGGTAATTCTTTGGCTTGGCCTAAAACTTTCAATTCCAAAACTTCCACCTCAATGGCGCCGAGTAATTCGTTTTTATTAATTAATTTTTCTGGCCGGTTGTTAACTTTACCAACCACTTCAATCACCCATTCGGAACGAATTTTCTGCGCCAGCTCGTGCACCTCTTTGTGGTTCGGTAAAATCACCATCTGGACTTTACCAGTGGCGTCGCGTAAATCAACGAAAATCAATTTGCCGTGGTCGCGTCGCACATCCACCCAGCCAGCAATTTTTATTTCTTTGCCAATTTGTTCCTTTAATTCTTTTATATAAATCCGTTCCATATTTAAACATAATAGCAAAAACAAAAAGATTTGGGTAGTTAACTTGGAGGCTTCGCCTCCAAGTGATATAATGTTATTATGTCAATTCGAAAAATTGAATTTGCTACAGAAAACTTTTACCACATTTATAATCGTGGCGTTGAGAAAAGAACTATATTTGAGGAACGTTTTGACACAATGCGATTCTTTCAAAGCATGAACTTATTTAACTCAATCGAACCAATCGGTAGTATTTATGAGCATACCTTTTTATTATCAGGAAACAAAAATATCAAAAAGAATCCACTCGTGGGAATTATTGCCTACTGTTTAAATCCTAACCATTTTCATTTCATTCTAACTCCCAAAGTAACCAAGGGAATCCAAACATTTATGCACCGACTTGGCACCGGTTATACGATGTATTTTAATGAAAAATATAAAAGGAGCGGCTCTCTTTTTCAGGGTGTTTTCAAAGCAACTCACATAGATACAAACGAATACCTGCTTCATGTGAGTGCTTATGTAAATCTTAACAACCACATCCATCAACTTGGAGGCGAAGCCTCCAAGTTGGTAAAATCCAGTTGGAACGAATACACCAGCAAAGATGCGGGTAGTGTTGGACTTTGCGAAAAAGATATCGTCATCGAACAATTTAAATCGTCAATGAAATATAAAAAATTTGCTGTATCTGCTCTGGAAAGTATTATTGAAAGAAAAACAAAGGAAAAAGAATTGCAAGAGATCTTAATTGATTAAAAATCCCACTTGGAGGCTTCGCCTCCAAGTGGGATTTTGTAAAAGAGAAACGGTTAGCCACTAGGACTAACCGTTGAGAGAACACGAGAATCCCTTTGCAGACGCTTTGGGTGTTTCCACTTACAGCGATTTTCGCTTCCTTGTGGGTAGTATTTCACACCTTTTTTCACACCTTTGTGGAAAGGTTACATTCAACCGCCTTACTCAACAAATTTCGGGCAGTTTTACTGTATTTTGACTCTACTTTGCCCGGAGACAAAGTGTCTAAGTCTCCTACCTATGTCTGCGCAAAGGTTACTATCGCGGGGCCAGTATCAGGGAATCGAACCCTTCTCCCTTACGAGAGCTTCACCAAGAATCTACTGTGTTCTCGTGTTCCCTGAAGGATTTTATCTGAAGACCGCTTAACTATGATGCGCCCCGATTTCCTGGCGAATCTTTTCAATGTAGCGGGCCGCCGCTTCTTGGCCGCCCAAGCCGAAAGCCAAACCGAGCGCCAAAGCCAGCGCCACCACCACACCAGTGAACAAGGTTTGGATGAAAGCCGCCGCGATGCCCAATTGGAACAGCGCCGCCAAGACGGCAAAACCCCAAATTGCCCAACGAGTTATCGTGCCAGCCAAATGGGCAAACTTAACGCCCGCCGCTTTAGCGGAACCAACAATCACTTTTTGCATTGCTTCGGCAATCACCGCCGCCACCAATAGAATTATTGATGCCACGATAACTTGCGGCAAATACAACAGCACCACTTGTTGGAGGAAAGCGTTCACTTGATTCAAGCCCATTACATCAAACGCCGCCACCAAAAAAACCACAATTACGAACCACTCCACTAAACCGCCGATAAATCGGCCGGAATTAAGAGTGAAGCCCGCCTTATTGACCACTTGCTCCACCTTCGCTTGTTTTAAGACGCTGTCCACCCGAAGAATGCGAAACAAATGAGCGATTGCCTGACGCAAAACCGCGCCAACAATCCAACCGACAACGACAATAACAAAAGCCACTATTAATTTTGGCAAAAAGCCAGCAACGCCCAGCCAAACATCTTGAAAAGATGTCGCTAACACATTGCTCCATGGTTCAGTCATGAGATTATTTATTAAAATTGATAATGTTTCGGCTACTCTATTTTATCACCTATCTCCAATTTGTCCAAAAGCTTCTGGTGGGGATAATCCAGCACATCGCGAACCAGCTTATCGCAAATACTGGCGCGATATTTAAACTCTAAGGTTTCCAAAATAACATAACGCAATTCCTTGCCAATTTCCGATTCCATTACCTTCACCACTCGGCCAATAACGGTTTTGTTCAAGTGGTCGCCGACAATGAGCAAGTCCAAACGGCTTTCTTCTTGTTGGATAAAAACGCCGGCGGCAATAACCAATTTCAAACTGCCAGCGCGCGCCAAGCGGCGAATCATTTCGCGGTGGTCAATTAAAGTGGTGTTGATAATCAGATTTTTCAGAGGCAAGAGATAGGGAAAAAGCCGGTCCAAAGTCCAACCGTTTAATTTGCGCCGCCGCACCAGCGGCTTTTTATTTCGCCGATTGATAATTTCGGTTTCAATAATCTGGCGCCGCTTAACAAAATTGGCTTTTTCAAAAATCCGCAGTTCCTTTTCCGCTTCCCGTTGGTTGGAGTGAGCGCGATTAGCCGCTTCTTTGCTTGAATAAATTTTATCGGGATTAAAGAGAAAGAAGCGCATCAATTTAACGCGCGTCGGACTGCCAAAAAGTTTGCTTAGAATCTCCACAACCGCATACTAGCAGACCTATTATTTTAGCTCAACTTTACCGCCTGCTGTTTCTATTTTCTTTTTAAGTTCTTCGGCTTCGACTTTTTTCACACCCTCTTTGAGCGTTTTCGGCGCGCCGTCCACTAAATCCTTGGCTTCCTTTAAACCAAGACCGAGCAATTCCTTGATGACTTTTATAACGGCAATTTTGTTAGCGCCGCTTTCTTTCAATTCCACATTGAAAGAGGTTTTTTCCTCACCGGCCGGTACTCCTCCAGCGGCCGCCGGAGCAACCGTAACGGCTGCCGTTGCCGACACGCCAAATTTCTTTTCCAATAATTTCACCAGCTCATTCAATTCCAAGACCGATAGCTTTTCAATGCTCTCAACGAGAACTTTGAATTTTGAGGGAACTTCCACAACTTCTGGTTTTTTATTTTCTTCCATAGTTTTTTTATTAAGCTCCAAGCTCCAATATTCAAGCTCCAAACAAACTTCAATAATCAAAGTTTAATTTTTGAAAATTGGAATTTAATTATTGTTTGGAATTTGTGATTTGGAATTTGGAATTTTACTAAGTTTCGACACTTGGTCTAAAACAACAACGAACCGCCTCATTGGCGAACTGATTAAGTTAACAAACTGACCATAGAGCGTTTGACGCGGGGGGATAGAAGCAATACCGCTCATTTCCTCGCGATTCATAAACCGCCCTTCAAAAATTCCGCCGAGCAATTCCACTTTTTTCTCCGACTGCTTTTGGAATTCATAAACACCACGCGCTGGCGCGATTTGGTCAACACCCCAAGCCAAACCGATTTGGCCGTCAAGAGCGGGTAATTCGCCGAACACCCCGCTTTCCGCCAAAGCTTTTTTGGCCAGCGTTTTCTTTGCTACCAAATAATTAACGCCTTCGGCGCGCAGTTTCCGGCGAAAGTTAGTCGCGTCCGCGACCGTTAAGCCGCCAAATTTGACCAATGCCACCGAACCGGCATCTTTGGCCTCCTTAATCAATTTGGCGATGAATACCAATGATTCTTTTTTTTGTTCTTTAGTTTTTGCCATGTTTTAAGTTTTAAATTAAAATCGACCTTTTCCAAGGCCGTAGACAAAAACTCCGAAGAGATTTTTGACCTCGATAGG
>ERZ1292625.3692-Hain-H41-01um-R1-3692-length-12124-cov-6_pt1 | contig 12124 bp, 32 predicted proteins | sample MGYA00564400_ERZ1292625 | MGnify/ENA primary metagenome ERZ1292625 (study PRJEB36523, sample SAMEA6512639) | groundwater metagenome | collected 2019-01-08 | study: AquaDiva: Metagenomics assemblies of 32 groundwater samples
TCAAGCTTTGCAATGTGAAGGTGCGGCGATGAAAAAGCTACTTGAAAAATGGGGCTGGATTGATTTGTCCAAGCCAGCATTCCTTATTTTCATGGCAATTCTGGTGATAATTGTTATTGTGGGCGGCGGCTATCTGTCGAGCCTGCCATGACCCCCATTCCCCCAGTAACAGAGTAGAGTTGTGAATGAGCGAAGTCGCGCCCATGAAGTTTGAGACACAGGCGGAAAAGATAGTGCGAACTGACTTTATCGCCACGGCGTTCAATCGGAAACTGTTGGGCGACGACACACTCAATCGCTTTGTTGAATTGGCCTGTGGCCATCGTGCTATCACCCGCAACAGCAAGTCCGTAAAATGCAAGCGTTGCATGGAAATGTTGCGGCGCTCAATCGAAACGGGCGACGAGGACTATGACCTGTTCAGAAATCACAACGGAATTGACAGGATGAGTTGGCCGGATGACCCGTGCCAAGCTTTGAATGAGGCCGTCCCATTGCGCTATGTGTTCTCCAATGAAGAAAGAGTTTTGACATGACGGACGCTATTCAAAAGCTCATTGATCTGGGGCCGGAGTTGGAAAGGGTTAAGGACGACAACTGGCCAACGGTGCGGTCGGCTAGCGTCAAAACCATCCTCTCCGCCATCACCGCCCTCCGTGCAGATGCGGGGTATGTGGAGGCGTTGGATTTGATTTCGCGGAGTGGCGCTTGCGCGGGCGTAGTTCTTGCTGAGTTAGCCAGCAAAGCCCTCTCCACCGCTCCCGCCAGCAAGGGGCCGGTAGGCGACTTACCAGCCTATTGCAACCATCGTCATCGTGATCACAAGCTCGACGCGATGTTGAGGTTGAAGCAGAGATATGCCGACATGCTAGACTGGCATGGGCGCCATTACTACATGGATGTCACGATACCAATTGAAGAGTTCCGCACCATTGTACTAGGGCTCGAAGCGCTGGAGGCGCCGCTGCTATAAACTCAACGCTTGACATTATCCCGACATCGGCAGTAGCAATTACGCAATGGAGGATTGACATGCTTAAATTACCAAAGACATTCAAGGCAAAGTGGCTGGCCAAGTTGCGGTCCGGCAACTTAAAGCAGGGCAAGGGTAAGCTGTGGGATGGCGCAGGTTATTGCTGTCTGGGCGTGGCTTGCGTCGTCGCTGGCAGGGTGGACGTCAAAGACCCAAGCGTGTGGGGTCATTTTTATTACCCGAGTGAAAGTCAAGTCTCAAAACAGATATACGCCGTGCTTAATCAACATGTAGACGGAGATTTGTTTGGGTGGTATAATGGCAACACGGAAAATGAAACCCTGAGATCGGTGCTGTCCATACTCAACGACGGTAGTGATCATTACAGCGTGAGGCGTCACTCGTTCGCGGAGATCGCCGACCTGATCGAGAAACATCTATAATTCGTCTCGTCCGGTGTCAGTCCCGGGTGGGTCGATGGGGCGCGCGGTTGTAGCTACGGTTCCCGCGCGCCCGCCTTAAATTAACAAGAGGAGACTGCAATGGATGGCCGATCTGCGTGGAAAGAGCTTATCAAGAAATACGCAGACGGTAGACCGATTTGCAATTGTGGGGATGCGTATTACTCGACAGGTGGACAGTATTGGGTAGTCAGTAAAAACGGGATGACCGAACATAACGACGGGCTGTATTGCAAATGGGGTTGTCAATGCGCCCAGTCGGAAGCAAAAGAGTATGTGGCTCTTAAAATTGTAGAGATGTGGCTCTTAAAATTGTAGAGGAGAAACCACCATGAAGAAACTTTTGTTTGCAGTCGCACTGTTGGCCATGATGGGCTCCGCATCTCTCGCTGAGCCGTGCGGTATGACCGAGAAAAACGCAATCAGCAGAGTTCCGGACGGGACTGTCGTGCTGTATGGCAGCAAGCGCGCCTTCACTATTCTGTATGAGCGCTTCAACAAGCAGCGCCAGTCCATCGGCTTTGGGCCGACAAAGGCCGACAAGATCGTGGTCCTGTTGTTCTTGGATACCAGCGTCGGCATCTTCATGACGCGTGACGGATGCTACCTGAAAGAGACTTCAGCATATCTGAAGTGGGACAATTGGGTTGGCACAATGGAAGACCTAAAGCTCACCGAGCGTGACTTCACGCAGGGTGAGGCACCGGTTCCGGAACTGAGTTTGTAAAACAAACCCTTGACAAGCCCCGGGAAAGCGTGTACCAGCATCGACAGGCCTAGACTGACGTCTAGACTGTCAATCTAACTGAGGAGAATATACTATGAAGAAGCTCTTTTTGACCCTGACTGCAATCGCTCTATTGGCTGGTCCAGCTTTCGCTGGCAAGGGCCATGATGTGCGCCGTTTTGTTGTCAGCAATGACAACTCGCTGCAGGGTCTCAGCACCGTTAACTCGGGCATCGTTGAAAACGGCTATGTTGAGCCGTCCAAAGACTACACCGGCCCTTGCCCGAAGTGATATCTAAACGGGCCTAGTCCAACCGCGTTACCCCCACCTGTCAGGTGTCCTACTCGTTCACGAGATCAGGGCAGACGAACCGGGTGGGGGTTCCATTTTTACAGGGGAACACCATGACAGAACCAACCATGCTTATACGGTTTTCACCCACAAATCAAGGAATAGATAAATGACCGGATGCGGATTTAATCATGGTGGTAGGGGAGTTTCACGAAGGCGCGGCCCAAACGACCCGGGCCGGGCACCCTTTTGGTGGTTCGTTGGAATTGCATTCGGCCTTTGCGCCATCCTGAATATTCTTAAGGAACAAGGAGTTTTGACATGAGCGACAATGAGATCGGAACATTCAAGTGCCCCATTTGCGGGAGCGATGAGCCGCACTACCATGATGCAAATCTACAATGGAAGAGGTTGCCTGCCGATCAACTGGGTTGGCTAATTGAAACCGGCGATCACAAGTATTGGAGTGGCCGCACGGCCAACGTAGAGGGGTTTACTGACAACCCCAATGATGCTGTCCGCTTTGCCAGATTTGAGGATTCCGAGCGTGTTATCCACTGGCTCATGCGGGCATGGTCGGTGTTTCTTGTTTCAAGGCAGCATTCTTGGATGGGCGGAATTGCAAAAGCCTCTCCAAAGGAATACCAGCCCCTGTCCGGTCTTACATCGGAGGAGAAGGAACACGCGCCACCCCGAACACATGATGCCTCTGGCAAGCGTACCGACGGCTATGGCGATCCGGCCAAGGGCGAGTACAACGCGTTTCTGGCTGATGATGGCGGAGACATTCCGACAGACTAATCCTGAGGTGTCGCGGGATGCTCGGGAACTGGACCGAAAGCACACTACAGCACCAAGCCAGTGAGCCGAGAGGCCGCGCCGGTTAGCCTCTGACCGGACCTTAGGGGGATTAATGGACATCTCGATACAGATCGCAATCGGCTGGCTGCTGGCAGATGCGTTGTCCGGCGTCGGTCATGCGATAGGCGACAATGAGCGACTTGGCAATCTCAAGATTGTACGTGCTATAGTTGGCAAGAACGTCGATCATCACGCCGACCCGCTCTACATCGTCAATCAAGGCTTTATCGGGAGGAATTTGTCGTCATGGGTTATGGTATTCGTTATTGGGCTGAGTACGCTACCACTCCTAGGCCCCAGCGCCCTGTGGTTTTCAATGGTGGCTGGTGGGCTTTTGGTGAGCGAAGTCCATCGCTGGGCGCATTGCCCGAAGCTGGCTCCGAGCTGGGTCCAGTTTATGCAGCGTACCGGCGCCTTTCAGAGCCCGCGACATCACTGGCGCCACCATCGCGATCCCTATGATCATCATTTTTGTCTGTTGACTGACTATCTCAATCCGATTATCGATAAGCTTCGCCGGTTAACCAGCTAGCTGTTGACATTATCCCGACACCGGGAGTACGACGAGCCATGCCAATTGATTGTCCAATATGCAGGCGCGTCCTGTCTATGTCTAACGAGCCGCACATTTGTTTTGGTGCTCCCGGCATCACCGACAACGTCGTAGCATCTCGCATACGGCTTGAGCAGGCCCTGACAGGCGCGTTGCCTGAGGGCTATAGAACTGGAAAGTCTGTCGCTATGGCGATAGACGAACTGATTATGGCTTTAATTTTTAATCTGAGGAAATAACAATGGCCAACATGACATTACGCGAAGCGACAGCAATCATGCTGGCTAACGCCGGTATCGGAAACAGCCTGTATGAGACTTACGAAGCGACCGAGAAGGCTCGTGAGGTTGTTCGCGAAGCTGCAAACAAGTACGCTGATAGCTATATCGAGCGACTGCGTGCTGAGCGCATTGACAAACAACGCGCCGATCAAGTGGCATTCGCTGAGCGTGCGGCGTGGGAGAGGGCTGGAATGCTTGGCGGAATTAACGCCACAAAATCGGCCGGTGTGGTGACTGGCGGCGGCAGGATGGGCGAAGAGCCAGATGTTTGTGGTTGCGAGTATTGCCGAGAAGATCGCATGGTACAGGCGGCAAATTCAAAGCCTGAAACTATATTCAAGCCCATTACAGCCCCCGCATCAGCGGTTGAGTTGTCTGTTGCCGACGCTATCGCCAAGGTCATGAGGGTCGGTGGCTTCACCGAAATTTCACCGGGCGTCTGGCATAAGCCGTGACACTCGTGGAATACATAGCGGCGTATCCATCTGTCTGGGGGGCAGTTGCGGCACTGGCGGTGGTAATCATTGCTGGTGTCGCACTATCGTTCCTTGTGTGGCTTGAGGGTGATGGCGGATGTTGACTGGTATTGAGCGTGACATTTGGTACGCCAACAAAGTTCGCGTCGGTCTTGCTGATACCGCTTGGATGATCAAGGAGTTCAAGAGGCGTCGTGTTGAGCGGGAACGCGGATGTGACTGACGACAAGAAGCCGGACGCGCCAAAGGAAAAAAAGCGGCGCATTCGCAGGCCCAATCCAAAGAACAGGCAGAGCCCTCCGCTGAGCGAAGAGGATGTCGAACATCGCCGTGTGTTCTACGAGATCGTAGACAAAGGCAAGATGGAAGACCAGTTCTATACTCGTGAACCTACTGACAAGGAAAAGGGCATCATTCGCTCGATGGTGTTCGCTGGCATAACCCGCGAGAAGATCGCGGCATGCGTCGGCATGGAACTGCATCGGCTTGAATACATATTCGTGAAGGAGCTTGATCATGGCCGTGAGCTCATGGTCGCTGATATTGCGTATACTCTCGCGGCTCGGGCTCGCGCAGGATCAGACACTGCAGCAATATATCTCCTCAAAGTTCGAGGCGGACCCGCGTTCAGCGAGGCTCGCGCAACGCGTGAAGCTGAGAAGGCCGGAGATGAAGGATCAGCAACTCCAGAAACACTAGAGCAGTCCGAGAAGGAAAAGCTGGTTGGCAAGATCATGAACTTGATCAAAATAGCGCAAGAGGAGCCAGCGCAGGCTGGTGCGGAGACAAAATGACCGTCAAGCGCGGGAAATACCCAAAAGGCAAACTCCACCTACAACTATTCGCTCTCGCCGAGCGAGTGAAATCCAAGCAGATTGGGAGCTGTTTCGAGTTCCCGGGCATCGTTACCGGTGTCTATTTGGCTGACAGGGGCAACGTTTTCTATATTGTGCTTGACGACAGCGGCGTTCCATGGCATAGAGACGCCAACGATCTCACATCGCTTGAGGAGGAATTAGATGAGCAACGTGTATCCGAGACTGAGGGAAGCCAACCAAGCGCGGCATGAGGAATGGGCGACTGGTGAAATCTCGCTGTCGTACCGTGGCAATGAACTGGCCGGTGAGGTTGGTGAGGCGATGGAAGCTTTCGTTGAAATGGGCGCCTCGACTGGACGCGTTTGCAACACCTTGAAGAAGTTTGATCGCGAAAAAATGGGTATGGTCGGCTCGCGCGCGACACACCATGCACTGGCCGAAGAGCTTGCCGATGTCATGATCTGTGTCGACTTGATCGCCATGCAGTTCGGCATTGACATGCGCGAGGCAGTGCGCGACAAGTTCAACGCTACATCCGTAAAATACGGCCTCAAGACGCGGATGGGTGATTACTCAACCATATGAGTAAACCCGGCACCATATTCCACAGCACGCCGCCGGTCCTGACGAAGGACTTTGACTGCAACTGCAGCGACCAATTCGCGCAACATTGCGCAACTTGCGGGCAGTGTATGAGCTGCTGTGAGTGCGGCGAGGAATGCGAAGTGCAGAACATACACCGGGAGGCAAGTGAATGAGATATGACACCAAAAGGCGCCGAACCGAGAACGCCGTTATTGTTTTGGGTTCGATAGTGTTGACGGCGTTGCTGATGACCTCGTGCGAAGTGCGACGCCCAGCCGATGCTCCGGTCTACACTAGCGTGCCGTGGCTTGATTGGATGGCGAAATGACACAGCAACAGCACGACTTCAAGCAAAGGCCATACATGGAAGAGAGCGAGTGGTACACCTGTACTCGTTGCAAGCGCAACACTCGTTCGCCATACGAGGTGCATGCCAGCGGCGAGAAGTGCCCAGTAGAGAAAGAAGACTGATGTCCAAAGCTTACGATACCGGCGCCATGTTGGGCAAACAGCTCGTAGGCTCGTGCGGCTCGCTTGAGGAGGCCATTGCAAGCAACAATCTCGATCCAGATATCATGAACGACATGGACTTCTGCAACGGTCTCGACGCGCAGGCTATTTGCTGCGAGGGCTGTAACTGGTGGTTCAATCCGGAAGAAGAAGGCAAGGACGGCAACTGCGAAGAATGTTTAGGGGAGGAATGAGATGGAAATGACGAGCTCTTCAGTCGGTATTGTGCCGCCCGATCCGCAATTTAATCCGGACAAGGAAGATTGCTTCTCACTCAAGTTCGAGGGCTTCAAGAAAATCCCGCGCTGGTTCCGTGAGGTTGTGATCTCCGAGAAGATCGACGGCACAAATGCGCAGATCATGATCGACGAGGACGGCACGGTTCAGGCCGCATCCAAGAACCGCATCATCACACCGGCCGACGACAACGCTGGTTTCGCTCGATGGGTCTCCGAGAACCTCGAAGAGCTGCGCAAGCTCGGCCCGGGGCGTCATTACGGCGAATGGTGGGGCAAGGGCATCGGCCGAAACTACAGCCAGCCTGTGAAGCGCTTCAGCCTGTTCAACAGCCACCGCTGGGGCGAGATGAACCGCGCGTCCAAGCTGGGCCATGACGTTGTCGGCTGGCCGAAGTGTTGCGACGTTGTGCCGGTGCTGTATCGCGGTATTTTGGAGTCATTCACTGTGAACGCGGTATTGTCCAACCTGAAGCGCGACGGCTCTGTCGCGGCGCCGGGGTTCATGAGACCTGAGGGGCTCATCATCTGGCACGATGCGGCCAAGCAATACTTCAAGGTCACCTGCGAGGGCGACGAGAAGCCGAAGGGGTCGAAAGAGTGAAGCGCATTCCAATTAGCGCGGCACAACGCATTGCCAAGGACTACGGCTATGATCAGGTGATCATCTACGCCCGCGTCTGTCACGACAGTCCAGAGCCGCACGGCGAACACATGACGACGTACGGTCGCAATAAAGAGCATTGCGTCGCAGCGGCAAAGATTGGGAACTTCCTGAAATACAAAATAATGGGCTGGGTCGCGACCGGCAACGACTAGGGGTGGGAACGTGGTTAACGACACAGAAGTCATGCGCGCCGGGTTGCTGGCTGTGCAGTCGGCCAGACGCATGCTGGCCGACAAAAAGACCTACGAGCACGCCATAGAGGTCCAGATCGCGGAAGCCGATTACAACAGGCTTGCATTGGCCAACAGGCGTGCTATAGTCCTGCGATGGATCAACCCCAAGGCGCCAATCACGGCCGTCTCGGTGGTCAAGAATTGGATGGTCCACACGGGTAAAACAGATGAAGGTCTTGTATTACGGCTTAGTAGTTAGCGGCGTCGCAATCATGACGTGGTGGCAGGACATCATTTTCTACTTGCTGTCGGTCTACATCAATGTTATGGGAATGTTTTGAGGGATGATGATATGAAGATTTTCAATCAGGCAGACGAGATGGAGGGCGAGACCGAGGTCAAGGTCGACCCAGTTGTTACTACGTTCAAAAAGCTTGAACCGGGCGACAAATTTCACTGGACGAAGTCATCTGGCGAGAACATCGGAGTTAGCGATGGTCATAAAATCAAGTGCAAGAAGCTGTCACTTCATCACAATCTCTGCTTAACAAGCAGGGACAGCGGAAATGTGCTTCGCTCAGCACTTTGGACGCCTCTCAAGGGTGACTACGCTGGGGAGCTGTTCACAAGTGATGCGTACCAAGACTACGACGTAACACGCGCCTGATGGGCTTGCTGATCCACGTCGCTGCGTGCTGTGACTGCGCGCAGATCAACGACAGCCCAGACGCAATGCGTTTCGCGCAAGAACACATGACCAAGACCGGCCACAAGGTGTGGCTCAAGCTGGAATATCTGATTAAGCCGGAGATGAAAAAGAATGGCCGTCCGTCCAATAGTAAAGCATCCTGATCCGATCCTGAGGAAGGTCTGTGAAACAGTTGATTTCACCAGCGACGCCGACAAGCAGTGTCTTGTTGATCTCATCGACACCATCAACAGCATGGGCCGAAACGCTCTTGGTATCAGTGCCCCTCAAATCGGATACGCCAAGAGGGCTTTTGTGGTGCGCCTCGGCGGGAAAGTGGCCCTATCTGTAAACCCTACCGTCGAAAGCATGTCAACTGAAACGGAAGTTATGGGAGAGGGATGCCTGTCTTTCCCGTGGCTGAACGGCATCAAGATTGCGCGGCCGTGCCGCATTGAGGGCTATCAATGGACGTCACAGGGCAAGCCGCTGCGCTTCGCTCTTGAAGGTATGGAGGCTCGCGTGTTCCTTCACGAGTTCGATCACATCAATGGCGTCACTATCGACACGCATCGGAGGGCTGGGAAATGAGCGACTGGCTCAAAAACTATTTCTCTACTGATCGAGAGCCGTGGAGCACTGAGCATCAAACCCGCGAGGGTAAGTTCTGGCAATATTGGGTCGGTTCTGAAGACGGCAGGCCAGCAATGTGGACGAGCGTGCTGTTCTCTATCGGAGGCTACAGGGCGACGCTGCACAAGATGGTGCGCGCCGATGATCCGGGCTGCTTCCATACCCATCCGGCATTCGCGATCCGCGTCGTTCTGTGGGGCGGGTATGTCGAGGAGATTTGCAAGACCTATCCCGGCGAGGGAAGTTTCAATTACCACAAGTTTCGCTACCCCGGCTATGTCGGGCTGGTGCGTCCAGAACTGGAGCATCGCATCGCGCACTTGCTCAACCATAAAAGCTCGTACTCGCTGTGGCTGCGCGGTCCAATTGTCCAGAATTTCAATGTGAGGGGTTGCTGATGCCAAATTATTACGGAATGTGCATCGGCGGACCGATGGCTGGGCAGTTGAAGGCTCACGACACAGACAGTTTTGACGGCGCCCAATGGAGTTCTGCAAAGCCAGCAACAAACGACACGGCAATTTACAGCTACGGCGCCATTGCCTTTAAGTATTACTTTCTCCCGTTTCCGGCGTATAACAGCAAGGACGGCTTCTGGGTTTTAGGAACCGTTCCTAGGACAGAAGAGTACGTCATGAAGGAATTGATGGAGCATTATATTCTTGCCCAAGGCCTCTTGAAAAGGCGCGCTGGACGAAGCAATGAGGCGCCATTATGACATTCGACGAGCTGGTTAAGGAACTAAAGAAGCACGGGCCTATTGCATCGGCGTGCGCTTGTAACGAAGCTCACGGAAACAAGACTTGGGACGACAAGCTAGAACTGCGCGCCGCCCGTCAGTCCGGCGCGCACGCCATGCGGGAGGGTGCGGCCGTGACTGTTGAAAGGTTTGGGGCTCACGCCAACATCGCCAGAGCAATACGCGAACTAGAAATCGATTGACACTATCGCGCCAACCTGTTAAGGATCACACACTGACAACTACAACTCTGAGGGAGACACACCATGACCACCGAAACGATGCCATCACCAACCCCGCTCGCCGATCTGGCAGCGCGGATGGAGACAGCAATTTCCGTCCACAAGCAGGCCAGTTTCGAGAAGGCTCAGGCCGATCTCAAGGAACGCGACGCGTTCAACCGGCTCAATGAGCTCAAGAAAAAGTTCCGCGAGGCGGTCGACGCCATGAGGCCAAAGCGCCCCAAGAAGCCAGCCACCGTAGTCGCGAGTACCAACAAGCCAAATTTGCCGTGATCCGCTATGCGCGTAACCCACGTCCAGCGCATGACGCTTGCCGCCCACAATCGCCGCAAGCTCGACGAAAATGGTAAACCGATAATCAGCAAGCGTTACTGGCTCCGCACCGATCTTGAGGAGCAAAAACCGATAACGCTGCCACATATACCACCGGCGAGGCCTGTTTCAGCGGCCGAAACGACGAGAATAGCTCAGTTCTTTTAAGTATTGCGCTTAACGTGCCGGTGTCGTAATGACACCGGTAACCCATACAGGGAGGGATAGCATGACCAATACGAGTTTTGCTCAGGGACAATTGAAGTCGATTGTCGAGCGCATCGAGCGCCTTGAGGAAGAAAAGAAGACAATTTCAGCGGACATCAAGGAAGTTTACGCGGAAGCGAAGGGCAACGGCTTCGACACGAAGGTGTTGCGCAAGCTGATCGCGTTGCGGCGCGTCGATGCCAGTGATCGAGAGGAGCAGGAGGCCATGATCGACCTGTACATGCAGGCCCTCGGCATGCTGCCTGATGACGAGGCGAACGATCCAGCGCCCGGGGCAATGCCAGCATGAGGATCAACTCAATTCACCCGCGCGTGTCCGGCGGCAGGGTTCACTTCGACAAGCAGGCAACCATCAAGGCGCCTGACAAGGCTCGGATCGCGCGCACAATCGCCAGTATGGACAAGCACATTGACGAGCACCCGCTCGATCAGGCGTCCAAGGCGCATCAGGCAAAATTGAGGGCTCAGCTGTGACATTGACGGCTAAAAGACTAAAGGAGCTGGTTAGGTATGATCCTATAACCGGTTTCTTTACTTGGGCCAAAGGCAGACGAGGCTGCAGGGCTGGTGATACAGCCGGTCGTCGTAGACCTGAAGACGGCTATTGGCAGGTAATGCTTGATGGCAAGCAATATTACTATCAGCGTTTAGCGGTTCTATACATGACTGGGCGGTGGCCCGCTGAAGAAGCTGATCACAAAAGCACAGATAAAGACGACCATACTTGGGAAAATATTAGACAGGCAACGTACAGCCAAAATCAACAAAACAAACCTAAACAAAGTAACAACACCTCTGGCTATAAGGGCGTGACGTGGAACTCGCAACATAAAAAGTGGTTCGCGAGAATTTCCGTTAGTGGCAAACGCCACCACTTAGGATACTTTGCCGATCCAATAAAAGCTCACAAAGCTTATTGCCGCGCGGCTAACGAATTTCACAAACAATTTGCGAGGGTAGCTTGACCAATCATTTGATGCTCGACCTTGAGACGCTCGGCACGAGCCCGGGCTGTGTTATCGCGTCTATCGGCGCCGTCGTCTTTACCGAAGAGGCCGTCACGCAGGAGCTGGAAATTAACATCAATATCGAGAGTTGTCTTGATGTCGGCATGCGGATCGACGCGGCTACGCTGATCTGGTGGTTCCAGCAGAGCCGTGAAGCCATCGATGCTACGTTCATGCAGGAGACGATGCACATAGGACCAGCGCTGTCCGAGTTAGTCTCGTTTTACGAAGAGAACATGTGCGAACGTATTTGGAGCCATGGTGCCACATTCGACATTCCGGTTGTCGGTGAGGCGCTGCGCTTGTGTGGTATCAGAAAGCCACTACCTTTCCGCGATGCTCGCGACACACGAACGCTGTACGAGCTCGCCAACGTGAAGCCGCAGAACTTCTTCGGCGACAACGCCACCAAGCATCGCGCTATCGACGACGCCCGGGCTCAGGCCAAGGCTGTTATTGCGGCGTGGCAGACCATCAAGACGTGGAAGCATCCGGCGCTGAAGGTCATCATGCCGAAGCAATACAGCGGCCCGTCTAATGAAGTACCGGTTGATTTGGTACCTGTTGTGTCTGTGTTGCCGGAGCTGGAAGTTCCCGCGTTCCTGAAGCGCACATGAAGTGGTTGCGGCGAGATATTCACACGCTGTTCTGTTGCTACGCGC
>ERZ1292625.1412-Hain-H41-01um-R1-1412-length-28790-cov-11_pt2 | contig 12119 bp, 10 predicted proteins | sample MGYA00564400_ERZ1292625 | MGnify/ENA primary metagenome ERZ1292625 (study PRJEB36523, sample SAMEA6512639) | groundwater metagenome | collected 2019-01-08 | study: AquaDiva: Metagenomics assemblies of 32 groundwater samples
GCGTCGCGAGCGCCACTTTCAGCATAAAACAAGGCTTTCGAGGATTGTGCCGATCCTTGTGAAATGAATGATTCGGTGAGCGATACAGATGTAATTCCTACCACAACCGCAAGCGTCATTATCCCTAGAACGAGTACGGTTGGAAGTGTTGCAACACCACGAGAGGTATTTTTTTTCATAAATATATATTAACGTAAAGTAGCCGTTGTGCGAAGAGTGTCCGCATAGGACCAATCCGTGCTTGATGCATTATAACGAATAGTCATCGCGACTTGTATCGCAGTCGTCGTCGCACTAAGTACTGCATTATAATTCTCAAGACGTGTAAACGTGGGGGTATCTACTGAAACATTAGTTCCCGTCACAAACGCAGTCGTTGTTGACACACCATTCCCCTCTCTCCTGCGCAGTTGCCCACTCAGCGTGTCGTAGATAACAGTCATCCCGCCTGTCGTTACTTGAAGAGTTGAGCTCGCAGTGCCTAAAATTGGTGTGGTGATTGACGATGCCCCCTTCGCATCTTGACGGATTTTCTCGGTCGCAAAACGAATGGACGCATTAACCTCACTTCGCGCTTCAGATTGTCCGCGCGCCTTAGAAACAGAAATAAACGAATCAGAAATGATGACCATAAGCCCCGACAATATCGCAACATAAATCAAAAGCTCAAGCAACGAGAATCCGCGTCCACTTAGTACTCCGACTACTAAGTACTTAGTAGTCGGAGTACTAAGTGGGGCCTCTTTATTATAGAGTTGTTTTTTTAGCATATGATTTTACGATACCCAAATAGAAACTGTGGGCGCAAAGATTCCGATTATTTAATCGACACTACTGTCATAATCACCTGCCCACTATCCAACACCGCCTTGATCTGCCATACTCCTGGCGACATAGTACCCATAGAAAGATTAAAGATGTGGAGTTTCCCTGACGAATCATACCTAAATTGATTCCCAATATTCGCGGCAGATGTTGGAAGCGGTATTTCGTCATTACCTACTATATCATTACTTATCTTTACAACATAGATATGCGCAATAACTTGCGAAACAGGATTATTGTTCGCGTCAAAGAGACTAAACTTCACCGGCAAAGCCCTCCCTTGATTATATATTCCACTGCCGTCAGTTTTAATTGGGGGCAGAAAACCACTGGTTGCATAGGTTACTCTAAATGTGCTTGTTTCCGTTGCACTGTTCCCTTCATTATCCATCGCCGAAACCTCTATGATATTTGTGCCGGGCTTTGTAAGTGTTACCACCTGTCCATTTGTAACAGAAACACCATTCAATGTCGCGCGGGTTGTTGCAATACCCGAAGCATCGGTGGTGGTAAATTGAACGGTGGTTGTTGTATTGAATAGGTATTCGCCTGCAGGGGAAACAATGGTGACTGTAGGTGGCACGATTTCAGTAAGCACTCCGTCACTTTGAACAACTCGGTCGATAACACCATCTCCATTTGTATCAATACGCACCGTGACCCCCCGCTCGCCACGATCAAGTGCCTCCCAGTCAATTAAGTACTCATGGATTTCACCTAGAGTGGTGGGGATATCAATTGCATGAAAAGATCGCGCAACATCTCCGTTTGTGTCATCAACAGAAAGGCCATAGGTTCCTATCGTAGTTCCAATAACACGATATTGATAGGTATCTGAAGGAAAAAATAGCGCCACTCCTTCCGCGTTTCGCTCATAGAGCGAATTGGGGATTTCCTCAATCAGAGAGTTATTTGAGAGTCCTGTTATCCGTCCCACACTATCAACAACATTGAAGGTTACTGGACTGTAAACTTTAATTATCTGTTTATGGGCGTTTGCAATCTTCATCTTTTGAATAAAGTCCGTATTTGTGTAAGCAATACCAGGGAAATACGAGTCTAGGTTCTCAAGCTTCCCAGCAACATCCTTAAGATATGCCCCTGTATAAAGACCAGTATTGCGGTCTTTACCAAACCCGTTGTAGCCCCATACGGTGAGTATTTTTTCAATATCCTGACAGGTAAATGTGTAGCCGCCAATCATCATGTCAGCTTTTGGGCATTTTTTACGATGCTTATCTTGAATCACACGGAAGCCGTCTTTGACATTGGCGTATATGGATTGAAATGTATTGGCGTATTGTTTGTAGAGAGGATTTGCAGGATTGCCATCATAGTGCTGATACGGCTTCCGTAAATTATTTGGCGTTTCAGAATTTGCATAACATTTTTTGTAATCGTTACTGAAAATACTTTTACAGAGCGGAATAGTGACATCACTTCCAACACCTCGATTATCCCATCCGTTCTTTGATATATCGATACTAGCCGCAAGTGTTGACTGCATAATTCCATGACCGTAATCAAAGGTGACTATTTCATTGTTGAATCCTACACTACCAGATTCCTGAGCTGCAATAGCAAGGACAAGTTCCTTTGGAAAGGCAGATTCTTGAATAAATGTTTGGAAATTATTTTTATTTCCGACTCCTCCGCCACCACCATACAGAGAGTTTGAAATATTTGGTTGTATGTAGTAATTATCGACTGCCTGAAGAATCACGGGGATACGAGCCTCTTTCGTTAGTGTCGTGGTAGCTTTTGCTTCAAGTAACGCTTGGGTGCTTGCTTCATACGAAAGATACTCTGTACCATTTATGATATTCTTCGCTGTCATCCAACCGACAGCACCATCAGTTGCATCCACCACCCCGTACCATTGAAAGCCATCAAACTCATAAGATTTCCCTGTTGCGTCAGTTGTTGTCGCAACTTTAAGCACCCAATCGGTGGGAACAGTTTTTATAATATCGTCAGCGGGTTTATTTTGAATTCCAGGCGCTTTACGGAGATTAAACCAACCCTGTGGAGAGTTTTGAAGTTGGGACCAAAAGTTAACTGGGGAGTCAACAGGGGTATACTTCACCGTAAGATAATTACTTCCTGTACCTCCTGTTATGTAAATATAGCCGTGAACATCAACTAATATAGATCTTGGCGCATATTTACCACCATAATTTACCGACCATAGCTGACCTCCATTAACACCATACTTTATAGTAACAGAACCATAGTTTGTATTTGTTGTATTAAAACTGCTCACTCCTGTCACATAAACATTGCCAGAGATATCAGTAGTAATATCTTCAGCAGAATTATACCAGCCATCGTCATTTCTTGCGACCCAAAGTTGATTGCCCTTAGTATCATACTTCACAGTAGCATAACCATATTTTGTATTTGTTGCATTAAAACTGCTCACTCCTGTCACATAAACATTGCCTAGAGAATCTACAACAAGCTTTTTTACAGATTCGCCACCTCCGTTATCATAACTTTTTACCCAAAGCTGATTGCCGCTAGTATCATATTTAATTGTGACATAATCATTAGAAAAGTTTGACTCGTTGTAGCTATTCCCTGTTATATAGATACTTCCAGACTTATCAACAAATACATCGCGCGCGTCATTATACATTCCACTATTATATTTTGTTATCCAAACTTGATTTCCATTAGTGTCGTACTTTATGAGCACATAATCATAATGTGACGGACCTACTGCATTAAAACTATGTCCCGCAACATAAACATTACCAGAAGAATCAACAGCAAGTGTGGGAGGCACAGAGTACCCGCCCGCGCTATTATATCGTCTATCCCAAATCTGATTTCCGTTAGTATCATACTTTATGGTAACATAATCATAAAGAGATGGCCGTGATGAATAATTATAAAATTCCCCTGTTACATAAACATTCCCCACATCATCAACCTTCATAGCACTTATGCTATTATAATTACTTGAACCATACCTTGAAACCCAAAGCTGGTTACCATTAGTATCATATTTAATAATTACATTCTTGTAAGAATATGAGATCGGGTCATAAGTATGTCCTGCAACATAGACATTGCCAGAAGAATCGACTGAGAGAGCAACCCTTCCTGTATACCCACCCCCACCGGCGTATCGTGCGACCCAAAGCTGTATCCCACTAGTATCATATTTTATAGTTACATACCCGTAAACCCCCAATGAATCCTTCATGGTTCCAGATACATAAATATTCCCAATGGGGTCAGTGACCATCTTTTGCGCTGAACCAGCTCCTCCATTATATACCGATACCCAGGATTGAACCGGTAAAATCTCCGCCGCAACAATGCTTGGGAAAAAGAAAAAGAGACTATAAATAACCAATGATACCCGAAAAATTCTTGGCAGTTGTGGAAATCGTCTTTTAAACATATTTTTATCAAATTATTAAAACTAAGCACACTCTAATTTATCAACCCACATAAAACTATCATGGTGCCCAATTAACAACCACATCATCGACAATGGGACTATTTGCGCCACTGCTGGAACAATCGGCCGCTGAACAAATTTGTATTTTATACCTGAAATAACGCTGATTATTGTGATAAGTCGGGGAACATGAAAGCTCGACTGGTTTATCTGGACCACCTGCAGGATTATCGACCGATCTCCGTGTATCATACCAAAAACCACTTCCGCATGGATTAACTCCATCGTCACCATACCAGTTCCATGGACCACTAGGGCTTTCCGATGTTGCAAGCTGAAACCTCACTTTCCCCGTACCTTCAGTGGAACCCTTCCACATGATCGAATTATACGCCGGTCCCTTTCCTGCACCTCCGCCATCAAAGGTATCGAACACAGCAGAATCGAGAGAGCCAGTTGCTGAGAGTCCACTCGCAATCGTTGCCTGTCCATAATTACTGTAAGTAAAATTCGTCGTGGAGCCATTATCGGTCACCCTGAAGCAGTAGTAGGCGCCATCTGTCGCCACGCTCGTCGCTACGAGCGCGTACTCCAGCTCGGTGAAACTCCCCGTCGCAAGGGTGATAGAACCCGTGAGATTATCGGTTGTCTTTATGACACCATCAACCCATGTATTTCCGACATCCGTAAGACCCGCCGCGGGTAGCGTGCCGACATTTGTAGTCAAGGCGTTGTTGGCAACATTTGGAGAAGTTGATGCGATGACCCATTCCACGCCCGCGCCATATGCGGTCGGTACATTGACATACGCGCTCACCGGAGTCGCGCAAGTGGTTGTCGTACTGGCGACTTGCAAAGAGAATTGAAACGATGGCGCCGCACCGCGCGACCACCCGTCATTCGCCACCTCCACCCGCAAACGCTTGAGCGTATTCTTTGGAAATATCACATACGAATTATCTTCGTCCACAGGCCAGCACCCGGCGGTAGTTGCGGATTCGACACATCCCGAGCCATCGCCTCTCCAACGATAATGCGCCTGATTGTATTGCGCGGTAAAAAATCCCATGAACCAATACAAAATACCCGATGAAACAGAATATGTGGTAGCAGTAGAAGACCCTGTCGCATTCTGCCCCCCTGCATTATGCAAACCAAATGTCGCGGATGTCGATGTTCCCGTAATACTCTCGACATCTCCTGCGTGAATCTCAAAGCTTGCCGAGCTTGACTCAAAAGCCGAAGCTTCGCGAATAAAGTACAAAAAATAAAATAGAGAAAACAGAAGTGATGCAAGAAATCCGATGGCGATAATGATTTTTTTATTTTTCATAGTTCTGTGCTCTTATCCCCATAACCTACTTTTTACCACCTGTCTCTAGAAGAAGCTTCACTACTTCTGATTCAGGCATAAGCTTTTCCCAATACAAAACTGCCGCGCGGTTTATGAAGAGCGTATGGTCAGAGGAAAGAACCTTTTCATCACCTCTTCGTACAAGTCTAACTGACTGCTGGGGTGTCTGCTCTAGTGCGAAATTTTTACTTAGAGCTTTTGGCGCGGGTTCTTGATATGATTCCAAAAAATAGGTATCGGCAAGAGTTACCGTGCTGTCGGTCACCGAAGCAATGTGCCCAAAATAAATCTGATTATTGCCGAGGTGCACTGCGTACCACGCAATATCTTTCTTTCCCAAAGAAACAATCTTATCTTTTGAATTCCACAGTGCCCCAAGAACAAGGATGCCCGCCACAACTGAAATGAAAATTATTTTTTTACGCATAGTTTTTATTTTGATCTGTTATTCTCCCGTTCCCACTGTTCCCCTCGTACATTTCTGTTACCCTGTTCTCCTGCCTATCTTGGATTATACCAGCTTCCCGTGCTTCCTTGGTCGGCAATGAAGATGTAGTAACTTCCACTCTGCAGGTTGATGTCTCTGAGATTCATTTCTACGTTAAAAAGCTTGGTTATCGGACATTCAAAAGCGCGATTGGCACGCGCCGCCCCTGGATCTTTTCGATAATCAACAGAGCTGTCAAAAATAAGAAGCGTGTAGTATTTATCACTGCAATTCCCCGAGATGGAGATTGTTTTCCCTTTGTTTGCGTCATAGGAAAATGATTTAAAATTTATCGGTGCTTTGAAAATACTTGTGTCTGCGGTGGCAATATTTTCTTTTTGACTCCCTTCCGTCTTTCCCATATCAGTTACGATAAATTGCTCCGTCGGTGCCTTTGCGACCAACGGCAGTGGTATATCCTCGCTCGGTGCTTGCTCTTTTGATGAAAGATCAACGCTCACTTTGCCAAAATTATCAAACTTCCCCGTTGTCCCATACCAAACGGCAAGGCCGAGGAAAGCGACAGTAGCTACTATCGCAACAACCCTCCCGTAATGTTTTTCTTCACGTACTTCTTCTGTTTGTGGTGTTATTTCTGGTTCCATATTATTTTTTTATTTACCTTTTCATTATATCACCAAACTTCTCTCCTTGGGGGTGATTTGATTTTTTTACTCTCAGGATTTTTCAAAAAGTTTTTCTTTGTCACGATAGAGCGACCAAGCCGTTTTTCCAGCTTCTTTCTCGCGCCACCGGCGATATCACCACCGGCTTTTGCGTCGCTTCGGAGTTTTGCTACGCCTTTTGAATCTTCATTTCGATGAATTTCGGTTGTGGCGCGCTCGCCAAGCATATTGAAAATAAGTTCAAAGTCATCCATATGGTCACGCAAGTTCTCCCGCTTCAGACCTTTGAGTTTTTTGTATTCGCTTGGCGTTACGCCAAAAGTCGCCTTGGAAATTTCCGCCGTCAAAATTTCGTAATCTTTTTTTTCTTTGGCGCCCCGTTTTTGCCATTCATCCGTCAGTTCTTCGCGAATAACAATACCCCGCATGCGCTTTTCTATCCAGTCCTCGCTGTAGCCCTTGAGCTTGTAGAGCATGCGGGTTCTTTTTGTGGCAAGCTCTGGATTCTCTATCTCCTGCACTCGCTCATAACCAACCTTTGCGAGCCATCGCTTGAATGGTTCCGCCTTCGGCGACGGGATTGACTGTATTATGCGGAAAACACCCTCGGTGTCAGCGCAATCGGTTTCTCTCATCTTTCCATCAGAAGCAAGCAATTTCAACTGGTGACAATTTGTCACCACTTCACTTCCTTCTTCTCTGAGACGCTGTGATAATTTATTCCAATACTTTCTTGCGGTGTAATCATCTGATTGATCAATGAGCGCTTGCACAACATCCACAACCGAAAACCACCACTCTCCCTGATAGAGAGTTTTTCGGATTTGTGTACCCTTAAAAAGGGCGATTTTTGTACTGTCCAGAAAGTTGTTATTTGTTTTGCTCATATATTCTTTGGGTAATTCGACATATAATTATATACTTTTTGACTGATAAAACGCATTAAACTACCCGCTTTATCGGCATCAAAATCTTTAACCACAACAATCAATATGTACGGTCTGTTCGCCAAATACACAATACCGGCGTCAATATATGATTTTCTCTCATCTTCCACGCCTATCTTATGAGAAAACTTAGTAGTTGGGGGCATCCCTCCAGCCAAATAATCATTAAATTTTGATTCCGACATCCACTTCAAAATTTTTTCTGAATTTTCAACCGTTAAATATGTAGCGGAAAAAAGCGAGCGTAAAATCGGAGCATATTTTTTGGCGCTGATCTCTAGGTCGTTGGAAATAAAATCATATAATCCGAGATATTCTTGAACTTTGACAATTTCATCTGGGTCAAGATTGTGTAACAACATAAAGTAGGCGGTATTGTCGGAATATATGAGCAACTGTTTAGCCAGCTCCTCAATAGTAAAGCGCGTGCCAGTCGGCTCCTGCCACAAAGTGCCGAAACCTTTGTTTTTGTCCGCTTCCGTGAGTTCAAGCTCAGTATTCCATTTCCATTTACCTCGTTCAATTTGTTTCGTCACCGCCATAATTAACGGCACCTTTAGTAAGCTGGCGGGGAAAAATTCATCGTCTTTATTGACGGAAATATTCGCGCCGGTATTTAAAACCTCAAAATAAACCGATACGTTCGGATTTTTCTCCAGAATATTCAACTCATCGCGAAGTGGCTGGACATTGATTATCAAATCATCCGCTTGATAAAATTGCCGCGACGGGTCAATTAAGGAGAACGGATTGACAGCGGCGCCACTGTAAGAATTTTTATCCCCTACCACTCTAACTATAATAATTACCGCTAAAACGAAAATAACTGCCAACAAAACTATACTTAAAAGGCGGTTGTTTTTGTTGCTTAAATTAGAATTTCCTTTAAAAAATTTATCCATTAGATAATCATTAAGTGTCGTTAATCCAAAAATGCTGATATACGGTTTATCCTGAAAACTTACTTATTTAGTAAGTACTATATTTGCACCAAGAACCGGCTTTGATGGTGATGCCACTTGCCGTCGCTGTTTCGGGCTTGAACCGCATCTGAAGCGTTCCGGCTGTTGTGCCATTGCTCCAGAAGCCCGTAAAGAATGCGTGGTTGCCCGTCGTGGCGACCGACGCGGTAGTAACAGCGCCCGTATCGTTACCTACCGAAACAGTCCCGCCGACTGTTGCCGTGGTAATACCAGAAACCATTCTCCCCGATGTGATAAGAGGTGAAGCCGGACCAGTCCAGCCGATGCCGAGACCGATTGTGTTTACGCTGGCGCTGTATAGGATCTTGCATTCAATATCGTATCTTGTGCTGGCGGCAAGTGCCCAAGACAAGTTGGTGATGTTTTGATATGCGGTTGACGCAGTGCTGGCAGTGTCAGCAGTTTTCACGACATAGGTCGTACCACCAGCTGAAGTTTGGTCCGTCCCGCAGGAAAAGAGATTCGTGGTGCTGTCATAAAGAAGCTTGGCGGTTGTTCCAGCACAGCTCGCAGGCAATGCACGCGCCGTATACGCCGAGGTAGAATCCCCCACCAACACTGCATCAGATACAGATGCATTAAGCCCCGTGCCGCCCTGCGCGACGGTGACCGCCGCATTACTCGTTAAAACCGTAGCGGCGGCATCGGGAAATGTAAATATTCTCGCAACAGTGGGACCAGCAACGGTGAAAAAAGCCATGCCCGTGCCGCCGTTTGCGGTGGGTAGAATGCCCGTAACTTCAGAAGTGAGGCTAGTATTTCCTACCGTCAGCACTCCCGTTGTCGTTGTGTTTCTTAGTGGTCCTGTTGCAAGTGCGGAGAGTGCCTGCTCTGCCGAAAGTCCGGCGTCGGCGGTTTGAGTAATGTAGGTTGCAGTCGTTGGAGCACCGCCACCCGTTGGTGTCGCCCATACTACGTCTGTTGCAGTCCCATCCATACTCAAAACCTGATTAGCTGTTCCTTTTGCGAGACGCGTCCACTTCGGCGTTGCAGTCTGCCCAGTTATCACGTCCCCTCTTGCCACCGTACCCGCAGCGGTGTCGGTGTGTGAAGAACCGTCAAGCAGGGCGTTCGAGCCACCTCCAGCGATTGTCGCAAACTCATAAGCGGTATCTCCCGCATTTCGTCTTAGGTACTGGGAGGCGGTGCCCGCGACTGCGGTAAATGCTCCAGTTCCAGTTCCGACAGGAATACCTGTCAATGTGGTTGCGCCGGTTCCGCCTTGCGCGACGGTCACTGCAGCTCCACTCGTCAACACCGTAGCGTCGGCATCAGGGAATGTAAAATTTCTTAATACTGTGGGACCAGCCACAGTGAAAAATGCCATACCCGTCCCGCCTCTTTGGGCGGGAAGGATCCCCGTCACGCCGCTCGTGAGAGATACCGCTGCCCATGCAGGGTTGTTGGTTGCGCCTGTGTTTGAAAGATAACGGGTTGCATTGATGTCTTTTGCTAGCGTAGAAACCACGTTTGTCGCAGAAGAATAGAGTAAATCACCTTGAGCTGTGGTGTTGGGAAGAGTTGCAGTAGACCATACGGGCGCTGTGGTAACTCCACCGCTTCTTAAGTATGAACCCGCCGCGACATCAGCGAGCTTTGAAAGTGTGCTCGCTCCACTCGCATACAAGAGGTCTCCAATGGCATATCCGCCAGCCTGTCCCGTACCGCCCTGCCCTGCTGTTACTGCCGAAGCGCTCGTGAGCACTGTCGCACTTGAGTCGGGAAAAGTGAATGTTCTTGCCACAGTTGGTCCTGCTACATCAAAAAATTGATTGCCAAGCAAACTCATGACTTGAATGATGCTACTATTGCAGGCCAATAACTTTCCGTTGTTGGAGTTGTACCACATGTCACCATTTACCGCAGTGCCAGGACAAGCGCCACCTATGGTTGCTGCTGTGTTTTGATTATCAAATCGTGTAAAAATCGGTGTCGCCTGCCCAGTTCCTGCACCTGCCTGTACCCGCGTGGACGAAGTACGGAGTGCAGTACCATATACATCTGCCGCTACGCGCGCGTATGCTGTTGCGTTTAAAGACTGGCGAGGACTGAGACTCTCCCATGTGCCACCACACGTGACTGGCGTGGTGTTAACCTCAACATTCAAATACTCAGTGCTGTTGGCTGAAAAGTCATATGTCGCCAAGCTGTCCATCTCTCCAACTGGTGCATTGAAGATACCATTGCTTACAATAGTAGAAGTTGCAGTTGGTGTACCAGCAGGCCAAAGTTTCGTACCCGCGCTCTCAGTATCATAAATTGAGTAGCGTACACAATATGTGTTCGTTAGAGGAGCGCCGCTATTATTTGTAAGTCGTCCTTGGTAGGAAAGTTTGTTTGCGACACCTGCAACAGCGTTGACATATTGCGCGACAATTCCCTGACTTATCAAAAGAACGACAAAAAAGGTGGCAAAAAGATTTACGAGGATATTTTTTCTTTGTTTTTGTACAATGAGTGCCATAAGAAAATCTTTATCGTCTAATTATACCATTTTTCACAAAAAGTACGCAAGAATTAAATTTGTATCTGGAGCGATACGCCTGGGTTGCCCAAGTTTGTTGATGAGACGAAGGTGGTGTCGGGGCAATTTTTTGTTCCGCTCCCCACCCCACCAGACCAACTTGTTTGAAGACATGCTTTATTTTTCCATCTCAGAAAATACTCATTCAAGACTACGGGATCAGCATTTGCCCAAGAAACGGTGACGGTAACTTTTTGTGTGCTTGGGTCATAATTCGGGCCAGTATCAATCATGCGTGTGCTTGCATCACGGCTTACATTTTCGATAATCACATAGCGCGTATAAGAAGCGTTATTTACCGCAATAGTTTCGTCGCCAGTAGCAAGTGTCCACTTGTTTCCAGACTGCACGGTCTTGTAGTGTTGAGATGTTTTAGTCAGATCATAAATATTCTGCCATTTTTCTTCGGCGGTGCCCCGAACTGCCTCGAGCGCTTCTGACGCCAGACCAACAGCAACATCGCGCTCGCCTGAAATCTTGCCGCTTTGTAAACTCACATACACAGCTTGTGTCCCCACAGATAAAATAATCGCGAGTATAGAAATGGCAATGAGAAGCTCGAGAAGAATGGCTCCGCGCTTTTGGGTGGGGCGCGGGATTTGGAATTTAAAATTTGGAATCTTAGACATAGGCATTTACGTAGAACTTTAACTATATTCTATACTATTGACACAATTTTTGTTAGGTATATACTTGTTTCATCACCAACGGAAAAGTTCACCCTATGAGGTTTTGTCCTCATGGGGCCTTTTCTTTTTATATGCGAGTAACTCTTTTAAGTCGTTCATAAATCGCAGATACTGACGGAATATTTTAAACTTCAAAAGAGCCGAGAATTTGAGTCTGTTGGGAATAAGAATCGCAGACAATTTATCTTTTTCGAGTAGATATTGAGCTAAGCAATAAAAATCACCGTCTCCTGTCACAATTATTGCTTTGTCGTAGTTTGGATATTCTATCA
>ERZ1292625.3292-Hain-H41-01um-R1-3292-length-13388-cov-21_pt2 | contig 12116 bp, 20 predicted proteins | sample MGYA00564400_ERZ1292625 | MGnify/ENA primary metagenome ERZ1292625 (study PRJEB36523, sample SAMEA6512639) | groundwater metagenome | collected 2019-01-08 | study: AquaDiva: Metagenomics assemblies of 32 groundwater samples
TCCAGGCTCAGCCGAACGACAGATTCTACGTCAGGGTTGGGGAGGAGGAGTGAACCTGCCATTCTGGTGGCTGACGAAGTCCAAGAAGCCGATTCTGGTCGGCCCGTGGACGTCCGAGATGGGCTTTGAAGTCCTGTATTGGCTACCGTTTATCCAGCAATTGCAGCACCGATACGGCATCCCGAAAGAGCGCCTGATTGCTGTGACGCGCGGCGGGGCTGGTGTCTGGTACGGCGTCAGAAACACGGTGGAGCTCTTCGACTACGTGCCGCCGAAGGACTTGCGCCTCTCAGCGCTCGCCAGCCAGCGGGAGAAGGCCAGTATCAAGCAGCTCGGGATGACCGCATGGGAAACGAAACTCATGGCCTTGATTGCCGAGCGGCTGGGCCTGCGGCGGCACCATGTCCTACACCCGTCAGTCATGTATCGAGCCTTGGACCCATGGTGGACGAAGCAGACGATGGGCATGGCCGACATGATGAAACATTTGCGAGTCGGGCCGATTCCGACTCCGGTCGTGCCTATTGGCACCGCCCTGCCAGAGCAATTCGTCTGTGTTCGGTGGTACCAGCGGGCGACCTGGCCGCTGAATGATGGCTTGCTGGAGTGGACGCAGGCGGTGACGAAGCAAATCGCCCAAACCGTCCCCGTGGTGGTTCTGCGCTCGAGCCAGTATGTCGATGACCACGTAGACTTTCCGACGCCCACGGGCGAGAACATCACCACGATTCACGCCGAGCCGTGGCGGGAGAATCTGGCTGTGCAATCAGCGATTCTCAAGCGTGCGATCGCCTACGTCGGGACGTGGGGTGGGATGGCGCAGCTTGCCGTGAGGTTGGGGATCCCGACGGCGGCGTTTTTCGACAAGTGGCAGGGGTGCTCGTGGTCCCATCGGGTGTTCACCGAATGGCTCGCCTGTCAGCAAGGGACACCGTGTTTCGTGGGCCGGCCGCACGATGCGGAGTTTGTCCGGTCGGTGCTGCCGAAAGAGATTGCACTGCCTGAGCTACCGCGGGGGAGTTCGTCATGAGCGCTAGCAAGGTGTTCGTGGTGATGGGAGAGACAGGCGAGTATTCAGATCGGAAAGAATGGCCGGTGATTGCCTATCTGGACGAAGCTTCGGCGAAGAACCACGTGCTAGCATTGGATGCGTGGCTCCGTGAGCACCGAATGCACATGGATGGCACTGATTTTTTGCAGTACGAATTCAGGCAGAACAAGCCAGCCACTGACCTTGATTCGTCGTTCGAAGTGGACTACACCGGAACGCGGTATTACGTGATGGAAGTGTCGCTGGGAGTGCCCCGGCCCGTCGACGCATGACCGGCATGCGCTGCCCCATGTGCAAGAATATCGATTCAACCGTTCTGGACAGCCGGCCCGTGCGCTTCTGGCGCCGACGCCGGCATCAGTGCGGAGCCTGCGGGCATCGATTCTCTACAGCAGAACTTGTTCTCACCAGGCGGCTCCGTGAAGCTTTATGGCGCACGCAGCCGCCTTCAGCCTCCTCCTAACCACCACTAATAGCGGTATCCACTTCAAATCAGCCGCCGACTGTTATGGTTGGAATGCAATTCAACAACAACAGGGAACAGTGCCGTTCAAGAAGGGACAGAGCGGAAACCCACGCGGTCGGCGGAAGGGCGCGCTGAACAAGGCCACGACCGAAATGAAGGAGTGGGCCAAGGAATTGTTCACGTCCGTTGAATGGCGGGAGTCTGCCACGACGCGCATCCTCACCGGCAAGGCACCCCATCTGGAGACGCACATTGCCGCCTGCCTGATGCCCAAGACTGAGACGCTCAACGTGCCTGGCCTGAGCGAGGTAGCCGCCGCCCTGTCGCGGAAGCTCGTCGATGAATTCCACCCAGGACCAGGGAAAACAGCGTGATTGAGGCTGCCGCCAACGAAGATCGGATGGTTTGGCAAGGGCCTGTCGCCGACTTCCTGACGGACGAGACCGAGCAAATCGACCTTGAGGGGGCGATCCGGTCCGGGAAGACGACGGCGGCGCTGCGCAAGGTCGTTCGTTCCTGCTTGAAATATCCCGGTATTCACTGGCTGATTTGCCGCTACTCAGACGGCGACACCTCGTCGAAGCTCAGGCCCGTGTTCGAGCACATGTGCTATCAAGCCGGCGTACCGGTCCAGTGGCACCATGACCAGCGGCTCTACAAGCTGCCGAACGAGTCGTGGGTGTATGCCTTTGGCCTGAAGGCGCAGAGCCTGGCTGAGCGGTACGCCAAGTTCCGCGGGGTCACGCTGGCGAGTATCTACAACGACCAGACTGAGGAACTGCCGTTCGATATCTACCAGGAGCTGATTGGCCGTCTGTCGCAGCGAGGCTACCCGCAGCAGATCGTCCTCACCCCGAACCCGATGGAGGAGGACTCATGGCTGGCGCGGGAATTCCCGGAAACGAACCATATCAAGCACCGGAAGTACTACCGGGTCAGTATTCACGACAACGCTCACAATCTGGATCGGGCGACCGTGGAGCGGCTCGAGCGCGTGTATCCGGCGGGCCATGTGAAGCACCGGCCGATGCTGCTCGGCATGCGCGGGATGAACGTGATCGGCCAGCCGGTCTACGGGGCCCTTGACCCGCATCAGCCGGAGACGGCGGCGTTTCAGCGGGCCCGACATGAGCGGTCGATTGAAATGGACCGTGGCTTGCCGCTGCTCGAGTCCATCGACTACGGGAAGCACCACCCGTGCGTGGTCTGGGGGCAATACACGCCGTGGGGCGACCTGCGCCTACTGGGCGGCGTCATGGGGCATCACCTCTACCTGGAGGATTTCGCCCCGATTGTGCAGCAGTACCGCGCGCGCTGGTTTCCGAATCCGCTCCAAGTGTGGACCTGTTGCGACCCGGCCGGCTCTCACAACAACTCGCAGGGGCTCAAACAGAACGGCGTGAGCGTGCTCGAGGACAACGGCTTCAACCCGGAATGGGAGCAGGACAGCAATTCGCCGGCGGTTCGGTCGGCCATGATCGAGCGCATCGCCGGGCACATGCGGCGGCGGTCCCCGTCTGGCGAGTCGTTCCTGATCGATGACAGGCGGTGGGAGCGCGTCTCAGCCACCGCGGTTGTCCAGCACAGGTTCGTGGCCGACGGGTGCGAGGCTGGCTATGTGTGGGACCAACACATGGTCTCGGTTGGGAGCAAGCAGATACGCCGGCCGAAGAAAGACGGCTGGTACGAGCACGGCCAGAATTGCCTGGAGTACATCGAGCACAACTTCGGGGGGCCACAGCCGACGATTGAGCAGGTGACGAAGCGGGCAGCGTCTATTCGTGACCGGGAAGTGCGGAACAGGCAGCGGGACGCTGGCGAGTTGGAACACGTGCGGATGGTGAGGCGGGAATATGGCTATCGGCCGCAGCGGCGTGGTGTGGGTGGGCGCGGGGGCTACTGAGTGACCTGTAAGCATGAGAAGCAAATCGCCACGCGTCCGCCGAAATGTGCGCTGTGCGGGGCCGCCGACTGTTATAGAATGGTGCAATCCCAACAACAACAGGGAACAGTCGGTCGGCGGAAGGGGGCACTGAAATGGCTATCCGCCGCGGCGTGGCGTGGGTGGGCGCGGGGGCTACTAAGACGACGTGTTGGGAAGAGCCGTGCAGTCGGTGCGGTCGGCGCTCCGGATGGATGGCTGGATCATGGAACGACAAGCTGACACCGGCCGGTCACTACTACATCAGATGCCTTGCGTGTGGCGCTGAGCACCTCGTCAAGAAATGACTGCCACGCAAAAGAAAGCGCCTGAGTTCTGCTGGGACTGCAGTCCTCGCGGTCGTCAGCTGTCGCGTAGCGATACGCCCGTGACGTGCTTGGAGTGTGGCGGGAAGATGACGAGCCAGCGCGAGACGGTGAAGTATGACACGCTTGGTCTTCGTAACGTCACGCTGGTGAACGTGGAGGTTCGGCGCTGTCAATCGTGTGGCGAGCACGAGGTTGTGATTCCGCGCATCAATCAGTTGTTATGGGCACTCAGGCATAGGCGATGACCGCCACGCAGGAGATCGTATTCGGGATCGTGCTGCTGGTCGTCGGTCTGATTCTGGAGTTTGCCATCGATGTCTGGCGCGACCGACGCAGCTGGTGAGACTAGGGGATGCAGTGGATTGGCGATTACTGCCTCAACGTGGCGGTGGCTGGTGCTCGACGCGAGGGGTGAGGTCTTCAGCGCGTACGTGGCTGCGCTTTCTCGACGTCCACAGATAGACCGTCAGACGCTCAGCGTGAGCCAGCTGGCAGAGTTGCTTGGGTTCGAGCCGGAGCGGTTTATCGGGTTACAGGTGAATCGGCAGAGCAAGACGGTGACGCTGTTTTTGGAGCCCAAGGATGCAGACGCGACGACGGTTCCTTGAGGCCATTGCGCTGGTGCCTGCGTTGGTAGGCGTGGCTGCTCCAATGGATGTGGTTCGCGCCACGACTGACTGCGACTTAGCCGTCTCCACGCTCCTACACGCGATCGGTGTCATTGGCGAGGGACCGTATACCTTGCGCGTGCCGCCGGAGGGCTACGGGTATGCCAGAGCAGTGTTGAGCCGTGCCTTTGGCGACCCGGAGCGGTATCGCGATTTCACGATCACGGTTGAGCGGCTTGATCGGCACATTGATAGCTGGGCACTCGACAACGGGCGGCGGCAGTTCTACACGACTGGAGCCTGACGATGCGTGATCCCTATCGCGACATGGCGCGGCGAAGCGGAGATATCTGGAAGGCGGTAACGGAGGTATACATGCAGACAACTGGGACGGCCCCGCAACTGGCAAGTAACACCGATTACGGCAAGAATGGCAGCGCGAAGACACCCAAGGGCGGCAAGGGTAAGAAGCACTGATATGCCGGAAGCGCTGATTGCTGTGTTTGTGACCACGTTACTGGTCTGGTGCGTGGTGATTCGCCGTAGGTGGATGTAAATGGCCCAAGCACGCCGCACGCCGTGGGACGTCAAGCTCTCCGCGGACGCGAAGGACAAATTGGCGCAGTGGCTGGTCTATGAGATCGACAAAGCCCAAGCTGCCAAGTCTGCCAGCGATGTCGAAATCGCCTACTGGCATGTCCTGTATGAGCAGGGTCGCACACGTAGTGCCCTGAACGTCCCGTGGCCTGATGCGGCAGACCTCACCTCACCGATCGCGACGGAAAAGGTCGACGCGCTGCGTTCGCGCATCGTCAAGACGGTGGCCGTGGACCCAATCTGGACCGTCGAAGGCTGGGGCGACGCCGGCCCCAAGGCGCCATTTGTCGAGTCGTTCCACCAATGGCAGGCGGAGACCGAGGGGTTCCAGGCCGCATTCAGCAAGGCTGTGCATCTGAGTCTGATTGAGCCCCGTGGTGTGCTGGAAGTCTACGAGAACACGACCCGTAGGCCGGTGCGCAAGACGATCAAGGCGGCGATTCAGTTAGCCCAGGATGGCTCGGCGCTCATCGGCCAGGATCTACAGCCGATGCTGCAGCAGAATCCGGACGGGACATATGTCGAGGTGACCGACGATCCGAACACCCCGCCAGAGATGCAGCCCGCGTCGTCGGACGTCGTGATTGACGACTACGAGCCGATTGCCAATGGCCCGCGGCACCGCACTATCCCCTATCGCGATTTCTTGGTCCTGCCCGGTCATGCTCGCGAGAAAGACGAGATCTGGGGCTACGCGAAGCGTTTCTACAAGCGGGTAGACCAGCTGCTCGAGCGGGTCAAGGAAGGCGTCTACGACAAGGACGCTGTGGAAGCGATGGGCGACGCGGACGAGCGCATGAACGAAGGCGCCACAACGCTAGCCGGCGATGCGATTGCTCTCGTGAGCCAGGAAGACGGGCTGGCCGAGAAGGAACTGCACGAACTGCTCGTCTTGTTGGAGCTCGACAAGACCGGGTATCGCTGGTTCGTCATCACGCTGCACAAGGAGACGTCCCAGATCCTCCGGCTGCAGTATGACGACATCGGGCGGCCTCGGTATTTCTCGTTCGTCCCGTTCCCGCGACCGAACAGCGTCGAAGGCTACTCGTTCGTTGGTCACAAGCTGATCACGACCATTGAAGAGAATACCGCTTGGCGGAACATGCTGGCGGATCGGGCGGCCTTGCAACTCCAAGCACCGATTAAGCGCATGCAGAACGCACTCTGGGACCCCGACGATGAACCCATGGGGCCGAAGTGCATCATGACCGTTCGCGACATGAACGAGGTTCAAGCATTCGAGATGCCGGACTATACCGCCCCGGCTCGAGAGCGCATTATCGACACCGAGCGGCAGGCGGAAAAGCTCGGTGGGATGACGGATATCGCCTCGGGCAGTAAGCCGTCCGAGGATCGCACGCTCGGTGAGACGCGCCTCGTCACGGCCTTTAGCGAAGTCCGCATCGAGGAAGTGGTCCGGAACATCCAAGAAGTCGTGGAGGAGATTGCCCAAGTTCGGCATCTGATGTGGAAGCGCGCGCTCGCCTTGATGCCGGATGGTCTCGAGGCACCCACGAACGTCCTGCAGGGGCTCGAGACGCGCGGCGCGGACGTGACGCAGTACATGCCGAACAAGCGGTTCGCGGCCACGATTCTCGAAGGCGCGTACCGCTTCAAGCCGCGGGGGTCGGTGGAAGCCACGGACAGGCATCAGCAGCGGCAGGACTTCGCGGAGTCGCTGCAAGCCTTGTCGGCGATGGCGGCGGCGGCGCCGATGATCGGCATTCTTTTACAGCAGCCGGCCACGGCGAAGGCGCTACTCGAGACATGGGTGAATTTGTTCAACGTGTCCGATAAGCAGGCGTTCCTCGGGCCGGATACGCTGGGGCTGGCGATGCAGCAGATGGGGATGGGCATGCTCGGACAGGTGCCGCAGCCTGGCGGGCCGATGGGGCCGGCGATGGCGGCGGTCGCCGGCAATCCGGCGAGCGGGCCGGTCGATCCTGGGCGGCAGTTGCCGCAGGAACGGGGCGGTGTGATGTGAGGTTCTGGTGCCTTCTACGCGGACACGACTGGTACAGCGAGCAGTCCGGCGTCTCGTGGTGTCGGCGGTGTGACAAGCGAGACATTGACTATGCTCTGCGGCCGGACTTGAAAAGATGAACGACACGATTGACGCCATCGAATCCCTCTTGAAATTGCTACGGCGGCAGGAAACGGCCACGGAGGCGGAGAAGCCAGTCTCTCGGCTCACGACCATTGAAGAGAATACCGCTTGGCGGAACATGCTGGCGGATCGGGCGGCCTTGCCCAACACATGTGGCTGGGAATGCCCACAATGCCACAGCGTGAACGCGCCATCAGTGCTTCATTGTTGTTGTAATGGCAAGAGCCTGGCGGATCGGGCGGCCTTGCACAACACATGGTGATGGGTATGCTCTGAGCATGAACGACACGATTGACGCCATCGAATCCCTCTTGAAATCCGAAGGCTGGCACATTGTGTCCAGTCTGGCCCGGAAGGAATGGACCGAGCGCGAGCGCACCGGCCGACGAAACGCGTTGAACGACACTGACGACAAGCGGGCACTCGACAAACTGCGGCAGATTACAGCAGCACAGGAGGCTGTTGAATGGGTCTTGACGTTACCGAGCGAGGAGATCAAGAAACTGCGGCGGCAGGAAACGGCCACGGCGGAGGAGAAGCCAGTCTCTCGGGGCTCCATGTTGGGCTTGGCTGGGATGAGTCGTCGCGGCAGTCTGTAGGTCTGCAGGTCACGGCTGATCGCGTCCTGATTCGCGCCGATCGGGAAGACAAGGCCCCGACACAGACCGCGAGCGGGCTGTATGTCGCCAAAAGCCTCGCTGCGGCGGTAGACGGCTCCGATAGCGGCGAATCGTGGTTTGTCGGCACGATTGTGCAGCTCGGCCCACTGGTGCGACGGTTCGACGTGCGGGATACCGTGCTCGACTGGCTGACCGAGCTGATCGACGAGGGCCACGACATCGCCCAGGTCGAACTGAAGTGTCTTCGTGCGCGGATTCGCAACTTGCCCCAGGAGCACGCTGACCCGCTGAGCGTCGGGGACCGCGTGGTGTTCTCGTGGGCCAGCGGGCAGCGGGTGGCCATCGGTGAGGACAAGTACGTGGTGCTGCGGCAAGACGATGTGCTGGGCGTGTTGGAGGGCGAATGACCGTCTACGTGGTCATGGGTAGCGACTACGAAGGCGACTGGATCGAGGGCGTGTATATCTCTCCGGAACTTGCGCAGCGCAAGCATCCTGGGCGATGGAAGCAATTCCTGTCAGGAGACAAGCCCTTGTGGTTGAAGAGCCGTGGTGGGCTGCGCATCGAGACACACGATGTCAGGGAGGGCGAATGAAGCAGCTCATCACTGACGAATGCAAGCTGGTCGGCAAGACCATCCAAACCGTGAAGAGTAAGTCCGAGGAAGTGGCCCTGCACTTCACGGACGGCACAGTGGCTGTGTGGCATGGTAGGCTAGGATACGGAGAAGACATTTACCTGACGCTCAGAGATCACAAGGAACTCTGCGATTACACGCTGATGGAACTGGGTGTGATCAACAGTGAAGAGTACAAAGCTCGGCAAGTTTGGTGGATGCGCAGCAGGCCCTGATGGCGCAGGAGATGGCCGGCGTTAGCGACGCCTGGTGTCAGCGATGTCAGTCATGTCAGTGATTTGCGATCCGCATTACGACGACCGCCGACGACGGATTGGCTTTTACCTTACCAATCAAAAAACGTACGCGCGCGTGGATAGAGTACCGGAATCACTGACACCACTGACACCACTGACGGCGCCCGAGATGGGGGCAGGGAAGCCGTGCGGAGCCTCTGGAATGAACACCTGTGCGACCTGTCAGTGGATGCAGTTCTACGTCACGGGCAAGCCAGAACTAGGCGGAGAGTGCATGTATGACCCGCCCGTTGTGGCTGTGGTCCGGAACAGCGTGGTGACGCTGCGGCCGTCCGTGTTGGCCATGGATCGGTGCAGCGAGTGGACGGAGAAGGTGGATGATAAGTTGTTCCGGCTGCAGAGTGAAGCGCGTATATTGTTGAAAATCGAAAGGGAAATGGAAAAGGAGCATTAATGGCCGATATTCACCCGGACGCGCTCTCGCTGGAAGAGGCGTCAGTTGAGAGCCCGCCGATCCAGCAAGAGCCCGAAGTCACAGCCGCAGAGTCGGACGATTCCGAACCTGAAGGCGCTGTCGATGTCCAGGGCCGCCGGATGGTGGACGTCTCGGTCCTGTCCGCCGAGCGAAAGCGCATCCGCGAAGCCACGGAGCGCGCCACCCGCGAAGCGAAGGATAAGGAATACGAGCCGGTCAAGCAGCAGGCAGCCGAGGCTGAGCAGCTCCGGCGAGCCCTGAACGACGCGCAGCCCTACGTCGAGCATCTCCGCCGGCATCCTGAGCTGCTCCAGGCGCCGAAGCCGACGTCGTTGGAGGAACAGGTTAGCGACGAGGAAGCCAGAGCTGAAGCACGGGATCTCGAGCTCTACGACCAAAAGACAGGTCAGCCGGACCTGACGCGGGGCAAGCGAATCATCGCGAGACGCCGCGGCGACGCGCAGGCTGCCGCGCAGGCTGCGGCGCAGGCGGCTATTGGGCCAATTACCTCGCAGACCGCGCAGCAGACCAGCCGGCAGAATTTCGTGAGCATGGCGACTCGGCGAGACGCGCAGAATCAGCCGCTTGTCGACGCTAAGGTACTCGCCGAGTTTTGGGCACAGTTGCCGCCAGAGTTGACGCAGCATCCCGAGGTTGGCGAACTGATCCTTGATGCGGCGATTGGCAAGTCCTACCGCATGAAAGGCCGCGTGCAGGCCCCGGAGCGGGCGCCAATCGTCTCAGAGCCGGCGGGTGGGCGAAGCGGACCCCATTACGAGATGGACCGCATGGCAAAGAATCTGGCCCGGCACGCCGGCATGTCTGACAAGGCGTTTAATGAGGCAGCGAAGAAATACGAGCCCGGAGCGGTGAATATCCTTGGCGACTAGCCGATGCCGCGCATTGGTTCAGGTCACGCCAGAAGTGCTGCAGGAGCGGCTCCAATTACCGGAGGGCTCTGTGGTGGTCGGCGCAGAGTGGGATATGCGCCAGCATTGTTTGGTTCTGAGCGTGGTCTCGCCAGACTTTCCGGAAGTGATAGGGCGAAACCCTGCACTGAACGTCACGTATCGCGTGGAATCTCGGTGGGACATTTGAGGTTATCCTTGGCGACTAGGCGAAGCTTTCTTGGTGGTGCTCTGGCTGGCGCGGTGGCCTGTGTGGCTGGTGTGTTTGCGGAGCCGCGATCAGTCTTCGCTGAGCGTGTACGGTATACACAGCGGCGGCTGAATCGCAACCTTAAGCCGCACACGGAACGCAGCATGACGGCTACGATATCGCACATCAGCATCGAAGACCATGATGCGTTTCACACCATCGCGGAGCAGATGCGCCTTGCGATGCTCGAAAAGCTGAAGGAGGAAGGCGCCCCGGTCAACGTATGGCGACTCGGAGAGATGGGCGGCGTCATCGCCAGCCGTGTGGACTTCCGAACCGGCGAGGCGAAGCCGTGGGAGGACAAGCACCATTTCTACGTGCGGACGCGCGTGAGCGTCGAACGCCAGCCGTATTCCCACGTCGTATCAGAGTGAGTGGTGTTACTGAAGCCCCGCCATTCCGCGACGTGGTTCATTCCAATCAATCATGGAGCTTACAGTTGTAATCATGGCGAAAACACCTTCCATCAGCGTGATCGAACGTCGTCTGCAAGGCCCCTCTGTCTTCCGCGAGTCCTCGCAGCCGATTCCCCTTGTCGAGCCGAAGAAGTGGACCCTCCGCTGGGAGAACTCCTCCATCAGCCCCAATCACGTATGGGATCTGATCCACGTTAAAGGCTGGACGTACGTCGAACTGGCGGATCTGGCGTGTGGCGTGGATGAAATAGGCGCGTTCGTGGAGGAAGGCCGAATCGTGCGCGGCGAACGGACCCAGCGGGAAATCCTCATGAAGATGCTCGCCCGCGATTACGCCCGCGTGCAGAAGAAAAAGAGCGACGAGACGATCCGGCAGACGTTCGGCAAGAAGCAGATCAAAGAAGCCATCGTGTCTGGCGTGGCCGCTGAACACGGCGAACAGGCTTCTGACTACATCGCCAAGAACGTCAATCTGGTGTCGGTGAACGACTCGCGCGGGCCGGAGGACGAATGAGGTTGACGCTCCGCGACACCGTGACCGGTGAAGAGGTCGCGGTAGACGAGCCAGGCTTCGAGGCGTCGTGGTGGGCTGACGGCAACGGCAGTTGTGATTGTAATCGGGCTCGGTATTTCGACGGGGCTGACGATACGCTCGAGACCGACATGCGTACGAAACACCCAGGCCTGAAGCAATGGCAGGACGTGTGTTATGGGGCGCGTCGTATCCTGATCGTGGCGGCCGAGACAGACGAATACACGCTTGCCGAACTAAACGCCAGTTACCCGCAATATGGCGGAAGCGGCACCTGACAGGACGAGTAGTGCCAGTCGTGTATCGTCCGGACGGAAGCATCGACGATGAATTGCCATTGTGGTGTGACGCGCTGATGTGGTGGCTGGGCGTCGTGACGGTTGTCATCGGCTGCGCGGCAGGACTCGGCCTCATCGGCGCCTTCATAATGGCGCTGGGTAATGCACCACAACTCAGGAAGACGAGTGACATGGCCTACGAATCCACCCTTTTGCCGTTCGCGTCGCACGGACGTCGCCTCATCCGTGAAGCTCTCCGCTACGCCATTGAAAAGCGCGAAGCCGAGGAAAAGCAGATGCAATACAACTCTCCATCTGCGATGCTCGACGCGTGGCGTGGGCTGGAAAAGGCGTTGCGGCCGTGAAAGACGAGTAAGAACCACTACCCATGGTAGTCACGGCTGCAATTGACGCGAACACGCGTATAGTTAGGCTGTAGACCTTTCAGCCCGCGTCCTGTCTGGCGCGGCGTGGTCGGCGCACGGCACCATCGGCCGTCTTCATATGGACTAGCAGCCAGTCTCCACTGCTAGCGCGGTAGGCGCGCGATATCGGCCGGCTCGGGACGACGACTCGGGAACGGTTCGGGTCAGTTGTCGCCTCCGCGCTTCCTTTTACACCGAACCACAACTCACATGTGCCCGTTCGCTTGTAAGCGACGGGACGGGAGTGTGGCTTCATGGCC
>ERZ1292625.3693-Hain-H41-01um-R1-3693-length-12109-cov-5_pt1 | contig 12109 bp, 29 predicted proteins | sample MGYA00564400_ERZ1292625 | MGnify/ENA primary metagenome ERZ1292625 (study PRJEB36523, sample SAMEA6512639) | groundwater metagenome | collected 2019-01-08 | study: AquaDiva: Metagenomics assemblies of 32 groundwater samples
AAACTATGAAAACGAAAAACTTAGGAAAGATTGTCGGAAGAGAAATGAAGAAGCAAGGAACGAAGAAACTTTTTATGTCGAAGCTTCTTAAAATTTCCCGTCCAACGCTTAACTCTCGATTAGTAGATGGAGAATTTACGGAGAAACAAATCTCGATTCTTAAAGAAAAAGGCTACCTTCCGAAATAATTAATTTTACATTTTTGTAAAACGTAAAGGATTAATTTATATATTTGCTTCGAAGAAATAATTAAGCGTAATGGACAATAAAAATATGATAGTAACTAATTTCGATAACGAAGTTATTTATAATGGACCTTCCGACCAATATCCACCCTATCTAAAGGAGGATGAGCTTCTAAAATCTACAGAAATAAAAGTTTGGAAGCTTAATATAAGAGGCTATTTTAATAAACAATTCTTCGATGGAACCTTACAAAAAGGGTTCGCAGATACTACCTACGGACAAGGAATAATCATATTTAAGGGAACCTTTAAAGAATTATCGGAAGTCGAAACTACGTGTCATAAGAACGGAATAAAAGTAATCGGAAGTAAATTATATAAACCCTAAATAAATTCAAGCACAATGGAAACTAAAACAACGATTATCACAAAATTACTCGAATTTCAAACTACTATCGAGACTATTAAAAAAGATGGTAAAAACGAATTCTTTAAAAAGCCTAACGGAAAAGCATCTTCTTATGCTACTCTTCCTAATATATTAAGCGAAGTAAAGCCAATCTTAAACGGCTTAAAAATAGTAATTACTCAGCCAATTATCGATGGAGTTGTTTTTACGATTCTTACGGACACCGAAAGCAACGAAGAGGTAAAGTCCGGGATTGCTTTAAATTCGGCTTTAGATGCTCAGAAAACGGGTTCGGCAATAACATATTTCAGACGTTATACTTTATCTTCTCTCCTTTCTTTAGAGATTGACGAAGATGATGATGGAAATTCGGCTTCTGGGAATAATTCTTCCGCTCCGAAAACAGAAACAGATAATCGTCCTTGGCTAACAGAAAAGGCTTACAATACGGCTCTTACAAGAATAGAAGGAGGAGAGAAAGATTTGTATCAGAAAACTCTCGATGCCTTTAAAATGAAGAAGGAATATAAAACCAAACTTCAAGAAGCGTTTAATAAATAATGAGATACGATTTTATTTCCGTAATTAAAGATGACCGCTTACAGCCTTCGGTTACTAAAGGAATCCTTAAAGTAATCGAAGGAAAAAACGGAAAGCGTTTTAAAATTACTATCGAACGGCTTTCGGCTAAAAGAAGCCTTGCTCAAAACAATTACGTTCATTTACTTTTTACTATTTTTACGGATGCACTAAACGAATTAGGAAACGAGTTCTCTATGCTAACTGTCAAGGAGCTTTGTAAAACTAAATTCCCGGTATACAGAGACGTTGTAGATCTTTCGACCGGAGAGATATTAGGACAAGAAAGAATCGGAACAAAGGACTTCACTAAAGAGGAAATGTCAATCTTCTTTGATAAGGTAATAGAATACGGAGCGACAAAGTTCGGGATAAAGCTCCCTTACCCAAATGAGAATTTCGAAATAGATTTCGACCGAAGTGAAAAAATGTTTAATAAATTTACTAACCAATGAAGCAACAAGATTTATTCGGAGAAGATCGTGAAGTAATAGGTTGCTCCGGGAGAAAAACGGAAACGACAACCGAAAAAATCGAGCTTAGTAACGGGAAGAAGATTAAATCGGGAATCGAAGTAACTACTTTTTTATATCCTTTAACTGGAAAGCTTAAAAAATAATTTTTTTATATGAAAAACTATTTATATATTTGCTCCGGTTAAACATTAATTATTAAGTCATTGTTGCGAATGACGTTTGGAAATAGAGGTACAGGATTAAAGTCCGAGCCTCCTATAACAAATAAGCCCCATTTGGTACGCAACTACCTCTTGGGGCTTTTTGTTTTTAAAAAATTTATAATGGCATCTGAATTACCATATTTTAGATTTACAGTACAAGAGTGGCAAAATGGCAATATATCATTAGAGCGATTTGAGTTACAAGGTTTGTTTATTTCCATTTGTGGATTCTATTGGTTACAAGATTGTAGCATTACTCTAGCATTGCTACAAAAGAAATTCAATACAAATATGATTCAAGAATTGATTGATTTAGGAATTATAAAGCACGAAAATAGACACGATAAAATCGAAATTGTGTTTTTAAATAAGCAGTATGATTTACTAAGTGAGAAACGGAAACTTAGACAGAGTGCTGGTTCTAAGGGTGGCAATGCTAAAGCAAAGCTAAAGCAAAAAGGTAGCTATAAAGATAAGGATAATAATAAAGATAATGATAAGATAAAAACTGATGCTAAAAAGCATCTTGAATTTTATCAACCTTGTTTAGATTTTTGGTTAAAAGAATTTCATCCAGATTGGACGTTTGGAGGTCAGCAAGGAAAAGCCTTAAAATCTATTTTAAAAAAAATTGAAAAGTTGCGTAAAAATGAAAACGATTCAATAGTGGAGTTGTTTAAGTTGATTTGTTTGAAGCTACCCGATTGGTACAAAGACAAAGACCTACAGATAATCGATAGTAAATTCAACGAGATAATAGAGCAAATAAAAACAGCAAACAATGGAAAATCTACCAGTAAAACAAACGACACAATTAGCGGAATCAATAGAATCCTTGCAGAAAAAGGATTACTTTCTTAAACTTACTCCAACGGATAAAGAAGTAGCGATTGCTTCGGTTGGAATAAGAATAAAGGATTTAAAAGAAAGCGATTTTAAGACTAAAATAATTCACCTAATCGGGCAAACGCATTTGAATTGTGGGTTTAAACTTGACGAAAATCAGTTATCTCAAACTATTGATGAGCTTTGTTCCGATCTTTTGAAGTGCAATTTTACTCTCTCTTTTGCTGAAATCGAGTTGGCGTTTAAAAACGGATGGAAAAAAGAGTACGGTGATTTCTTCGGTTTAAACAACGCAACTTATTTTGGATGGGTAAACGCTTACACTTTCGGAGAAAAGCGATTACGGGTTAAGAAAACCATTGCGGATGCCAAGGCAAACGAAGGTAAAGAACCCGAAAAGAAAACACCCGAAGAAGCTGACTATATTTTGAAAGAGGCTTGTTTAAAATCCTTTGATGAGTTTAGAAAAGGAGTTGCAATTTTTGATCACGGTAATGTAAAGTATAATTACCTCGTAAAAGTTGGTGTTTTAAACTTCACTAAAGAGCGAAAAGAAGCGATTAAAACAATGGTTGAAGCAAGAGTGAAAGCAGAAGTTATTGAAACAAAAGGAAAAGCTGAAACGATTGAAAAAGCACTATCTCGTATACAACCCGATAGCATTATTTCGGCATCAAAGAAAGAGGCTTTAAATCAATTTTTCAAAGACCTAGCAGATACGGAAACAGAATTAAGTGATTTGCTTTAACCCCCTAAACAGAATTAAATAATATAATTTAAAAATAGATGAGATGAAGATATTGAACCTATACGCTTGTCTTGGAGGCAACAGATATAAATGGGGAGATGAACACGAAATTACTGCCGTTGAACTTGACCCCGAATTAGCTAGAATGTACCAAGAAAGCCAACCCCTCCATTAGTAGAAGAAAAGAAATAGGAGCCGATAACGGTTGGGGCTTTATTTAGTTTGCTTTTTGCCCCTAAAAAATAAACAAGAAAAAAGCAAATTGAATTAAAGCCCGTGTTAAGTGAAGTTGCGGATTATTATACGATAAATTAAATATGGAAGAAGAAAAAAGTTTTAAAGATTGGGGCGATAATTTTCAAACACCCGAAAATGTTTGTGAGTATATGGCTTCATTTCTTTTTGGAAATACAGGTTTGATTTTAGAGCCGACTGCTGGCAAAGGGAAACTTGTGAAGGCATTAGAGCAATACGGAAAAGTGATTGTGCCAAATGATTTTAATAAAATGGTGGAAAGCCAATTTGAATGGATAGTGATGAACCCACCATTCAGCCCAATGAAGCAAGGGTATGATATCCTTTACAAGTGTATGGATATGACTGACAATATAATTGCTCTGATGCCTTATTTGGCAATTATAAACGGAGAGAAAAGGACAAAGGATATTATGGAATGGGGCTTAAAATCAATTACACATTTGCCACGAAGCACTTTTAAAGGAAGTAGAGTTCAAACCTGTATTTTAGAAATGAAGCGTGGATGGAAGGGTGATACAATCTTTAAAACTTTACCGAAATGATAATTGAAAGTAGAATGGTAGCAATTTCACTTAACGGATGACGGTAAACTCTCGTTGCCGTGCTAAATACGAGAGATAAATTTTCAAAATAGTAGAAACTATGAACGAAGCAGAAAACATTGATAAAACACAAGGCAATGGAGTTTTACCGTGTGTTAGCGGTAGTGTATATTGCTTTGACCCACTGAAACATGGGTTTGAACCAATAACAAAATTCCCAGAATTAGGATTTAATTACCCAATGATAGACGGATATTTCGTAAAAATTGTTTGTTATGATAATTATGGTGGGTTGGTTTATTGGTACAAAGTTATTTCGACACTTGTTGGATTAAAACCAGATGATAGGATAGAAATAAAAAGTGGCAGTTACGACTTTAGAAAACCATCTGAATACGGGAAACAAAGTAATCCAACAACAGAATATTTAGGATTGGTAAGCAATGACGAATTTGCCGAAAATCTCTTAAAGCATTTGTTAGGAACTACAAGAAATGAAAGTTTAAATACTGATTCGATAGAAAGATATAATGAAAATGTTGGTCTCAAAATGCGTGAAGACTTTCCACAGCATTACCGCTAACGGTTCGCAGCTTGCGGAAGTGCCGGGAGAAAAAGGAACAATTTAACGATCTAAGATACCTATGAAAAACAATAAGACAGAGGACGCAGAAACCCCGGCATTGCCGCAAGGTGCTGTTATGCTCTCGGTTTGCCCCGAATTGGGACCCGAGTTTATTGACACTTCAAAACGCAAGGACGAAAGGCACTATTGGTTGATGCCACCTGATAAATTGAAGCCATTAAATGACGAGTTCAATTTCGATTTTGACCCCTGCCCATTTCCCCGCCCAGACGGATTTGATGGATTGGAAGTAGATTGGGGAAAATCAAATTGGGTGAACCCGCCCTTTACAGGAATGGCGAAAGTGCCAGGTAAGCGAAAGATAGGACCGATGGCATGGGGAAGGAAAGCACTTGCAGAAAGCGTAAAGGGCAACACTTCGGTTTTGATTTTCCCAATTTATCAGGTGAGGGTTATTTCATGGCTGGAAGATCAAGGCGGGGAAATTAGATACGCAGGAAAAATCAGGTGGCTGGCTTGTGAGGACCATACACCTAATCCTTGCGGGAACTCGGATATTCAACCTTGCGTTTTGATAGTGGTACGTCCTTCGGGGCAAACTGGAGCATAACGTTTTGCGTATAAGAGCCGTTTTTTCAATGGCTTTTATACGCTGTTAGGTGTCTGGTTTTAAAAATAAAAAAGCGTAGGAATTTAAAATAAAAATATATGTACGAAGAAAAATACGAAGAAGCGATAAACAAGATTAAAGAGGTTTATCCACATTTAAAAGATGTAAGATTTACGTTAGAAAACGGTGAGATTGGATGGTATATGGATTCACGATTTAATGTAGATATTAGTGAACTACAAAAATTTGTAAATGATTTTTTAGGACAAAAAGTGTATAGAGTTAAATATACTGGCTATGTTGATGTGTATGCAAGAACTGGAGACGAGGCAAGGGAATTTACAGAACACTTAAAGCCAAAATCATTTACACGAGAAGTAAAAGTATTTAATGACGAAAGACTAACTTTTCTTTAGTAACCCGTGCGGTGGGTTTTTATTTTTAAAACTTGCACCTAACTACTCGCTAAACGCAATTCAATAAATTGAACTATGAGCCAAACACTTACTATCAAAGAAAAGAACGATAAACTAAAGACGTTTATTTTTCAGAAATTTCAAGACGGGGAACTAGATAATGACACCTTAGTTCAACTTATTTCACAAGCTGGAAATTATTTGAACCTAAAGACTATTCCCGATTATGCTAAGGATAACGGATTAAGTTACAACGGAGTTAAGAACAACAGAAAAACGATTGATTTATTCGGAGTTCGCTTCGTAATTGATAATGAGTAAAAGAAATAGGAAACTAATACAGAAATAAAGATGATAGAACAAGTCAAGCACGTAAAAAAAGAAGTAAAGCGATTACTCGAAAAGTATCCTCACTTAAGAAACTCCGATAATAAATTAATTGCTACGATATGGCAAAAAGAAATCGGAAAGGACGAAGAGAAAAATTTAAAGTCAAAACAATTAACTGCTTTTTGTTTTCTCGAAGCTTTTGCTAACGGACAACATACAAGCCCGGAATCGATTCGCAGAGCAAGACAATTAATTCAAGAAAAAAATATCGAACTTCGTGGAACTTCTTATAAGGCGAAGAAGATCCGCCAACAAAAATTTAGAGCCGAAATAAAAAACGTATGATAGCAACTAACTGGGGCAAACTTCCTTTCGAAGAATTAAAGCTCGTTTATTTTAAAGTATTCGATCAAGAGCAAGTATTACCCTTCTTCGATTCTTCGGACGAACAGATATTAAAGTTTTTAGTAAAAGCTTACCACGAGACTGTTCATATTATCCGGACGGAGAAGGTGGAAGTTTTAAACGTAATAACTTATAAGCCTAAAGAATCGAAGCTCGAAATATCGGCATTAAAATCATCGATCGATTTAGAGAAGCGAAACGAAATTCACAAGAAGGTCCAACAAATAAAAGCTAAATTCGAAGAAAATGAGTAAAAATTCAAGTAGATACGGAAAGACAAACGGATTAAAAAAGGAAATAGTTATAAGCGAAAATCTTACCTATCCTTTTTTGGTAGCGAATCAAAACCATAAAGTAATAGAAGCTTATAACCGGATGAAGAATAATCACGGCTCCGATTTAGAGTTACAAAAATTATTATAAATATTTTTACATAAATGTAAAACCAATTAAAATTAATTATATATTTGTACCATGGAAGTAATTAAAAACGAAACGGAAGGAACTCCGAAAATAGAATCGAAACTAATCGTAATAGTAGGAGTAGAAGAAATCAGTAAACAATTTTTAAAAGAAGCGATTATCCAGATTCTACACCTTTCGGGATATACAGTAAACGCTCAAGAGTTTGATAAGCCGGAGGAAACGGAATTCCACGTTGTAGATGCGAAAGATTTCGATATTGAAATCGAAGCGAAAGCGCATTTAGTTTTTTCTAGTTATAGAAATCCAGTCGAGGTTATCGAGTACGAACATTTATTGGATCCGGAATCCAAAGACAAAACAAATATTAATACTATGCTTAATCGTTTCGTTGAATTAGCGAAATGGATGCGCTCTAGTAAACTGGCATATACGTTAGATTATAACGCCCCTTCTAACGTAAAAGGGCTTCATAATTTCAACGTTTTAAACCAAATAATCAATCCTTTAGTTTTTACTTTCCAGAGAAACGCTAAAGCCGGGATGGAAAAGTTGCCGGAAGGAAGAAAGCTTTTTACAGATTTAAAACCTATCGACTTAATTTCCTCGTTAGTTCCGGACTTAGCTAAGAAATCTCAAGAGGCTTCCGAGAAGTTCGAAACAATAAAAAAAGAAAAAACCGAAGATGCCGGAAGCGAACAATAAAATAGGAATTCTTTTTACTGGATATTGTCCGGATAGAGATTTAATAAAAGGAATTCTCGATAAACTTTTTTCTGAATATTCTCACGTTGTAGAATTAGCGGAAGAAGGAAAAGAGAAACTACAGATTGATATTTCGGGAATGTCATCGACTACAACCGATATTGATAACGAAGTGGAGTTTATTATTCAGACGGCTATTAAAGTAAAGAAATACGAGAGAGTTCGCAATCGAACGATCAAGAAAGCTGCATACGAAGCAAAAAAGAAATTAGGAATTATTAACCCGAAAACGATTAACTAATGAATATTAAAAAAGTTTTAGTTTTAAGACAGCCTTCGAAATTAGATTGGACCTTATCGGATTTTTATTTCGATGCTTTCCGAATGGGAGTAGGAGTAGAAGATGAGAAAAGAGAAACGAAGGTTCACGGAGAAACAAGAATTCCGAACGGAATTTATAATTTAGGATTAAGAAACTCTCCGAAGTTTTCTAATTCTTATTTCAGAGATGACGAAGGAAATTTAATTTCCGCTAAAGAAAGAAAAACTCCGGAACAGATTGCGATGTATCATACTCCTCATGAAATGATTTGGGTTATGGACGTTCCGGGATTCGAATATATCTTGTGGCATTGGGGCAATACGGATCTCGATACTCACGGATGTTATATCGTTGGTTCGGTATTCGGAAGCTCTAACGGAAGAGATGGGGTTACTAACTCAAGAAAAAAATATACAGAAATTTATCCTATTCTTTGGAGATCTATTCGAGAAACTAAAACGGGAGTTACTGTCGAATATAAAGAGGCTGCATAGTGGAAGAATATACGAGAACGGCTGTAGATTTTTTAGGAGGGGAAATAGATCCATTAAAGAAGCCTTTAAATATTATTCAAGTAGTTAAGCGTTATAGATTAGGAGCTAAATTAGTTTTCTGTTATAAAAATAATTGTTGGTCAATAGAAAGAAGCGTAAAAGGAAAAGATATAGATGGTTGGTTTGTTCCAAATCCAGGTCAGTCGGTTAAATATAAAATAAACGTAAGAGAAAATAATGGCAGAGGCACAAAACTTTAAAACGGCACGAACGATAGGACTTATCGGTGTAATGATTATAATTCTCGTAGCGTGCGGTTATTTCGCAGGAAGAAGAGAAGCCGGAAAAGAATCGGATCCACTCCGGGAGGAGATAAAATTAATAACCGATTCGCTAAAGATTAGTAAGATAAAATATTTTAATCTAACGGACAGCCTAAAGCGAAACACCGGAAGCCACGAAGAAAAAATCGATATTATAAATGAAATTAAAAAAGCAATCCGAAATGAAATCGCAAAAACACAAACCGAAATTACTCCTCTTAATACTTCTGATCTGCAACGCTATGTCGATTCAGTTAGAAGCTCAGGAGGATTCAATTAAGTTCGGAACGGACGAAGCGAAGGTTTTGTTAATCGCTTACGAAAACAAGTCAGGATACGAACGTGAACTTTATCTTTGCGATTCTTTAGAAAAGGAATACCAATCGATAATAATAAACGATTTCTTACAAATTTCGGCTTGTGAAAAAGTAAACGATACGCAGAATATTTTAATCGGAAAGCACCAAGAAGAAACGGAAGCTCTCCGAAAGGAAGTAAAGAAATTAGATCGCTTACGAAGGTTTTGGAAAACGTGTACAGGAGTTGCGATAGTAGGAGCGGTTGGATATTCGGTTTATAAGGAGGTAAAAAATTGACAACGTTTACGAAATTTAGTGGTAATAGTAAATTTAACCCACAGCCAAAACCGGCTCCGAAGGAAAAGAAGAAACAAAAACCGATTCGAAAGAATAGTATTAAACGGACGAAGGAGAAAAAAGAGTACTTAACGCTTCGAGAGGTTTTTCTAGTTGGGAAGTTTTGCCCAGTAACCGGAGAAGTAGCAACACAAGTACACCATAAAAAAGGGAGAATAGGAAAGCTTTTATATGATGTAAGATATTTTCTCGGAGTTTCGGCAGAAGGGCATAAATGGATTGAGGAGCATCCAGAAGAGGCAAAGAAATTAGGTTATTCATTAAATCGATTAGACAAATAAAATTATGAAAGGATTGAATCGTGTTACGCTTATTGGAAATCTTGGAGCAGATCCAGAATTAAGAACTCTTGAAGGTGGGGTATCAACTTGCTCTTTTCCTTTAGCTACTTCCGAAGTTTATAAAGACAAACAAGGCGAAAAGGTAGAAACTACCGAGTGGAGTAATATCGTAGGATGGAGAGCGGTTGCCGACAATATGAATAAGCTACTAAAGAAAGGCTCTTCGGTATATATCGAAGGAAAACTTAAAACAAGAACTTGGACTTCGAAAGAAGGAGAGAAAAAATATATGACCGAAGTTATAGTTGACCAATTTATTTTACTTAAAGATCCGAAATAATGAGAGAAACAGAATTTCCAGTATTGCACTGTCTTAAGACAGTAGCTCCTTTCTATAATTTAGTAAAGGAAAGAACTAAAAGAGATGAGATTCGAAAGAACGATAGAGACTTCCGTGTTGGAGATTTCTTAGAGTTACAAGAATTTATTCCCGAAGGTAAAAAATTTACAGGTAAAAGAATTTATACGAAGATTACAAAAATTTTAGCGGAGGAATTAAAGTTCTGCTTAAAACAAGACTTCGTAATGCTTTGCCTAAAGTTTAAAGAGGAATTTTCTCAAGACGAAATCGATCAATTAAATAAACTAACAGAACAAGCCGAATAATGAGAGACTACGACAAAAGAAGAAAGCTTAAGAGCCGATTAAAACAGCATAGCGTAATTCCTAAAAGCGAAATGAGAATGCCGGAGAAGAATATTAAAGTGGTAATTTCTGACAGATTAATCGTTTATATTTCCGATCCTTCGAAAGTCGAAGCGACAAAACTTAAATTCGCTGGACGATGAATTGTTGCGGAATATTGCCAGATTTAGATATTTGTTGCGAAACAGAAACAGTTAAGCCCTCTTTAAAAATCGATAACAAAGAAGTAGTAAAAGCTATAAAGCTAATTGGGAAACAAAAAGGATATATAATAACCTCTATTAGTATGGCAGGAAATGGCTCTTATAATAAACACGGAGAGTATTTTAATCATCAAATTAAAGGAAATTTTAAATACTGTATTGAGTATAAATCGTATGACCGAATATTTTTGCACGACCATATCGAACCTCCTACTTTTTACTGGTTAATAGAAGAAATAAATGGCTAAGACAGTATTAAAAGTAACCATTCTCGATTGCGGAGTAAAAGCAAAAGATTCTACCGGAAGAGAGTATGATATTGACTTTACTTTTAGTAACGAAGAAAAGATGAATAAAGCTCACGGAGTAAATTCGTTTTCTCCTGGCACGAAACATCGAGGACAAATACAAGCAAATCAAAAAATAGAAATCCTTTAAAAAAGTAGAAAAAATGAAAGTAAAAGTTAAGAGTTCTAAAAAAGTAGAAGTAAATACTCTACACGTATCGGCAGGAGTTCGATATTGGGAAGATTCCGAAGTAAACGGAGTAACAGATGAAACCGGAGATTTAATTCCTTGTAAAGACGGAGACAGATGGAAGCCTATTATTGACGTTAAAACCGGGCAGATATTAAATTGGAGTAAAGGAGTAAAAGCGGATATTCATTATAAAGTTTGCGATGACGGAATTTATATTCTAAAGGATAAAAGCGATAAAATTATTGTTGAAATCGATTCGTATGTTCCAAATACTCTTTGCCCTAAAGAAGAAGGTTATGGAGATTATATTATTATGGATATAGACGAAAACGGATTTATTAAAGACTTTAAATTTGATCCGGAGGACTTCGAAAATTCTTCCGATGAAGAAGAGTAAGCAATTTAAAGATTACGCATACCAAGTAATCGACAACACTAAAAAGAAAATCACCTATATAGATAAACGTCCTACTTCTTCTGAGGTCGAAGTTTATCCGATAGACTTCCGAATCAAGATAGATCCGGTAAAACATAAGGGCTACATAATTAAAACGAAATAAGATGTATACAGAAGCAGAAGAGAAAATACTTTTAAGAGCTACGAAAGAAAACGGATGTTTAGAGCAATGTTTTCAAGCCCAAGAAGAAGCCGGAGAACTTATTCAAGCTATAAATAAAATGCGAAGAGTTGGTGGGATTAATACCGGGATTATAGCAAAACCAACATCGAATTCTTCTATCGATTATATAATGGCCTATAATAATCTATGTTCGGAGGTAGCGGATATGGAAATAATGGTTAAGCAACTCCGATCGATGTTAAGGGGAGAACAAGTGGACCTTATAAAATCCCGGAAAATAATCCGATTGGAAAAAAGGCTTAATCTTAAAAACGGAAACGCTAAATGAAGAAGAAGATAACCT
>ERZ1292625.3694-Hain-H41-01um-R1-3694-length-12109-cov-4_pt1 | contig 12109 bp, 8 predicted proteins | sample MGYA00564400_ERZ1292625 | MGnify/ENA primary metagenome ERZ1292625 (study PRJEB36523, sample SAMEA6512639) | groundwater metagenome | collected 2019-01-08 | study: AquaDiva: Metagenomics assemblies of 32 groundwater samples
GGCCGGAGCTTCAGCGTCCAGCGTGTAGTCGGGATGGTTATCCAAGGTTCACTCCTTCGTCGACCTGGACGACCTCACGCGGCGCGACCCGGCGCGAGGATTGGAAGACGACCTCGGCCAGGCCAGCGTGGGTGTCGAGCGTGCGGACGCGGACCTGGGCGACGTCGCCGAGGTCGAAGGTCTGCTTGTGGGTCGCGCGCATCTTCACGAAGCTGATGATGGCGTGTTCGATGTTCTTGCCCGACATGCCCACGAGCGTCTTCGGCTCCCAGGTCACGTCACCTGCGACGAGGTTTCCGCTCCGCCGCAGGTTCGCCAGCTCGAAGGTCATGTTGCCAGTCGCAGGCTGCCGGCGGCCGTCGTAGGCCTCGTCGGCCGGCTTCTCGGCGTACGCGCCCGGCGTCGGCTTCCCGGCGCCGTACTGCTCGCTCAGCGGCTTGTAGGCGCGGCGGCTCACCGGGCTCGTCGACGCGCCTACTTTGTGCGCGACGACGCCCATCGGTGACTGGGTGCCAGGCGCGTAGGCCGTCAGGACTTGATTGGGCGCATCGGCACAGGTGAAGCGCACGACGCCCGGCGGGAGCGGCCTCTTGGGCGATTGGCCCGCAACCTTCCCCCCGTGCCAGCCCCCTTGCGGCGGGTTGGTCCACTGCTGCCCGCGATCGTCGAACACCCAGTCCTTGGGACCGGGTGTGAACGGCGACCCGCGCTTCGGCCCGCCCGCAGGCGCGCCCCCCGCTGGTGCTCCCGGCGGTGCCCCCGCTGGCGCAGGCGGAGCTGCGGGTGTGGGTGCTGGCGTCGGTGCCGGTGCCGGTGCTGGTGGCGTTCCGGCGGGCTGCGGCGGCGTCCCTGGGCGGCCGAGCGCGATGTCGCGCTGGCGGCGCTCGAGGTCCTGTTGCTGCTGGGTCTGGCGACCCCAGTTCATGGGGTTGAGGTTGCCGCCCCAGCCGGGCTTCTTGTCAGGTGGGAGGCCGGACCAGTCCTTCTCGTTGCCGGGGACGTGCCAGGATTCCGTGGGCTGCACGCCGCCGCCGGCAACACCTGGCGCGAACTTGGCCCGGAGCGACTCGACGCGCGCCGGCGCCATGTTGGACCAGTACGTGAGGGCGGCCCCCAGGGCCTTGTCCATGACGCCGAGCTGCTCGAGCGCGCTCGGCTCCCGGGCGAGGTAGTCGGCGACCAGCTTGTCGATGGCCGCCTGCGCGCGGGCATCAGTGGTCCGCGCCTTCAGGAACTCGCTCGCGAGCGTGGGCGCAGCCGGCGGCGCGACCTGCGCAGTGCGAGCGCTGAAGAGCTGCATGGCGCCGAACAGATGGGCGGCGGTGAGGCGGGTGCCGGCCTCTTTCCAGGCCTTCTCAACCATCGCCTTCGTCTGCTTCTTGCGCTCGACGTCCTTGGTGAGCGCCTCGCCGTACTCGCCGTAGTAGTCCTCGTAGTACTCCTCGGCGTTCTCGTCGACAGCGCGGCGCGCGACCGCGAGCCCGGGCCCGCCGAGGTGCTCGCGCTCGTCGGTGGGGACGCCGTCGGCGACGCAGTCGGCGGCGTCGGCGGCCGCCTCGAGCTGGGCGTGGGTGACGTAGGACCCCTCGGAGGCGTCGGCGTCTTCGTGGGAGGGCTCGCCGGGTGAGAACATGTCCTCGCGGAGGGCGAGCCGCGCCACATGGCGGAGGTTGACCGGACCGGCGGGTCCGTGCATGCCGGCGGTGAGACTTCCATCGAGATGGGCCATCACGTAGCCCACGGCCGGCGAGGCACGCTCGGCGAGAACCGGCGTCAGCTCGAGGCCGTCTCCACCGAGGCGCGCGCGGAGGAACATCGGCGCGCCGCCGCTCGAGAGGGCGAAGTGCGAGAGCATTCCGCCGTCGACCGGCTCGATGGCCGTCTCGAGGATGTCGAGGCGCGGGTTCGTCGCGGCGAGCGCGACGAGGAATGCGCCGCTCCGCTCGATGGCGGCGGTCATCATCGGCGACGGCATCGAGTGCCCATCGTCGCCGGCGAACTCCTGCGAAATGCCGGGCGCCTCCGAGCGGTCGGCGGGCGGGTGCGCAGGCGCAACGACGGGAACCCCGCCCTGTGCGGCGCGCGCGAGGCCAGGGCTGCTGATGACGATGGAGATCTTGTTGCCGGCCCGGCTCGTGTCGGCGTCGAGCACGCGCGCGCCGGCGTAGTGCTCAGCCACGTAGGCCCGGACCTCATCCTCGGTCGGCTTCTGGTGAGACCAGCCCTGGATGGTCAGGGCGAAGTCGCCCGAGTCGTTGACCGGAATGGGAGCGCGCGTCTCGGTGACGCCGGTGCCGCGCGTGAGCGCTCCGCGGACCGCGGCGCGCTTCGCCTCTCGCTCGTGGCCGCGTGACTGGTGGGCGAGCATCTCGAGCGGCACGAACGCCTTCTCGTCCACACCCATCGAGATGATGGCCCCCAGGGCGGCGATCTCCGCGATGCGCCCGCCCATGACCATCTTCGAGCTGGGGTCGGTGAAGACGACCTGGTCGCCCTGCGCGAAGCGGCCGTTGGCCGTCTCGAAGGCCTCCCCTGGCGCCGAGATGGACGCGAAGTGGTCGGCCACCGCCCGGTAGCGGCGGTCGCCGATGCCCTCGAGCGCACCCCGCTCCGTGGCCGAGAGCCGCGGTGGGCGGGCGAGCTGCGGCGCAGGCTGACCGGAGAGGAACTTGTCGTCACGGATCATGCGTACGTCCTGCGTCCTACTTCGAGCGGATGGTGCGCGGTGCCCTGCGGCCGACGCCGTCCCACTTGCCCGTCTCGCCGTTCTCGCCGGTGTCGGTGTCCGCGCCGAGCGCGGTGTCGGTGTAGCTCTGGCCCCAGCCTGAGCCCGCCGGGATGTGCCCATTCGCGGGCGGCTTCTTCGCGCCGAAGCTGGGCTCGTCACCCGAGGTGTCCTTGCCCATGTCGGTCGACGCGCCCGAGGCGCCGCTCTGGTCGAGCGGCTTCACCGACTGGTTCACCTTCGGGTCCTTGTAGCCGCCGCCCTCGTCCGAGTCCTTGCCGAGCAGCTTCCCCGCACCGGGCAGGCTCACCCAGGCGTCCTGCTGCTGATTGATCTTCCCCGGCGTCGGCATGCCTCCACCGCCCGCCCGGCGGCCCGGCCGGCGACCGGCCGTCGCGTTCACCAGGGCAGGCTGCTCGTAGACCTCCTTGGCGAGACGCATGATGGCCGCGCCGAGGAGGTGACGGGTGGGCGAGGTGTCGTCGCCGTAGCTCTCGAGGAGCTTCTTGTAGGAGCTGCGCACGTTGTCGACGGCGGCGTCGACCGGCATGCCCTGCGTGCGGAAGGTCAGGAGCGCCGCGCGGACGGCCTCCTCGGTGCGCTGGTCGACGGAGGCCGTCTCGACGTTCTCCGCGGCGCCCCCCGCCGGGCCTGCGGCTCCGGGACCGGGCGGCATGGCCATCTCGGCCCCGGCAGGACCGGGCGGTGGCCCACCCGCGCCGGGAGCGCTTGGAGCACCTCCAGGAGCGGCGGGCGGCGGGCCGGGCATCGGCGGGGCCGCCTGACCCTGGTAGGTCATGCTGTCCCGCACCTGAAGCACGCGGGTCCCGTCGAAGCGGGAGCCGATGATGTCCCGGACAGCACGGTCCGAGGCGGCCTCGACCGGGATCCAGACCGTGCGCCCGTCGTCATACTGGATGTGCGCGTGCCGGATGCCGGGCCCGACCGGCAGCCGGCTGGCCGGCTTCACGGTCGGCGCGTGGCTCGGGTCGGCCATCTGGGCCTGCTCGTTCTGCTGCATCCCGCCGGGCTGGCCGGGCTGTCCCGGCTGGGCCATCTGCGGCGGCGGCATGCCCATCGAGGGCGAGACGCCGGCCGGCATCATCGGTGACGCCGGGTGCTGCCCGGCCGGCTGGCCCATGCTGGGTGTCAGCGCGAACGGCGCCTGTGGCGCCTGCTGCGCGGTGATCTCGCGGACGCCGAACGTGTCGGTAAGGACCCGCCGGATGCGGGCCATCTGAGCATCGCCCGTGTTCCGGACGGTGACCTCGAGCCGTGCCTGGCGGAGGTGGGCCCCATCGGTGACGGAGATCTGCTGGATGGCGGCCAACATCCGCTTCGCGGTGACCTTGCGGAGCTTGGCCTGACCAGGCACGTCGACCGTCACCACGTAGCCGGGGAAGGTCTCGGCCGAGGCCTCGAGCTGGATGCCGATGGCCTCCGCCGGCGTGATGCTCCCGCAGGACGCGCAGCGCACGTTCTCGGGTGCGTCCGGCATGAGGTACTCACCGTGAACACCGCAGCCGCACGTCACGCTGAAGAGCGCGCGGACGGAGAAGCCCACCCTCGGTCCGGACGCGGCCACGGACCGGCCACCACGCAGCTCAACCGCCGCGAAGGCCATGAAGTCGCCGATGACGCGGTCCAGATGCGCCAGCGAGGCCACCCGGCGCCGCGAACCGTTCGCGACCTCGACGTCGCCGGCGTCGTTCAGCACCAGCGTCCGAGCGCCAACGCGCACTTCCTCGCCGCCGAGGATGCGGTCCTCGATGGTGCGCGCCGTCAGCCCGGCACGCGTGCAGATGTCGGCCACCTGTGCGCGCGAGAGCCGACCCGCTTCCTTCGTGGAGACGGCGGCCGGCACGTTCTGGTGGAGCGTCTCCTTCGAGGTGAGCGCTTCGAGCCCCTGGTCTTTCGACAGGGTCAGGTTGTGGTGGACGAGCGGCTGCCCGTTGACCATCTCCGGGCTCATGGCCTCGGTGCCGCTGTCGACCGCGACGACGTGAATGTAACATCCGGCCGCGTCGTCGAGGACGACGAAGGCCTCCTGGTTGAAGGTCTGTGGCATCGCGCGGACTTCCCGCGGGATGACACCCCCTTCAGCATCGGCGAGCCGCCGGGCGATGCGCGCCAGTACGGCCGGCATGCCCAGCGCGGCGACGCGCTCGAGCGGCTGCCCGGCGCGGATGCCTCCGCGGACCGCGAAGACGGCATAGACCGGCATCCGCCGGCTGGCCTGGCCTTCGAAGCCGGGATGGGTGGTCGGCGCGCCCGTCATCCCGCTGCCCATGCCGGTGTCATCCGCCGCGGGGGAGATGGTCACATCGAGCATCTCGCCGGGCGCGGTCGGGTCCTCCATCTGCAGCTCGACCGGCTGGCCGCCGGTGTCGAACGCGTCGATGCCCGCGCCCGCGAGGCCGGCGGCGCCGTCGAGGCCGTCGTCCATGTCTTCGGGGCCGGGCAGGCCCTGGTCGTCGAACTGGTCGAGCTGGCCGGCGAACGCGAGCGACGCCACCACCCCGGGTGGGATCTCCAGCTCGCCCTCGTTGCCATCACCCTCGCCAGGCATGGGCTCTTCGGGAGCGGGCTCCAGCTCGAGCACCATCGGCTCACCCGTGATGGGGCTGTCGATGGTCTGCTCCTGGATGCCTTCCGACTCGGCCTCGTCGCCGTGTTCGGAGAAGTCCTCGTCGCCTTCCATGTTCACGCCTGAGGGCGGCGGCGCCGCCTCACCGGGCATGGCCGGGTCGACCTGGCCCATGTGCGAAAGGATGGGGCTCTCGTGGTAGGCCATCCGAGCCAGCGCACGCTCGGCAGCGCCTCGCCCGGTGGGGTCAGGCGCGCCGGGCTCTGCGGCGAGGTTCGCGGCCGAGCGAAGGAAGTCGCGGGCGCGGCGGTGTTCGGGCTTGTTCGATGTGAGCCCGTTGGCCTGGACCACCTGCTCGTAGGCGTACTGGCGCTCCTCGTCGGTGCGGCCGACGATCTGGGCGGCGATGGGCCCGAGCTTGTGGATGGGGAGCGATGAGAACGAGACCTTGGGGACCTCGGTGTCGATGACGCTGGCAACCATCGAGCGGCCGTACTGACTCGAGTAGTGGGCGCGCACGCGGGCCACATCGCCGAGCGCGAGCGCGCCCTGCGGGTCGTTGTGCCAGAGCTGCTCCAGGTGGGCGGCGGCCATCCGGATGCCCCGGTCGGCGGGGTGCTGCGCGCGGGCGACCTTGAGCGCCTGGAAGGCATCCCAGCGCGACACGCATGGCGTCGCATCGTCGAACAGGTCGGCGGCCTTCGCCTCGGCCAGCTTACGCTGGAGGGCGGCCAGCGCGGGGCCCTTGCCGGCCATCGCAGCGCGCGCGTCGGCGCGCCCGAGCCGGTCGGCTTCCGCAACCTGGTGGTTGGCGAGGAGGCGGTCGGCGACCCGCCCGAGGGGGCCGTCGCCGATCTCGCAGGAGCGCCCGGTGAGAGCAGAGTGCAGCGCGCGCGTCTTCATGCCGCCGCCTGCGTCAGGTTGACGAGCTTTCCGAGCGTGTCGAACTCGGCCGAGAAGGCACGATGGAGCACGACGGTCTTGCCGCGGGCGTCAGCAGCCGTGAGGCGCAGGACGCCCTCGAACTCCAGCCCGCCGGTGATGGTCGGCGCCCAGGCGAGCGGGGCCAGCTTGGCCTTGGCGATCCGCGGGGCAGCCCGGCCGCCGGTGGCCGCCGCCTTCTTCACGCCGTCCGCGACGGCCATCGCCACCCGGCGCGGGACGTCCCGCGTCCAGGCCTTGCCGTAGGGGCCGAAGTAGGCCTCCCAGTACGCCTTTGCCGTCGAGTCGAGTGCGGTGCGCGCGTGTCCAGCCACGCCCTATACAGAGCCGCCACCTGCCAGTCTGCTTACCTACATGTTTCGCCTATCCGATGCGGGTCAAAAACAGGGTAACCGCTTGGCATGACACTTCCGGCCGGCCTAACATCCGCGGGCATGGCGCGAAAGAAGCTCAGCCCCCGCTCAACCGCTGGCTGGGCGGCCTCAAGTATCTTCACGACGGCTGCCCCAAAGCGCCGAGGACGAAAGCCGAAAGGTGTAGCGGAGGGGAGGGATGGTGGCCGTGCGCCAGGGACTTGCACCCGGTAACGCCGCTTGTAGGCAGCGAGTTCGTAGTCTTTACATTCGCACAGCAAAGTAAGAGGAGCCCTTTCGGGCTCCGCTTAGCCCCCTTGCGGGGGTCCATCCTCTGAGGAGGTGCGCCGGTTTACCACCGGGCCTCCCTTTCGGATGCGCGTACTTTTCTTCTACCAGCTCCAGCACGGGTGTCAAGCGTCCTCAGACACGACTGCCAGAACACCCTCCGTGCTAACCCAGCACTCGTGCAGCTCGCACGTCACCGCGCGACCTTCGAGCGGTGTATCAGGACCGTCTGGACACGCAAACTCGACGTACCAGGCGGTCGTCAGCTTCCACTTCTCGGGCGCCGGCTCGAGCCGGGCGGTCCAGAACAGCCGAGGACCAGCCAAGCCGGTACGTGTCCGGTCAGTCTCGCCTTTGTCCAGCTCGCGGAGGGCTTTCCACTCCGCACGGGTGCGCGTGCATCGTTTAGCCTTCATCGCTTACAGGTCCTCCCGCTGGTGTAGTTCACCGAGGGTGGTGGTGTCTTCGCGCCAGGATGACAGCCGCTTGATGATGGCTTCGACCCACCCGGCCTCCACGCGGTCTCGGCTGACCGCGAGCGGAGAGTACTCCAGCGCCGCGAGGAACCACGGCTCGCCGCGCCCGCCACGCATCACGACTCCGGCAAGGAGTCCGAGCGGCCCTCCCGCATGTCCATCAGCAGCCGCGCGGGTGAGGTCGCCATGGATGACGCACGACCCATCACCCCAGAGGACACGGCCGTCGAGCAGCACCACAAACCGGGTATGCAACTTGTCCATGAACCACGTCGCTGTCGGGTGCTCAACGACGTCGATGGGCTTGCCGGCACGCCGCCACGTTGCGGTCCACTTCGTGATTATCACGTTTGGCCTGCCTCTTCTGCGGGCACCGGAGCCCGTGGTTTGTAGCGCCGCGGCTCGTGGGGGAGAGCGATGGCCTCCGGCTTCCCGGAGCGCGTTTTGGTGCCATCCAGCTCGAGGCGGATGCCGCTGGCGCACGCGGTGATCGTGTTCCAGCTGCCGATCTCGACCGGCTCCGTCTGACCGGGCAGAGTCACCATTGCGAGCCAGGCGGGCTCCTTCGGTCTGCGGTCACCCCGCCACGCCTGCCGCGGCTTCAGGCTGTGCACTTGGACGCCGAGCGCGGTGAGGCGCCGGATGAGCCGCTGGGAGGGCCCTGTGTCGTTCCGGGCCCGCTTCGGGATGCGCAGCGCCTTGGGCGGCGCGCAGGTCGTGGCTCCTGCTTCCTGCAAGAGCGTGTCGAGCTGCTGCGCGACCCATCGCTCTGCCACCGCGGGCTTCATCGGGACCGTCGTCACCGTCGCCAGGATCCGCTTCGCCCAGGCTGTCGTGCTCATCCCTTCTCCTTCGAGAGCCGCCCCGCAGCGTCCTCGGGTGCCGAGAGCTGTCCGGCTTCAGGCGGCGGCAGCTCGCCCCGCCGGATGGGCAAGTCCGGCGCTGCCTCGACCAGCACATCCCACACCGAGGGCAGCAGGCTCTTGAGCCCCATCACGATGGGGATGAGAACGAAGAGCCCCGTCCAGCCGAAGAACCACGACAGCACGAACAGCCGCGCCCGCGCCTTCTTCGACCACGTGTCGAGCCAGGCGCCTGCCTTTCCCGGGTCGTAGTCATAGATGTTGTAACATCCTGCCACAGAGAACAGCTCGGCCACGGCCCCGGCCCCGACGAACACCAGGAAGACGATGTCGCTGACGTTCATAGGCGCGGCGACCCGTCCGCGTCGTAGAAGTCGGAGTACTGGGCGCCGATAGCTGGCGGCGCGGGCGGCGCCGGAGTGAACGCCGGAGATGGCGGCGCCACCGGCGTAACCTGCGAGGGGAGCGGCGACGGGTTGAGCAACGCCTCCAGCGCGGCGGTCAGCTCCGGCGCGCCGTCGCCGTCGCCGTCGCCGTCGCCGTCGACGGGGACGCCAACCAGCTCGACTGGGAGGACCAGGCGTGTGCCGACCGGCGGGGATTGGACGCCGTTCCCGGTGTGGATGATGGTCCAGCCCATCCGCTCGAGCGCCGGGATGACCATCTCGAAGCGGTTGCCGGCGCAGAAGACCTGCGTGAGCCATCCCTGGTCGACCGCCTTTCCCAGCGCAGCGAAGAACCGCTCGGCGTTCTCGAGCCCGACGCCGGCCAGGTCTTCGTCGTCGAGCGTCAGGACCCGGAGCGGCCCTTCGGTGTAGCCGGCCGCGAGGGCCGGCGTCAGGACGTCCAGCTCGAAGCCGGAGGCCGTGTGCCGCGTGCGCGCGGGCCCGGACTTGTCGAGGACGCGCCAGGCGCACCCTTCGAGGTCGATGGCCGCCCTGAGCCCGTCGGCCATGTACATGTTGACGGCGGCCTCACCCGTCGACTTCGCCCGGGCGATGAGGACGTCGAGGACGGTCTTCGCCTCCGTCTCCAGCTCCTTCGCGAGGTCCTGGGATGCCCGCAGGCCGCGCAGCTCGGCGGTGTCCTCCTCGAGCTTCTGGCGGGCGACGTCAGCCGCCTTGAGCGCGTCGATGTGCGCCTCCAGCTCGGCCGCCGTCTGGCCAGTGTAGCTCGCCGGCGCGTTCGTCGCGGCGAGCGCTGCCTGCACTTCGCGCTCTGCCGACATGATGCGGGCATGCTCCTGCGTGAGCTGGTTTTTCGCACCGAGCGTCTTGGCGTCCTCTGCCTTGATGCCCTGCTCCCACTGCTGGAACGCGGTCCGCTCTTGCCTGAGCGCCAGCGCCAGCGCGGCGCGGTGCACGTCGGCGGCGGCGATGGACTTTTGCCTGTCGGCGACCATCGGTTCGATGAACGCCTGGATCTCTGCGGCGCTGTAGGCATGTGCTTCACCCCCGCCGACCGGATGGACTTCGGTCGTCCGGCAGACGGGGCAGAACGGAGACTGGCCGACTGCCTTGATGAACCACTTCCCGATCTTGAAGATGTCGGTCTGTGCGGTGATGTCTTTGTCGCAGACCTCGATGGCCGCAGTGGCGTTCGCGATCTTCACCTCGAAGTCCCCGCGGACCTGCGCCCGAGCGGCTTCCCGCTCCTGGCGGGCGGCGATGTCGCGCTCGGGCGGCATGAAGGGCGCCGCCATCTCGCGATAGGCCGCCTTGTCCTTCTCCAGCGCGGCGAGTCGCCCGCGGAGGTGGGCGGCGGCCTCCCAGAGGCGGGCGGTCTCATGCTGCGCCACGAGCACCGGGAGAACCTCGGAGCCGGCCGCCTCTTCGACGAGCATCGAGCGCCGGGCGGCGAGCGCCTTCTCGAGCCCGCTGATCTTCACGCCCTCTGCCTTCTTGAGGCGGGCGAAGGCCTTGTTCATCGCCACCAGGATGACCGAAGCGTCCGGGACGACCTTCTCCCGGGTCTTCGGGTCGGTGACGGTCAGGAGGACCGTCTGCTCGTCACGGGTCTTATTCCACAGCGCGAGCTGGTCCGGCCGCGGCTTGATGAGGTCGGGGACCTTGGCCGCGTTGCCGAACCGGAGCATGAATGCCCGGCGCCCCAGGTCCGGGCCCATCTCGAGGAGGTCCCGCATCGAGACCAGCGGGAGGATGGCCTTCTTGTCGGTGGCTGTGAGGCGCTCGGCCAGCGCGCCTGTGAAGGTCGGCCCCGGCTGGGGGTCGCGCCACTTCGCGCCTTCCTTGAGGACCTGGAAGGAGGCCGTCCCGTCGGGGCCGTCCAGCTCGGCGAAGAACGTATCGTGTCCCTCCGGGACTAACTCGGCGATGGCCGAGCCGTGTACCCCGAGGCTCCACCCCTTCACGCCCGCAAGGGCGTACCGCGCGTCGATGACCAGGCCGGACTTGCCACTCTGGTTTGGGCCGATGACGAAGGTCTTCGGCCCGACGGGCGTGTTGACCGGGACCTTCGCGTTGCCGCGAAGGTGCGTGAACGGGCGTGCTTTCCAGTTATCCATGTTCCTTGTTTCCTCTAGCAACGGCCGTGCCAGGTCAAGAGGTTACTCGGCCTTCGACCAGCGTTTGGCGGTGCCGATGTCTGCCGGGAAGTCGACGCCATCCACGCTGTGGAACATCGCCTTCCTCATCGCATTCTGGGCGTCCTTGGCGCGTGCTTCGGGCACCATGACGCCGAGTGCGTCGTGGACTTGGAGGTTTACTCCTGTCCAGTATGACCATGACCGAAAAGGGATGGCGGCTACGAGTCGGATGAGGGCCTCATTCGCCAGGCTCGCAGCTGAGCCTTGGATCGTCATGTTAGGTACAGCATTCTTCTTCGAGACGCCACCGAGGAAGAAGCGCTTTCGACAGTCGAAGAGCCAGGAGGCAGCGTAACCTGTCTTCTCACACTCCTTGTGGCAGCGGGCGTGCCACTGCTTGATCTCCGGGTGGTGCGCGTGACAGTTGGCGTGCCAGAGGTCGACGTCGCCCCGCTTCAGGTCCGGGAAGTCCAGCTCGCCGGTGTTCTTGTCGCGCTGCTGCGCCATGACGCTGAAGAGCTTGTCCTCCTCGCCGCCGTACACCTCGAGGAAGAAGAAGCGCTTGGCGACGGTCCTCCAGTACTTGCGAAACTGCTTCCTCTTACTCGGCTCGATGCCTTCGCCGTGCTCGATGCGTTTGTACCAGTAGTCGACGTCATCCATGTTCTTGGCCATCAGCGTGGCCGCGTTCATGGAGTGAATGTCTTTCTTGTCCCGGATGGTCTGCAGCAGGTGCGCATCCTTGGCCGCGACGGCGTAGAGCCGCGCCTCGAGCTGGGCGAAGTCGCCGAGGACGAAGACATGACCCGGCGGCACGACGACCATGTCGCGCATGTTGGCCTTGCCGATGGCGGGCCAGTTCTGCACAGCGGGCTGCGTTGCCAGGCGCCCGGTCGGGACGATGTGCCCCTTGTAGACCGTGTTGAGGAGCGTGAGCGCGCTGCGCTGCGCAATCGTCTCGGTGTCGACGTAATCCTCGGCCTTGTCGTTCCAGACCCGGGCCCAAACGGCCTCAGCCGTGCCGATGTTCTTCTCACCGAGGCGCTCCCAGTCGACGGACCGGACACGGAGCGAGTCGACGTAGGTTCCGCGGAGCTTGTCATAGGCGCGGTACTCGAGGAGCGTCTTGATGGCGCGCTGGTGCTCGGCGCTCACCTCCCGGTGCTTGATGAGCGCGGTCAGTGCCCCCGAGGACGTGCTCCCGACCTCTTCGTTCCCTTCATCCTCGTCGGCTTCGGCGAGCATCCGGTCGCGCCAGGTCTCGGTCCCGTCGCGCTTGACTTCATAGCCGTCAGCCCCGATGACCGGCAGGTAGCCCCACTTTTGAAAG
>ERZ1292625.3695-Hain-H41-01um-R1-3695-length-12107-cov-6_pt1 | contig 12107 bp, 12 predicted proteins | sample MGYA00564400_ERZ1292625 | MGnify/ENA primary metagenome ERZ1292625 (study PRJEB36523, sample SAMEA6512639) | groundwater metagenome | collected 2019-01-08 | study: AquaDiva: Metagenomics assemblies of 32 groundwater samples
TGTATTATTTGTCCTATTTGGAGTGGGTAATAAACTGGCAACTCATGGTCATAAAAACTGTTCTGTTGAGTTATGGTACAAGGATATACATATTATCAGACAAAAATGTCCTAATAGACTACTCGTTAATGATATCCATGAAGACGCTATTGGACAGGAAATAATTTTAAAATATTTTGGAGATGTCTTTAATACTGTAGGCTATTTATCTCAGGACAGTACAAAATCATTTATTGCCATGTCCCCCACAGAGAAGCTAGACTTTATTGAGCAATTTGCGTTTAATGGGATTAATTTGACTGATATAAAAACAAAAAGTAAATCACACTCAAAAACACTCAATGATAATTTAATATCAGTACAAGCCCAGTTAGAAATGGCTAGGAGTGTTCTTAAGAAAATACCAGATGTGACTCATATCACAGCACCAAAGGGATATACTGAAAAGATACCAAGTTCTCTAGTAAAGACCCAATCTTTACTATCTCAGTGTTCTAGGGATATAAATGATTTACATGTAAAAATAACAGAAGTAACATCTAGAGAGAGCTTGAGACATAGATGTGAAGAGGATATTCACAGGATTTTAGAAAGGATGTCCGAGACACGGGATATGATAGAGACCCTGAAAACACAGTATATTGGAGATGATAAGTTAGACATGTATGAGAAAGATCTTAAAACCCTTGTGCGGTTAAGAGATTATATGGTCCTCAAGGAAAAATATGAGTCTGATGTTAATAGGTTAGAGCAGATGAAACAGTCTGAGGCCATTGATATATCAACAGAGATAAAAACACTAGAAAAGTCATTATGGGCTGAATATACTTTAGATGAAATAGATGAAAATATTACTGAATTGACTTTATGTCTTTCTGATATCAGGACATTGAAATCGTTATATGAAGAACAAAAGAAATATACTGTTAAAAACCCAATGACATTTGAAATGTATGAAGAGACTATAAAAACACTAGAAGATAAGCACAATACATTAACTATAATGAAACTAAGCCTGGTGTGTCCCAACTGTCACGCATCTGTTTATCTAAAAGATGGTACTTTAATGCCTTTTAATTGCGAAAGACTAGATAATGACAAGTCCTTATCACAAATATCAGAAGAAATAACACACATGAAAAAATGCTTACAAATGCATAGAATGTATATTAATATTAATAACAAGATAAATACTATTACATCTGGTTATGAGAATATTTCTCCTGATGATTATAATGACGTTAACACAGACTTACAAAAACTGGTTCAGTACAAAACATCACAGAAAGCCACAGAGACTAGAATCAAGACTTTAAAAGATAGATTAAATGGTAATATCTTGTCACAGAGTCTTGTAAAATTCCAACAAGATATAAATACTCAATATTCACAGATATTGAAAATGGAAGAGACTATCTCTAATTGTAATAATTATATTATGAATGAGACAGATGTAAGAGACATTATTCAGATTCAAAAACCCATAAAAGCCAAAATTATGTCACTTGAAAAGACCCTTTCAGATTATATGATAGAACAACAGAGAATAAATATGGAGCTATTATCTCTAGTGTCTAAAGAGGCAGTCGATGACCTTAGGACAATTCTATCCCAGCGTCAAGAAGACCTTAAAAAATATGAGACAAATATAGAGAAATATACAAAGCTCATAGAACACCAGAAAAAATATGAGACATATTGTACAGAAATACAGAATAAAAACATATGGATAAATAAGGAAAAGTCTCTAAAGGATGAAGAGACTATTATTCTCAAAAAATATACTGCGTCTTTAAAATTAAAGGAAAAGATACTGGAAGCGGAGAGTATAGCAGTCACAAACTTAATATCATCCATAAATACTCACGCTAGGATATTCTTGGATGATTTTTTCCCAGATAACCCTATTGCTGTTGAACTCTTACCATTTAAAGAGAGTAAAAAGACTACCAAACCACAGATAAACATTAGTGTTATATACAAGGATGTTGATTGTGGAATAGAGACTCTATCAAGCGGTGAATATGCTAGAGTCTCTTTGGCGTACACATTAGCATTAAATGAGATGTTTAACACACCTATTATCATGTTAGATGAGTGTACAAGTAATCTTGACCACATTCTTACAAATACTGTCATTGAGAGTATACAGTCACACTTTAAGGGTAAAACCGTATTTATAATTGCACATCAAGCAGAGATAGGTATGTATGAGAATGTACTGCTATTATCTTGATTATTATCATATTAATCATTGTGAATAATATGAGATGTGAATGAGATATGAATACTTAAAACCCGATATCAATGTCACTTACCATATACTTGATAAAACTCTCATCTGTCTCTGGTAATCCGGCATCTTTGCGTGCGTCCATGTATTTTTTATAAAACTTTTTCTGATAATCATCACTTTGTTCATTCATTGAAGCAATCTCCGCTCGTGTTTTGAGGATACTGTTCTTCATTTCTTTCATCTTTTTATCTGTTTCTACATATGTATATGATAATTGTGCTAATTTGACTTTTAGAGTGGTATAAATATCATATGGATCATCTTCTCCTTGTTTATTAGTTGTGTCTGCGAGTAGCTTCTTTTCTCTCTCTTTAATCTCATTAATTGTCCTTTGTTCCTCCGCCTTTTTCTGTTTAATATCCTCTGAGAATACTTCAGTGGCCTTCTTTTTGATATCAACCTCTGTAGTTTCAGCAGAGTACTTTGAACTCACAGTACACGGAAAGGGTCTACCAACATAAACATGATAAATTTTGTGATAAGAGTCTACGTTACGGATAAGCTTCTCACTCTGTTCCAATGCTTCATGTGTAGTGGCATAACTACCTCTAATTTTGGCAAATCCATAAAACCCATCCTTATCAGGAGTGGCACCCTTTGCAGGTACAAACGAAAATAGTCCATATACTTGATTATGGACTGGAGGATCCATATATGACCTTTCAACTTGTGGAAAGCTTTTAATGACTAGGTTCTCCATTGCAGTTTGTGTTTCTTCAACTGTAAGGGGTGGATGTCCTGTATTTACCCTAAAAGTTCTTGCTGGGTCCCTATCAGCGGGTGATGTAAGTGTATTTTCTACAGCCCATTGTTCCATTTATGACTATGAATTATTTCTTTTAAATTAATTTATATAAAGATGAGTAAATTAGATGCCAAGTTTATAATTATTGTGTTATTTATAGTATATGCAATATCTACCATCTTACTCCAAAAGGCCTATCAACGAGAGGTGCTTGTCTCTTATTTCATCACAGTTAATGCCTATATTTCTGATATCTTGACACGTAATATTAGAGCCTATGTTATTACTGGTAATGATGAATTTAAGAGACGTTACTTTGAGATTCTTAACACTAGAGACGGAGATGGGACATGGGAGACTATTATAGCGCACCCATGGTTTAAAAATGAGAAACGTACTTTATCTCAGCTTTTTAATGCCTTTAACTTTAATGAGGAGGAGCTAAGATTTATAGAAGGGTCTAGACAGGAGTCTGCTAAGCTTGTATGGACAGAGATAGTTGCTATAAATATGACAGAAGGATATATTGATGAGGATAATAAGGGGAAAGAGACGTTTGACCAGAAAGAACTATCAAACGTCTCTTTTATACAATTTAATAAGAAAGTAGAGGACCAAGCTACTCTTAAAAAGATGAAACAAGAGGCTGTGGATATGTTATTTAGTTCAGAATATTTAAACTCAAAGAAAAAGATAGATGTAATGGCTTATGAGGGTGAAAAAATGATAGCTCAAAGAGAGGATAATAAGGTGAAGAGTCTTTGGTATACTAGTAACTTTTTGTTGATAGCTATCTTTGCGTTATTTGTATATTATATAATTTATGTGTGTTAGGAAAACATACCAAATTTATTGTATTTCATAAAGTCGTCAAAATCCTCATACCGCATGGCAGATATGTTATAGTCCTTGGACTTTGGTATATCAGGTGTACAGCTTCCAGCTCTAGATTCTATACCAGACTCGTTTGTACCCATTTTTATGGCAAAAAATCCTTTATCAACAGCCTCAGATGGCCAGTCACTACTCCAGCTATTCCTAGCAATCCAATATCCAGTGCCATTAACACCTTCTCTTGTATCTATGTCACTATCACAATATCCTATAATTTCAATAGCATGGCCTCCAACTATGCTGGATTCAGCAGAGTGAGAGTACACTTTATTTCCTGGAAAGTCATGTAAATCACTATAAACAGATATTGCACAATAAAATGGTCCATTTTCTAGTAGTTCAGTTTTCATACGGTTAATGTTATCTTCTAAAACGACTTGATTAGGATGTTCCTCTTTAATAAATTTTGTGAGAGTTTTTACAGACCCTTTAAGGACTGATACTCCATTTGCGTCTACTGGACATGTGGATGTAATAACAGATGATAGTAATTGTTTGTAACTGTACTCACTAGCAGACTTAATATCATACTGTGATTTTTCTAACCATAGGGATAAATCTTCAGGAGAGTTTCCCATACATCCACTATCTGGTTTAAAACAAGAAAGAAGTTGTTGTGTGCTTAGATTCTCTCTAACTTTTCCTTTTGTGTGTATAGATATCCTGTCTCCTAAAACATAACTTACAGCAAATACCCAACACGCACCACATATTCCCTGATCGCCAATAGGTGTTAGATAATCCGTTTTATACAAGAGAAATTTTGGAGTACTTTTTATCATTGTAGGCCTTAATACTGTTAACGGAGCTGTGAATGGCTTTAATGGGACACCTGCCGCTCTTACAAGAACTATTGTCTGAGTACTAGTAGTTAATAATCCCGTTGATAATAGCTGGTTCTCTGTAATAAAATCAGCGCCCTTACTATCATCTTCAGTAGATATCATATCTTGCTTGTTTATGTCAGATGTATGTTCTCTCAGCATATAAACATCCATACTATGAATAAATACTAGCATAAATAGTACACTCAGTATTGTGCTTAAAATTACAAGTATGTTTTTATTCATTTATTTATCAGTATAAATAAATGTCAAATAATGTTACGCCATCAGTTCAGACAGATGCTCTGATTTTAGATAAAACAGTTGCAATTGTCAATGATATTGAGTTTACAAAGGAGTCAAGTTTTAGGATTTTTGGGAGAGACATTGACACTGTTGGAACATATATGAACTTATTTGTTTTATTATGTGTTGTAATTGTCATGTATATTACAGGGTTGTATCAGAAAAGAGACGCTGTGATTATTGCTATATGTTATGTGTTATTTGTGATACACCAAATCTTTATCTTTTCTACAGTGAGTGGGTCTATTCCACTGGAAACGAGTAAGCTTATTCATACCGACCAGTCTATTTTAGCACTCTTTGGCTCGGTTGTTATATTACTCTTTGTAGTGAATAGTGTAAATGGTGGTAATAATCAGTCTAATAAACAGTCTAATAAACAGTCTAATATGAGTAATAGATTACTTATTATAACAATGATGGTTATAGTTATAAGTTCTATTAGAGTAAATTATAAGAATACAAGTGGTGTAAATATCAGAAGAATAAGAAAATTTAAACAGCTGTGTATGAATTTCTCATTGTTTCTGGTATTTATTACGCTCTATGAAGTATTTCAAAATTCCCCTAAATAATCTTTTCTATTACGTTCAAAGGTCTTTTAATACTAAATCCAGTGGTTTCAAGTCTTTTTATGTTTATGTTGTTTGAGAGTAATTGTGCATATAAAAGACCTTCTCCAGTATGAGGTATATTGGGTAGTGATAATAGTGTATATATATTATCAAATACAGTGAGATACTCACTCATTAACTCGTAAGGGCCTATCCCAAAATAGTCTGTTATTCCATGTGATATTTCAAACCACTTCCCATGCCATTTAGGTATATACACACAGTTGGATTTTATAGAGTCTATAATATAATTATAATCTATGGGTGTATCAAGCAGTACATCAAATCTAGTTTTTACAATGATATCATAGGTAAAGTTATGTACTTGTTGGTATTTATAGACTAATTCATATACAGAGTTATTACTATACCACATAGAGACAGCATCTGGTAAAGTTGTACAATCTGAGAGATGACTGTGATTAATCCATTCACGTGTCTGATACTTGTGAATAAAATAGTCTCTATTAAAGTCTTGAATGAGAACTGATTTTGGTTTCAGGTCATTCATTATCTCTGTTATGTTTATAGTATCAGTATTCCACTGCTTACACCTATGACCTTCTGTATTCCAAGTAGATATAAAATAATCTATATTATCTCCTTGAGATGTAACTATATCTGAAAAATTAGTCTTAAAATTAGTCAAATCATAATCTCTAATATGACCAGTAAAACATACAGCTATGCGCATTTTTTAGATATCATTATTGGTTTAATTTAGAATAAGGACTCTCTGCTTTTATCTCATTCTCTCTTTGTTTAGCCATCTCTTCTGCAACTGATTTTATATCAGACTTTTTACCAGACTTTTTCACTCTAGAAGTAACATTTGTTTCAGGTGGTTTATCCATAGTCATATCAGTCATCTCATAATTACCCTCATTAGACCTTACAAGATGTTTAGGATGTTGAAATAATGGAATGGGAGGCGAGTCTTGTGTGTTGTTATCATCATCTTCTTCATTATCGTCAAACATAACAATATGTGACTTTTCCTCTGTAATTTCAGGCTCTTGATTTACTGGTAGGGGTTTGGTACCGATAACATCCTTATTTTTCTGTTGGGGTTTCAGCTTCTCTATAATTTCATTTACCCACTCAAAGGCGCTAATACCGTCAAACTTCTCTACAACACCACCCTCATAAATACAGAGTATACAAGGAACGTACTTTATTTCCAGCTTTTTGTCACTTAAAATTTTATTCCTTATAGAAGGATTGTCTATACACAGTGGATGTAATGTTACAGCATTTGTAAAATCAACATCACTATTCTTCATAATATCTAGTATCTTTTTACAGTGAGTAGAAAACTCACTATATACTAGTACAGTGTACTGATAATTCATTTAAAAGTTTTAAATAAACTTTTAAATTAGAATAAATGATAAACTGTGATGAAAATTATGCTAGATATGTAGGATGGTCAGAGAGTAACCCAAACATACAGTATTTATTCTCAAGAAAGAACATTAATTATATCTCACATAAAGTATCAGAGATATTAGAGGGTGTAGATGTACAGGGTAGGAAGATTGTTATACCAGATGATAAGATTTGTCATGTAATCTCAAGTGTTTTGAATGCAAATAGACCCCGTACTGGAGATATTTACTCTAGATATGTGATACCAGGTAGTGGAGCTAGTAATGTAATACAAGATGTTATAGACCGCGTAATTGAAATTATTACTAGTACTATACGCAATGAATTAGAAATGATTGAGTGTAACAATAAGTTAACAGCATGGACTACAGTATTAGGAGATTTTAATGAGCATGGCCTAAGAAGTCACCCACCTATTAAGGTGTCACTTAAAAGGCCTAGTAGAGGAATATATAATATGATGTATTAATAACAATAGAAAGACTGGATGATTATTTACATTTAAACCTTTATCACTAAAGGTTTAAATGTCAGGTTTACCAATAACTATAGTGACTGCTTTCTTTGATATAGGACGCGGTGAGTGGGAACACTATAATAGAACTGAGTCTGAATATTTAGGTCACTTTAAAAATATGTTGCAGATAAAAATGGATATGGTGATTTTCACAGAGTTCAAGTATGTAGAATTTATCACACGATATAGAGACCATTTAAAATATAAAACACAGATTGTAGTATTATCCTTAAAAGATACTTATATGTATAAAGAATTTTATTCTGATGTAATGTCTGTGTATAAAAGCCCTTTTCACGCATTGAATCATCCAAATCCCAAAGCACCAGAGGTTTCAAAGCCCCTGTATAATATTATTACATGTAACAAGATGGACTTTATGAGACGTGCTATTAATTATACAGAGCATAATTATTTAGTGTGGATAGACGCTGGATATACCCATTCCACTATTGATTTATCAAAGATAGACTGGAACCCTAGTTCATTGTTAGATCATAATGATAGAATGTGTATTATTGCTCTCAAAGATGTTAAATGTATAAATCCAAATCCAGAGATATTTTTTAATATGTATGATGATGTGGTTATAGGAGGTTTTTTCGGTGGTTATAAACATACTGTTAAAGTGATTGCTGATAAGTATTATAAGTTGTTAACAGACCTTTTATGGAATAAACATATTATTGATGATGACCAGTTTTATAACTCTTTATTAGTTACATATCATCCAGAGCTATTTACAGTGTATTATACCTCTTGGTATGGTGGGATGTTTATACAGTAAAATATAAAGGAATTTTTAAATTGAACTTAAGATTATTACTGATTGATAAATTAATAATAATCATGTGTATTATCTGTGATGGAAAACCTATTAAGAATTTAAAAGAACTTGTATTATGTGAGAATGTAGTCACACTCCCAGAGTTGCCACAGTCACTTACACACTTTTATTGTATGAATTGTCATTTAACCACTCCCAGAGTTGCCACAGTCACTTAGAGTACTTTATTGTCATGGGTGTCCTTTACTAACCACACTCCCAGAGTTGCCACAGTCACTTAGAATACTTTATTGTCGAGGATGTACTGGTCTCATCTTTGTACCAGAAAGTGCTCTAAAATTTATATCACCACTCTATTAAAGACTATTAATACTAACTATTTCAAGTGGAGACAGCAAAAGACTTTATACTGGTTCTCTTCAAAGACTGGAGTAGTGTATGAAGACTTGATTAGAAAGACATGGCACCCCGACCGTATAGTGGACTGGTGCTGGGACACTGAAGAGGTTAAATGGTACAAGACTTTAAAGTGATGATAGACCCTAAATTGAATTATTACTGATATTTATCAGTAATAATAATCATATGTGTATCATCTGCAAAGGAGATTCTCTTACGAATTTAAAAGAACTTAGAGTATGTTATAATGTCTTTGAAATTCCAGAGTTGCCACAGTCACTTGAAGACCTTTGGTGTTTTAATTGTCCTCTATTAACAACTATACCAGAACTACCACAGTCACTTACACGTCTTTATTGTGGTAATTGTCCTCTTCTAATCACACTCCCAGAGTTACCACAGTCACTCATATACGTTGGTTGTTATAATTGTCCTTTACTAACCACAATCCCAGAGTTACCACAGTCACTTACACGTCTTTATTGTTCTTATTGTCCCTCTTTACAGTATTTACCAGAGTTATCAAAGTCACTTACACGTCTTTATTGTTATAATTGTCCTTTACTAACTACACTCCCAACATTGCCACAGTCACTTAAAGAACTTTATTGTTCTAATTGTCTTTTACTAACCACAATTCCAGAGTTACCGCAGTCATTCATACATCTTGATTGTTCTAATTGTCCATTAACCACATTACCAAAGTTGCCACAGTCACTTATAGTTCTCCGTTGTGATAATTGTTCTAATCTCATTTTCATACCAGAGTTATCAAAGTCACTTACACGTCTTGATTGTTCTAATTGTCCTTTACTAACCACAATCCCGGAGATTCCACAATCACTTACACTCATTGTCTGTAAAGGATGTACTGGTCTCATTTTTGTGTCGGAGAGTACCATGGGATATATATCCCCTAATCTATTAGAGATTATTAATGATAACTATCTCAGGTGGAGACAACAAAAGGCATATGACTTCTTCTCTTCAAAGACTGGTACTATCTATGAGGAGCTTATCAGAAAAACCTGGTACCCCTCCAGAGTTATAGACTGGTGCTGGGACACTGAAGAGGTCAAATGGTTCAAATCCCTACATAATTAATCTTCAAATAATACTTATGAAACAGTCAAATATACTTAAAAATATTGATGATCAGTTTTATAACTCTTTATTAGTTACATATCATCCAGAGCTATTTACAGTTTATTATACCTCTTGGTATAATAAACTGAAGTTAAGATTATTATTGTATTTGTTAAGTAATAATGTGTCTTATTTGTGATAAAGTATCCCTAGAGAATATAACATGTCTTGAAATATGTCGTGATGTAACTGTAATTCCTAGATTGCCAAATACAATAAAAACACTGTCATGTTATTATTGTATTTATTTAACAGAATTACCAAAGTTACCACAGTCACTTAAAAGTCTCGAGATTAGTAGATGTGAATTATTACAGACTTTACCAGAATTGCCGCAATCACTTACACATCTTTGGTGTAGCGAGTGTCCCTTGTTACAGTCATTACCGGAGTTGCCACAATCACTCATAAAACTTGAATGTTTTGATTGTCCATTGTTACAGTCTTTACCGGAGTTGCCATCATTGCTTTCAACTCTGAATTGTTATGAGTGCTATTCTTTACAGTCTTTACCGGAGTTGCCATCATTGCTTACATATCTTGAATGTAGTGGATGTACTTCTTTACAGTCTTTACCAGAGTTGCCACAGTCACTAACACATCTTGATTGTTATAGATGTACTTCTTTACAGTCTTTACCAGAGTTGCCACAGTCACTAACACATCTCTATTGTAGTAAATGTCCTTTGATAAAGACATTACCAGAGTTACCACAGTCACTTGTGTATTTAAACTGTTTTGGATGTTATTTAATACAAACTTTACCAGACTTGCCGTTATCACTTAAAGAGCTTGAATGTGGTGAATGTACTAGTCTTATCTTTATACCAACTCTTCCACAATTTCTCACATATCTAAGCTGTGATGGGTGTATTTCTTTACATTATTTGTCGGAGTTACCACAGTCAATAAATCGCTTTGATTGTTCTAATTGTGATGGTCTCATGTTTATACCAGAAAGTACTGAAAGATACATATCTCCTGACTTGTTAGAGACTATTAATTCTAACTATCTCAAGTGGAGAAAGGAACAGACTCTAAAATGGTTCTCTTCAACGACTGGTTTATTGTATGAGGACTTGATTAAAAAGACATGGCACCCGGATAGAGTGGTGGACTGGTGCTGGGATACGGAAGAGGTTAGATGGTTCAAGTCTTTAAAGTGACTGTAATGATTAAAGTGACTGTAATGATTAAAGTGACTGTAATGATTAAAGTGAATTATTATGATTACTAGTAATATATATAACCATGTGTCTCATTTGTGAAGGAAAATTATTTGAAGGTTTAACAGAACTTTCAGTTTGTAATAGTGTAGTTACACTCCCAGAGTTGCCACAGTCACTTACACATCTTAATTGTTCTAATTGTCTAGAGTATCTACCAGAGTTACCAAAGTCACTTACAAATTTTGATTGTTCTTATTGTCTTTTGACAACACTTCCAGAGTTGCCACAGTCACTTACACATTTTAATTGTTCTTATTGTCCTTTATTAACCACACTCCCAGAGTTGCCACAGTCACTTATACATATTGATTGTCATAATTGTCCTTTACTAACCACACTCCCAGAATTGCCACAGTCACTTACACATCTTTATTGTTATAATTGTCCCTTATTAATCACACTCCCAGAGTTACCACAGTCACTTGAAGTACTTTATTGTTCTTTATGTCCTTTACTAACCACATTACCAGAATTACCACAGTCACTCACACATCTTTATTGCAATAATTGTCCTTTATTAATCACATTCCCAGAGTTACCACAGTCACTTGGAATACTTTATTGTTCTTATTGTCCTTTATTACAGTATCTTCCAGAGTTACCACAGTCACTTATACGTCTTTATTGTGACAATTGTCCTTTATTAACCATACTCCCAAAATTACCACAGTCACTCACACATCTTTATTGCAATAATTGTCCTTTATTAATCACATTCCCAGAGTTACCACAGTCACTTGGAATACTTTATTGTTCTTATTGTCCTTTATTACAGTATCTTCCAGAGTTACCACAGTCACTTATACGTCTTTATTGTGACAATTGTCCAAACCTTATTTTTATCACAGAAAGTGATGAGAAACATATATCTCCTGGGTTGTTAAAGACTATTAATTCTAACTATCTCAAGTGGAGAAAGGAACAGACTCTAAAATGGTTCTCTTCCAAGACTGGTTTATTG
>ERZ1292625.3699-Hain-H41-01um-R1-3699-length-12083-cov-6_pt1 | contig 12083 bp, 25 predicted proteins | sample MGYA00564400_ERZ1292625 | MGnify/ENA primary metagenome ERZ1292625 (study PRJEB36523, sample SAMEA6512639) | groundwater metagenome | collected 2019-01-08 | study: AquaDiva: Metagenomics assemblies of 32 groundwater samples
GCAGAGCGATTGCATCCGCTTCGTTGTTGTCGTTCCCGTCGTAGCCGAACTTCGCGCGAACGGCAGCGATCACAGCGTCCTTCCCGGCGTTCCCTTTGCCGACGAACTTCTTGATCTCGGTCGGCGGGTAGCCTCGACTCGGGATCTGGCGGCGCTCACAGAACCGTTCGATCACGCCGACCAGCTTCGCGTGCGACACGAGCGCGAGCGGGAACTTGGTGCGCAGGGCGGGCGATTCGAACACAATCAGATCCACGCCGACCTTCGCGAACTCGACGAGCTTCGATTCGAGACGGAGCAGCTTCATGCCGGTCGATTCGTCGCGGCGCGTGGAGAGATCCCACGTACCGCTGATTCGGCCGGCTTCGCCAACGTACGCGAACCCCGTGGTGCTGGCCGGATCAATCGAGAGGATGCGCATCGCGCCGCTCCTGTGCCGCACCGATCGCTGCCATCATACGGTCCCGTTCAGCCGCCTCTTTCTGCCTGTCGCGCCCCGCCCCCCTAAACACCCGCCTTGAGCAACTGCGATTCGAGCGCCTGGATGCGTCGTCGCAATTGCGGGCATGTTGGGCAGTGGTCCGGATGGCTCAATGCGTTGCGTCCAGTGCCGCTTCGGTCTCGTCGTCCGTTTCGGGCTGCGCTTCGTCGTCGCTCGGTGCGGACTGCGCCATCGCACGTTCGGTCGAGACAGAGCTGCCGAACTTCATGACAAGCTGCGTGTCGCCGGACGAACGGATCTCGACGATCAGCTCCTTCTGTCGCTTTTCGAGCTTCTTGATCTCGGCGGTGAAGACCTTGGCGACACGGGTCTTCTCTTCGCGAGCCTCCAGCACGGCGGCGGTCGTCGCGGCCAGTTCGTACGTCAGGTCGCGCGACATGCGGACGATGTTCTCGGCGTTTTCGTTCAGGACTGCGGTGGGGTTGCTCATCATCGGGTTCCTCCGGTTGCTGATTGGTTGTTGCGCGCGACATTGCGCTTTCTTCGCTTCAATTCATTCCGCCTCGCGTTACGAGCAGGGCGCGTGCGTTCATAACACGTCATGCAGCGCTGTTGTCCGTAAAATGGTTCGTATTTCGAGTTGCATCGAATACAGCGCTCGACCCGCTCTCGGCCGCGCCGTTGATCGCCCATCGGCTCGCCGCTCTTCCATCTTCGATTCATATCAACGATGGCGGCCATCGCCTCGGATTCCTTGCCACAATCACCACGCCTGGCGGCGGCGCGGGCCGCATAGTTCAGCGCCCCGATTCTGCCAGAAAACCACGAACACGAGCGGCAGATCCGCTGGATGCGATTCAGCGGGCCTTGCAGCCTTTCATACGCATCACTAAGCGAATGCCCAAGATTGCAATGTGTTTTGATGGCGTGCTTGGCCGATGGCGCTACGCCTCTAATCGTGTTCGTGCGATGCGTGACTTGCTCAAGGTGAGTTGGGTTGACGCAGTTTCTCCTGCGGCAAATATGGTCGATTTCTAGGCCATCAACTAACGGGCCAACGTGCCATTGATACGCAACGCGATGCGCCTGCATTCTTCCTTTGATTCCAGGAATGCTAACCATTGCGTAGCCGCCGCTCGTACCACCAATCCACAACCAGCATCCGCTCGGAGCGTACTCTATCGACGCGAAGAAGCGCACCAGCAAGCTGTCGGCGTACCTCTGGTCCGCTAGAGCAGCCACCAGCGCATCGGTTCTCTTGCTCATCAAATCAACTTTCGCTGAACTATGCGTCCCGCGTCGAGTGAACGGCAGCCGTTCGCCTCGCAGTTTCCTTCTGCGAAACGTTGCGTACTGGGGGCGAAGTGGGCTTCGAAGCCTTCGTGAATTCTCTCTTCTGCATTTTTAGCAATGGCCATCGAGACGTAGCAGTCCTTCGCGGGTCCGGTCGGATCGTCGGCATACGGACGCTGGAAGAGTAGCACCGTCCTAGCCGACTTACCAATCGCTTTCGCATAGGCCAGATCGCTGAAGGACAACCGCCCGCCGCGCTCAGTCTTACGGTCTTCGTTGAGTTGCGAAAGCGCGAAGATCGACATCCCGAGATCGTTGGCCGTACCGAGGAGCATCTTTGCGATCTCGGCGAACCGCTCCTCACGGTTCTCGACGCGACGTTTCAGATCGACGAGTTGGATGTAGTCAAGAAACGCGCACTCGATCCCTTCGACCGCTCGGAGCCGCTTCAGTTCGAGCACGATGTCCTCGGCGTTGCGCGGTCCGCGTCCAACGAAGATGCCCTTCTTCGCTGTCGATGCCTGGCACGCCGCCACTGCCGCGAAGTCACGATCCGAGAACGTGCGCCAATCCCGTACGCGACCGTGCGGAATGCCGGTGATCGCCGACGTGTACCGCAATCCGATTTCCCGCTCCGTCGATTCGAGAGAGATCATCGCGACACGATGCCCGTTGACGGCGAGGCTGTCCGCGAGCGACACCATCAGCGCACTCTTCCCGGCGTTCGAAGCCCCGCCGCAGACGATCAGCGTCGGCGAGAAGATCTTGTGCGCATCGAACGTCGGCCAGCCGCACATGAGCGCGACGGACCGGTCCTCGGCGCGGAGCCGATCCATTGCCCTGTAAGCCTCTGAGAGCACCTCAAAGAACGGGCGGGCCTGCTGGTCCTCTTTCGTCGCTTGGCGTCCCAGTGAGGCTAGGGCGCCCGCCGCGATATCGTCTGGCTCGGACTCGGGATCGAGCGCTTCCCGCATGATGGAGTTCCCGGCTACGATCAGGGCGCGTTTACGGGACAGGCGCTCGACGATCGCCGCGTACCGCTCGACGTTCGCGACATCCGGCACAACGTCGAGAAGACCGGACAGGTAGGCAGTACCGCCCGCTTCTTCCAGACGATTCTGCCGGACCAACTCTTCCTTCAGCGTGAGCAGCTCGATCTCCATCCCGTCCTGTGCCATCTTGGCCATCGCGGCGTAGATGATCCGGTGCGCGTTCGTGAAGAAATCGTCCGTGCTGAGGTTCGAGACGCGATGGTAGGCGGCGTTCAGAATCATGATCGAGCCGAGAACCGCACGTTCCGCATCGGCGGATTGCGGTAATGACCGGTCGAGCGCAACGTCCAGTTGCAGCCCGTGCGATCGGAGCGTGACGGTCAAACGGACTCCTCGGCATCGGCAGGCGGTGTGGGCAGTTCGCACCAGTGTGTCACGGTCCATCCAGAATCCCACAGGTTCATCCACTTGCCGGGCACTCCGGCCCACCAGACGATTCGCTCGTTCTCGGTCCCGCGAAAGTCGTAGCTGAAGCGGGCGCATGTCGGGAAATGGCGGATCGCCACGTCCTCGTCGGCGATCAGGATGGCTACGCGCTGATCGACGCGCGGCAATCGTTCCGAGATAGGAATCCAGTCGCTCATTCGGACTCCAACCCTTCGATCGGTCCATCTGGTACGGGCCGGTCCGGATGGTGGTACAGAACGAGCTGCACGTTGTCGATCTGATCGCGCAGTCTTTCGCATTCGGCGATGTCGGTGCAGTCCTCGTACTTGCGACACAGCGCTTCGTCGAGGTCGAGCAATTCGGCGTAGGACTTCATTTCGGCACCATCCCGGCCGGGAACTCGTCCCACGTCCGACCGTCCAGCACGCGACCGGCGGCTGTCTTGCCGACGCGGTAGACAGTCGGCTCGTCGTCCGCGTGGCCTTCCTGGTCGCCGAGGTTCTCGTCAGAGAGCATCCATCCGTTAATGTCACGATGCGCCACGCGGACAGTGCCGCTCCGGCGCTCAACGTTCTCGCCGGGAGTCCATTCGCCGTTCTGTTTATGGTGATAGGCGAGCCCAGCGGCGATACACTGGTCACGTATGTCACGAAACCATCGCGGATGTGATGGGCGCGCCTTTGTTCCAGACTCTCCGCCGCTGATGCACCATCCGCGCGAGCCGAGAGCAAGGAAGTCCGGCGGCAGAATCAGTGATTCGATGGCGGGCTCGTAGCTGACGAACACGACGGCGCCGTGCTCCTTGATGGTGCTCGGGATATCGCGCCAGCGGATGTCAAACTCACGTTGCCGCTCTCCGGTGAAACCCCACCAGACGTTGGCCGGCATTTGCGGCAACCAGCGAGCCGGGATCATCTCCACGATGTTCTGCGGGCGCTTCGTCAGTAGGAGCCAGTCGAGATTCGGAGTCGCTTCGATGAGTCGCCAGAGCTTCGCTCTCTCGTCGTTCAGGTTGCGGTTCATGTCACCGCGCGCATGACGTTCGAAAACATCCGCCATAGAGGCGCAGAACACTCGGCGCCGTTCTCCCGCTTTTGCGGCGGCACGGTTCCACTTCAGCGGCTCGTTCCAGTGAGCTTCACCGAAGAACCGGCGCGAGGCGTCGGCGCCCCAGACTTCCTCGCCCATGCGCTTCGCCCATGTGCGGGCATAGCATGCGTCACACGCGGCTGAAACTTCGACGCAGCCCCACCAGCAATTGAAAGTGTGGTGGCACCAAGAGATCCCGGTCGTCTCGCCCATGTCAGCCCCTCCCCGCCTTGTACTTCGTTCCGCCACGTTTGCATGCGCCTTTACCGGACCGCCACGCATGATCCGAATACTCCGCACCGCAATGGACGCATCGGGGCATCACTTCCCCTCCGTTCGGTTCCGTTCGGTGTAGTCGGACCACTCCGGCTCAGGATCGACCGTTGCGGGATGGTGCGTGAGGACCGGAGCGGACTGGACGAAGCGGCCCTGTGCGGCCTGTTTATACGCTCCGGCCCACGTCTTCGTAGCTGATACATACTCCCCGTCATGCGTGGCGACGAACCATTCCAGATCCCACGCGGTCCACTTGTCATGGAAGAACGCCGCCTGTCCACGAACTCGCCGCAGCAACTCAACAAAAGAGAACTCGTCGTCAACCTCGACTCGCATCGTTTTGACGCACGCCTCGATCCGTGGCGCCAGTTTCGCAGCGCGGCGCCGCGATAGCTTGGGTTTACCCCATTGTTTTGCAAGGATCTCGTAGTCTTTAAAGACTGCATCAGCGAGAGGAGAGATTGGAACGTCCGGGCTTTTCGGACGTGTCGCTTTCTTTGTTGTCCTTTCCGTTGCCGTTTCCTTTACCTCTTCCTCTGAGGCGTTACTCGGCGTTACGCTAGCGTTACATGACGATTTGTCGCGAAACGCTGCGACCCGCAGCCGTGTCTGCTCTCGCTGCTGCTCTTCCTTCGCGATAGCCCGGTATTTCTCCCAATTGACAAGCTTCCACCCGCGACTTGAGTCGTCGCGAATCGGAACGATCCGGCGCCCGTCTTCCTCATCGGACGTGGACTCCTTGTCAGGAGCAGAAAGAAGCGCAAGTCCTTCTTTTACTTGATCTAACGAGAGACCTGCCCGCGCTGCCAACCGCTCGACCGGCATGTCCACGACGCCAGTGCGGTTGCCGTCAGCGATCAGGAGCATGGTAATCCAGAGCCATCTCACTGACGGGGGTACACTCTGGACGTTGATGGACGAATCAAGAATGGATGCGAACACGCGAGTGTACAATCGTCCCTCACTTCTTAGCGGAGTTACCGTAACGATACGAGCAAACTCGGCGGCGGTCAAGCGGAATTTCACCATGCTATCTCCAGCGAGTAGCCACGTTTCTTCCCGTTCAGTAAAGACACGTAGACCCAGCGCCCGCGACGTCTGGTCGCGACGCCATCTGCCCCGCACGGCCTGACGTGAACGCGGTACCCACTGAACGCTTCAATGATGACGAGCGGCGACTTGAGTCCTTCGCACCGCCACACTTGTCCCGCCTCGATCTGAACGCCACAGGGCGCAACGGGCCATCCGGAGCGGTTCATTCGGAGCGCTCCGGTTCGTCGCCGAACAGTGCGTACCGGGCGTCACGCATCACTTCGGCCCCGGTCGGGCTGTCCCATTCGTACGTGCAGTCCGGCAGGCACCACTGCGTTTCGTCGCAACATGGGCAAGTGGCGCGGACCTTCGCGAAGTCGCTGAGCCGAGCGAGGCGGAGTTCGTCGAGCGGGTTAATCATCGAGAATCGACCCGGAGTTGATGGCCTCCAGCGCGTCCGCGACCTTTGTCTTGCGCGATCCCCTCGGCTTCGGTGCGGGCTTCTCGGTCGGAACCGATCCGGCCTGCATGACCGCGACGACGGCACGGAGAGCAAACCAATCAGCGAGATCGGCCACCTTGTTCTTGAGCGCCGCGTCGCCGATCAGCGCGCCGATCTTCTCATCGACCAGCGTTGCGATTTTCGAGACATGATCCGGGGTAAGTGGGTGTTGTTTGCAAAAGGCCATGCGATTACTCCTCCTGTTTCGTATCGCCCGGCCCGTTCTGGACCGGTGCGTCTGTTTCGTTGCGCCCGCTCAGGAGTGCGCCGATGTTCTCGATTGAGTGCGATCCACAGAACGGACATTCGGTGCCGATGCGGAAGATTCGCATGCAGTTCGCGCAGCCCTGCGCCTCGGTGTACGTCGGCATCTGATCGACCAGCGCAGCGACGCGCTCCGCTTCGAGATCGCTCACCGTTCCTCCTCGAATGGTCGCGTGAATACGCCGAACAGGACCGTCACGAGCACCGCCACGACCATCAGTGCCGTGACGATCGACTTGTCCGCCGCGCCACAGTACGCCGCAGCACCGAGCCCGAAGAGCGCTCCGATCCCGAACGCTAATGCCGCATCGAGCGGATGCCGACCGAAGCGTGGATCGTGATTCATCGCGCCCCCATTGCGTACGCCACGATCGAGGTCAGCGACATCGAACCGGCCAGCAGCGCGAACCAGACCATCAGGTTGAAGTCGCGTTCGTATGACCGTCTCATGCTGGCCGGGATGTGACCGTCGCGGACAACCGTCAGGTACACGTTCCATAGGTTCTTGGCGATCAGTAGCGTGAAGATGATGATCGAGAGCTGCGTGACGTGGAAGAGAATTCTCATCCACCCTCCCACGGCAGCGCCAATCGCCGCGCTTCGGAACGCAACGCGATGGACTTCTTCCGCATCGGGTCAACTTGATGCGTAGACCAACCGCCGCGTACCGATTCGTCGGCCCAACGCTCCAACTGCTCGGCCGTTTCGTTCAAGAGCGTCAAGGCGGAGCGGAGACGGTCCGGGGCCGTTTGACGAGATTGGAGATACAGATCAGCGCCCATGTTTCCTCCGTACCTGCCCGTAGTTCGGATCTTCGATGCGACGTTCGAACATGTAGTCCCGAGCGCGTGCGTTCTTGTGCTCGCGACAGTACGACTGATAGCCGCCGTTCGAGTTACGCACCGCTTTCCGGCGCCGACCGTCGAGCTTGCAGTCGGAGCAGTACGGCGAGCGCTTCATGTGGCGAGTCGAGTAGACGCGCGTCATACGTTTCTCCGGAGCAGTTCGAACAGCTTCATCAGTTGAGCCTTTTCCACCTCGCCGAGATTCTCGGGTGTCAGGCCGAGATCGACCGCGTCGAGTTGATCCTTGAAGTCGTCGTAGTCCTTGAACCCGCGATCGACGATTGCGGTGATGATGTCGAGCATGGATCGGATCGACGAGCCGCGCGTCAGTTCGCCGCGCTTGTGGTACTTCATGATTCGGATCGCAGAGGAGAGCGGGTACTCACTGCCGGTGAACTGACTCGTTCGGCACGCATTCGCCGCAACGAACGCATCGGTCCATGCGGTACGAACAACCTCGCCGTCCGCGATCTCGGCCCCGGCCTGGACGTGTGCGAAATCGAACGATTCGATCAGCGCTTCCAGTGTCGCGCGTTTGTATCGACAGAACTGAATCGGCGGATCGTTCGCGATCGTTACGGCGTTCTTCGTCGCGGCTAGAGCCTTTCCGTCCGGAATGGTGAACGGTTCGTCACCTACCGGATAAACGTCGATGTCGGAGATTTCGCGCGTGGCAATTGAACTGCCCGCAACGAAGAACTTGCCGACGTTCAGGTGCGGATGAGCGAGCCGGATGACCCGCTTCGCACGGCTCCGCAGCGTTGAGCGCAGATCGTCGTCGAGGTTCATACCGGACGCTCCCGTTCCGCCTCTTCCTTCTCGGATGCAACGATGCTGGCCTTGCTGTACGTTTCGGTCAGCGATTCGAGCAGCTTCGGCTCGGCGGCTTCCAGTGCGGCGCGGAGCTGTGCGGCGCGGGTCCATACGGCGTCGATCGCTTCGGTCCCTTCTGCATCGGTCAGGGCGGATTCGAGACGGGCCGCACGCACTTGCAGTGTAGGTGCCGGTGCGGTCGGTTTCGGAACAACGTCACGGATGCGAACGCAATCAACCTTCTCGCCGGATGGTCCCTTGTCCTGGGTAGCGAACAAAGTTATCCTTTTCCCTGCGTACGCGTCCGGGTCCGCCCCGTACAGTTTGATGAGAACCTTCGCGACCTTCTTCCCAAAGCAAAGCGGCTTTTCCCAATCGCGGAAGTGTGCGACGGGTTTCATCGCTTTCTTGCCGCCGTCGCCCACCACTTCTTTCTTGACGACACGGTCGATCGTTACAGTGACTTCTTTGCCATCGAGTTCCCATGGAGCAACGTAAGGACTAGCATCGAAGTAAGAGAGCAGGTGCGTCATGCTGGCTCCTCGTGGATGTGCCTCCACGTCTTTCTCGCAATGATTTTACCGACGTGTTGCTCCGTGACTCCGAATTGAACCCCAATCTCTCGGAGCAGCAGACCATCAGCCCGCAGGTTGGCGATCTCGACGACTTGATCTCGCGTCAACTTGGCCGACGACGAGCGCTCACCCCGCAAGGTTCTGTCGTGACGAATCTTGTCCGCCTCGTTCTCGACGTGCGTTGCCCACCGCAAATTGGACAGTTCGTTATTTGTCGGGTCACCGTCCCAATGAGCCACTTCATGCAGTGATGTAGGCGGCGGCCCAACGAAGGCAAACATCACGAGCCTGTGAAGGTAGTATCGCTGGCGTCGGTTGCGCGACCAGAGATCAATCGCGAGGGCTCCTTTGCTTACTGGCCACGGGCGTCGCCACTTGCCGCCAACACGACGAACTCGGCCAAGACTACTGACCTCATAATTCGAGTCGAATGTACACGGCCGAATCTCCTCGTTCATTCGTCCTCCTTCCCGCCCCGGTTCGCAGCGATTGGCACGATCGCCAGATTCGACAGCTCGTTATTGTTCGAATCGCCGTCGATGTGGTGAATGGCGCGGTCGGTTACCTCCGTCCTCTCGACGATCTCCGCGCCGCACCGCTTACATTCGTAGCTACGCGCTCCGTCCCGATCGTCGATCAGTCGCAAATCGTGATCGACCACTTCGCCGCATTCGTCGATTTCTTCTTGCGTGTATCTGCTCATGATTGTTCCGTCCCCTTCCGTTTCGCTTCTTCCGTTCGCTTTAGTTCGGCAAATTCGAGCCGCGCCGCTTCGTGACGGAGCCGTTTGGCAAGGTCCGTTTCGCCTTCGTCGTTAGCCATACGGGCCGCTTGCTTCAGGTAGTTCGTGAGGTCGCTCACTCGTCCGCTCCGTCGTCCATCAGCGCGCTCATCATCCACCGGCTGCTTAACCATTCAGGCGGTTCCGGCGTGCATTCGATCGGCTCATCTGGCCACGTCCCGGAGCGAACGCACTCGCCGAAGATGTGAGCGGCCTTGTCAATGCGTTGCCGCGTCAGACCGAGCGGCCATTTCGCAGCGAGGTCAACGAAGCGGATCGTGTACGGCGGGACCGTGCGGACATAGGCAAAGACGAACGGCAGCTCGCGCTCTGTCACTGAATGCACGCCGTCCACATACCACGCCGCCTGGATGTCCAGCCCCTTCAATCCGATCGTCTTGCCAAGCTCCGCATCGGACAGCGACAGCGCGCTCGTCTTCACGTCCACGATTGCAGACGGCAGCAACCGGTCGATGCGCGCCCGGCACTTGATGACCGAGCCGTCATCGAGACGACGATCCCATAGAGCCGTGACCTCGCTGCGCCCTTCGTCCCAATCCGGAAACCTGGCCCGCAACGCATCGAGCAGGCGCGCGCTGATCTCGACGGCTAACGCGTTCGTCTCGTAGTCGATCACGATGAGACCTTCCGCCTCGCGCGCTTTCTTCCATGTCTTCGCGTCGCCGGTCCATGTCGTGTAGGGCTGTCCCTTGTTGTCGCCGGATTTCACCGTGCCGTGCTCGGACGGGTCGGATGCGATGAACTGCGAACCGATCCCGAGCACCATACCATGCACGATCTCGCCTAACTCCGTCGCATCCGTTCCGGCCCGCTCAGCCACGGGCCATTGCGACAAGCGCGGATTCAGAGCCGCAAACTCCGCTGGCGATCCGTTCAGAAGCGTGACGATGCCGGAGCGCGAAAGGGTCGGCTGGTCACAGAGCGCGTCGGCGTGGTACGTTTCGGCAGGTACGGCATCGTGGATTCCTGGCGCTAGATTCATGCGAACCTCGCGAACTGCCCATGCATGGCGATTGTCGCTCGCTCACGTACCGCGCGCGGGACGGCCTTGCGGCTCGGATTGAGCCGTGTCATCGCGCACCGCCCGTCAACGATTGCCAGACTTTCAGATCGCCCGGACGTGTCAGTTTGAGCATCGCAATCGGATCGAGCTGGAGCGCGTTCGCAATCGCCACGACGGTGACCATGCTCACATCAGGAACGGAGCTGATCTCCAATCTGGAAACGAAGGCCTTAGATACGCCAGCCGAATCCGCAACGTCCTCTTGTGATAGCGCGCGTTCGAGCCGAGCGGCTCGGATCGCGAGTCCAAATTTCGTAACGGTCTTTCTCATTGGCGCGAAGTTTACCGCGCGATTCCTCTCTGAGTCAAGAGTAATCGCTGCGAGTAGACACAAAAGGCCCGGATTTCTCCGGGCCGTTGCGTTGCGGGCCGTTGCGGCCCTGTCCCGCTCAGAATTCGCTGTCCAGTTCCCAGCGAGTCGGCAGTTGATCGTATGCGTCCTTATCGACCGCTTCGGCCAATCCGCACTGGCACGCCTTGAATGGTTTGTAGGTGTAATCGCCACGGTGCCATTTGTGTCCCGTCACTCCATGAAGCGCCTGTACGATGCGCTCCAAATCTTCGATACGTTCTATGTGAGCCATACTGTCCTCCCTATCGTCCCGTCTCGATGATCTCTTCCGGGAGTGGATCGACTCTGACCATGAACACGATCCGCCCGTACAGACTGAAGCAAATTCCGCAGATCAGTGACGAGCCGCGCGTCCCCCTCGCGATCTGCCCGCACTCGGGATCACTACAGACGAATTTCCTGTTTCGCATGCTCCTGGCGCGCTTCTCCGCGTCGCTCACCTGTCTAGCGCTCGGTGCCTTCCGTTCCTTCGCGGGCGGGTTCGTCGTGTCGAATGCGAGCGTCAGTAGATCGCACAACTCGACCGGATTCAACCGCCGTCCCGTGATGCCCCTATCCGCCAATAATTCTCCGAACTGATCGAGCGAGACGCCACGTGGCCGAAGGTAACGGAGCGATCTGCCTCTGCCGTCAAAGATCGTTGCGAGTTCTCCGCGATAGTGCGGATCGTTGAGTCCCGTTTGTGCCGCTACGGCGCGGACCTGGCGCGGCGCATCGTCGGGGAGCAGAGTGAACGGTTGCGCGCTCATTCCGCACCGTCCAACGTGATCTCGCCGCGTCGGTAGCGTCGGAGCATTTGCAGTGCGTAAGCGTCGGCATCTCGTTCGCTAAAGCGTCCGCGCGCACCGTAGACCATTCCCCGGCGCGGGTTCTGGCCTGCCGCCTGCCACATGTGGCGCAGTTCATGCGCGAGAACAAAGAGTAGCGCTTCGAGACGTGAGCCCCATACGCTCGGGAGATAGCCACCGTCCGCCTGACGGATCGACCGCGCGAGCGCATCCGTACGTGCGACCCGGACAACCAGAAACGGATCAGCCGTCTCGTGATAGCCGCTACCGTTCGTGTACGCGCGCCCCGCGCAGCCCTTTCTGGTTGTGTTGCGGATTGTCACGTCGAAGTTAGAGATCCCGGCCGGACGCACGGCCCGAACGATTGCGCGAATGGTGCTGTTCGAAATGTCGGTGCTGTTGCTCAGCTTCATTCTGCACCGTCCTGTTCCGCGCGCATCGCCTCGGTCACTTCGTCAAGGTGCGCAGCGTGAAGGTCCGTTGCTTGACGGCGCGTCACGATCTCTGC
>ERZ1292625.3700-Hain-H41-01um-R1-3700-length-12081-cov-6_pt1 | contig 12081 bp, 13 predicted proteins | sample MGYA00564400_ERZ1292625 | MGnify/ENA primary metagenome ERZ1292625 (study PRJEB36523, sample SAMEA6512639) | groundwater metagenome | collected 2019-01-08 | study: AquaDiva: Metagenomics assemblies of 32 groundwater samples
ATGCCACTGAAGTTCCTGAGTACACAGACAATATGGGTACTTTGTTCTTCAACGGACAACTTCTCTACGCTAGAACACCTAACGGCGGAACTACCTATAATCTTAACGATAACGGTATTTCAAGCGTAGTTGATTTCACTGCTGATAACGGTATTGAGCTTAGCGGCTTCCCAATAACAGGTAATGGAGACGCTACAATCTCAGTAAACAAAACAGTATTCGCAATCCCTGGTGGTAACACAAACACTGCGGCTCTTACTCTAGGTACTAATGACAATTATGGTGTTAATCTAGAAACTAACGGCAGCACTATCGTAACTATAGATAATAACGGTAATGTAGGTATTCAAGATTCCAGCCCGGACTATGTGTTTGACGTAGCAGGTACTTTTAATGCAGAAGGCGCAGCAACATTAGCCTCAACTCTAGCAGTAACTGGGAATTCGGTGCTAGCTTCTGCCGATGTAGGGGGTGGTTACGGCTCTACAGGAGCTACAATCGCTGCAACAGGTGCAATCACTACTAATTCAACTTTAGTTGTTGACGGTGCTTCTACTCTATCTGGTGCAGTAGGTGTTGGCGGTGGATTTGGTTCTACTGGCGTAACAATCTCAGCAGCAGGTGTTATTGATGCAGACGGAGCTATCACTTCTGAAGGAGCTATCAACGGCCAATCATTAGTATCAGACAGCACTCTAGCTGTTACTACTAGTGCCACTGTCGGTACTACCTTAGGTGTAACTGGCGTAGCTACTTTATCTGATAATGCTGACATTGCAGGTAATGCTACTATCACAGGTACGCTCGGAGTAACTGGTGCAACTACATTGGTAAGCACTATTATCAACGGAGCTGTAAGCTTGAACGGTACTGAACTTGCTGTAAACGGCACTATATCATTGGCTAACATTGTTACAGTGGTAAACGGTGCAGACACAGCAGTTACGGCAACTCTTCCAGCAGTTTCAGGTAATGCTAATAAAATAGCTATTATCGCGCTTTACAATAATGGTAATACTCTTACTATCGAAGGTAATGCTTCTGAAACTATTGACAACGAACTTAACATTACTCGTACAGCAAATGGCGCTACAATGCTATTCTGTGACGGTGATGAGTGGTTCAAGTTAATGGATTAATTTACAGTCCAGCATTAAAACAGTGGGCCCAATAACCCATGTCGTTTTAGAATTCCCCTAATCAATGAAGTCCCGTGATGTAAGCGGTGTTCAGTAAAAGATTAGGGGTTTTCTTTTTATGTGGTAAAATATAGGTATTAAGAGGTGAATGAGGTTTTCCTCTGGAGTCTAGAACAAGAAGACCTAGCACACCCACCGGCCCTAACGGGAGTCAGCGGTTAAGCCCCCTAAGTACTTATAGTTAGCTCTGACAGCTCTATAGGGATGATAGTGTGAAGGGGGTCAATTTTAAAATGAGTAAAGTTTAATTTGACCTATTACAGGTTGATTGCTATATTAGTTGTTGAGATTACAAATGCGCCCTCTAAGACCATAGGCTTTTCCTGAGCTTATAACTTAGAGGGCTTTTTTTTACTCAGGTGAAATTTCAGGCACTAGCGTAGCTTACACAATAGACGGCTCTAATCGCCCTGTAAGTCTATATATTTTATTGTCTAAAGTTGATAATTTAACGCTATCGTCTAGCATCATTTCTTTGCTCTTATTCTTCCAATGAAGAGAGTCTTTTATAGGGTCTGTTATAACGTGGTACCCAGCTACTAAAATTACACAAAGAGCAATTAGTTCCATTCTAGAAAGTTCCTTTAATTCCAAGATCCTTGACCATATATTTCACTATAGCACATCTGTATGACATATTTATTTAAGATAGGCTGCTATCAGACCTATTAATGTTATCCTCTCCAGACGGTCTGTGTTTACCTAGGACTTCATTGAAAGAAGCGTCCAAAATACCCTCTAATTTGGTATGTAAAGCAAGATTCATAGCGTCTTTAGCCTTAATTAGCGTCTTTAAATAGTCTATCTGCTTAGATTGGAAATAGATAGTTATAGATAAAGGTGCAGATATAGCCACTATTAAGGCCCCTAGCTCCTTGCCGTGAACGAATAAATAGTTGATTATATTGAAGGCTGAATGTATGTCCATATTACTAGTTTACCCTTACTGTCATTACACATGCTGTATTATAGAATTATGGATAAAAACTACGGACTTATTCCTATTGCCGTTGATTTCGCCGATACCAATTGGGTAGAGATCATACCTGCAGAAAACTACACTACTGCTATTTTTATCCAAGCAGACCCTGCTACTATCAGTACCTATACTATTGAATTGGGTATTCTAGCCTATGACTATGATGAGAGTGCTAACGAAGCTACTCCGACAACTATAGCTGTTCTGAATTCAGGCAACCCAATTCTTAAAGACTCAGCAGTATACCCTGAAGATTTACCAATTAGAAACTCAATATGGGCTAAAGCCAGCAATGCTGCAGCGAGCCTAGTGGGATACTACAAGACCGTCTATTAATTCATTACATTAAATAAAAGGCCTTAATATGAAAATAGTCTTAGTTCAGTATCGCCCCTGGAATCTTATAAGCGCGATTATAGTAGCTAGAACCTTTAGTAAATTTGTTCATGCAGGTGTTATTTTCACTGAGCAGAAGGGTGAGGAGATGACTGACAATTACGGCTATTCCCTAGGACAGAATAATGGGTATTGGGTTTTTGATGCCTCAGAGTCTAGGGGTGATTGTGACTGGAATAATGATATTAGAACCTGGGGCGATAGAGGTATAGAAGTTTATAGCCTCCCTGATAACGGGTCTAAGGCGTTTAGCTATGCTATGAAATGGATAAAAGGCACTGACTACGACTATTTCGGGGTAGGGTTGTTTGGTTTTGTTGATCCTCGTAAGAAACTCTATTGTTTTGAAGCCGTTAGACGGATATTGTTAGCTAGTAATATAGTGCCTAGAGCTAAGATGAAAGAACTTCTACCTGATACTACAGGGTATGGGGCTGAATATCTAAGAGATGCCTTCAAAAGAGCAGGCGTTAAACCAGAATATGCAGGTAAGGCCAAAGACTATAAGATTAATTTCGCCTCTAAGTAACTATTTCACCCAGGTGCAACCAATAAAAGCCCTTTATTATAAGAAACTCCCGATAGGTACTATCCAACTTGTAATAATATAAGTATAGACGCATGTAGGATTGCGCCCCTTTAGAAGGGGAAACTTAGATGAAGTCAATAATCCAAACCAAGGAGACTTAATACATGGCAGCTATATCAAACTTTTTACACGGCCCAGAAATAGTAGAACTAGACACAGCGGCTGATCCAATTCGCTCTATTGAAAGCTCTATAGTTGCAATCGTAGGCACAGCAGGCAAAGGCTCAGTAAATACCCCAGTTCTAATCAGCTCTAAATCAGAAGGCGTAGACGTGTTCGGTGCTTTCGCTACTGATGGTTTCACTATCCCTTCAGCCCTTGATGCTCTTTATGACCAAGGCAGCCCAACAGTAGTTGTTATTAACGTAGCTGACCCAGATGAGTCTGATTATATTACTGCTGTTTCTGGTGAGGTAACTACCCCTGATGCAGATGATGAGATTCAATTAGATTTCCCGTATGTAACTACTGATGGTGTAACTTTCGGTAACATTATAGGTTTACAAACTTTCAGCGCTGGCGCAACAGGCACTATCACTCTTCCAGCAGGTTCAACTGTAGTTGCGGTTAAAAGCTCTGACGGCGTTACTACCCACACAGGTAGCGGTACAGATTATTCAGTATCTTCTAACGTAATTACGAACGTATCTGGTTCAGGCATAGCTGACGCTGCTACAGTTCAAGTTACTTATACAAATACTTTTACAGTAACCACTCACTATACTTTAGACAACGATACTGGCGTAATTTCCCTAACTACTGCTGGGGCAGCTAAAGTCATAACTGATGCGACTGTTGCAGTAAGCTACGAGTACCTAGACCCTACGTCTGTGGTAATTGCTGCGATAGTAGGAGCTGATACTTCAGGTGTTCGCACAGGCGTGTATGCTCTTTTAGATTGCGAATCAGTTTTAGGTGTTAAGCCTAGAGTTATTTGTGCCCCAGGCTGGACTCACCAAAAAGAGTCAGATGCTCCAAACGTAGTTGTTTCTGAATTAATCGGTGAAAACGGTACAGACATTCTTGATAAATTGAAAGCTTTCGTTGTGGCTGATGCTACTGATGAAACAGGTACTTACGATGATGCTGTAACATATGCTGCAGACTTCGACAGCAAGAGAGTTTATGTGGTATTCCCACAAATCAAATACACAGATCCAGATAGCGTAGTTTCTACTCGCCCTGCTTCTGGTGCGGTTGCTGGTTTAGTTGCTAAAGTTGAGTCTGATAATGCTCCTGGGGGTTATCGTCTATCCCCTTCTAACAAAGTTATTAGAGGTATTCTTGGCACAGCAGTAGCTATTGATGCGTCCCTAGGAGATGCTTCTTCTACAGCAAACCTACTAAACTCAAATAGAGTAGCAACCATAATCCGTAGAGGCTCAAGCTTCTATCTATGGGGCAACAGATCAACTACTACTGATTCTGACTTCTCATTCTTATCAGTAACTAGAATATTTGATATTGTAAATGAATCTATCAAAGAAGCTCATGTTTGGGCTATAGATCAAAACATTACTGTAGATTTCGTAAATGAAGTTTTAGAAAGAGTAAATGCGTTTATTAGGTCACTCATTAGTCAAGGTGTTCTAATCGATGGTTCTGCGTTTGCAGATTCGGTACTTAATACCGCAGAAAGTCTGGCTTCTGGTCAGTTGTATATCAACTTAGACCTATTGCCTCCTACTCCTGCTGAAAGAATCACATTTAGATCACACCTATCTAGAGATTATTCAATAAGCGAGATCACAGGCTAATAAAGGAGAATTAAAAAATGGCAACACCAAAGGTAATTAAGAATTTTAATCTAAGCGTTCAAGGGGTTGGCTTTATTGGCCTAGTAACTAACGTAACTCTACCTTCTTTGACGATAGTAACCGATGAGCATAGAGCTGGCGGAATGGACATGCCTATAATGCTAGACATGGGTATGGAGGCTATGGAATTAAGTTTCGAGATAGCTGAACAAAACCCAGACATTATAAGAAACTTTGGTTTAAACAATCAGAACGGTGTACAGCTTATTTTTAGAGCTGCAATGCAAGACGACACAGTTACAACCCCTTATGTAATAGTTGCTAGAGGCATGATTACTAACTTAGAACTCGGAGATGTGACTGTAGGTGAGAAAAATAGTATCACTGTAACAGTATCTCTACGTTATTTAAAGATTGTTGAAAACCTGATCCCGTTAGTCGAGATAGACGTTGATAATATGAAACGTATTATAGCTGGAGTGGATGAACTTCGTGCTGAAAGAGACGCTATTGGACTATCGAGCTTAAACGTATTCAACAGCATCACTAGCTTCTTATCCTAAGCCAATAGGTTAGAGCTGGATTTAGTATCCATAATCGGAAACAAAAACTAGGAGATAATAATATGGCTAAACAACAAGCAAAGACATCAATAGATGTTAAATTAGTAGACGGTCTTGACGTAGACGGAACCCTTACTTATTCTATTACAGTAAGAAAACCTAAAGTGAAAGATCTTTTAAATGCTGAAAGACAAAGCAAAGGTGAATCTGACGCTAATGTACGATTTCTTGCTAATTTAACAGACCTAACACCAGATCAAATAGGTGATTTAAGTCTAGGTGATTACCGAAAGTTAAATGAGGTACTTGCAGGTTTTTTAGGAGAGGGCGACCAGACCTAAAGACTTTACAAAAGTTAGTATTGGTAGCCTCAGAAAAATTAAGCTGGACATACGCAGAGATAATGTCTATGGAATGGGATGAGTTTGCGGAATGGTTTGAGGCCTTCATGGAACTCAAGGAAGAAGAAGCTGTAGTACAAAAAGCTTACATGGATAAAGAGCTTAAAAAGCGTAAAAAGTAATGCCAGGCGAAGATGATTTAGTAATTAAGATTGGAGCTATATTAGGTGGTTCCTATTCTAAGGCGTTTAAAAAGATAAAGAAAGACCTTGATTCAGTTCAGGGCAAGGCTACCAAAGGTAATAGGGCGTATAATCCTTACGCTAAAATAATGTCGGACATGGGAGTTAAACAGACACGTCAATTGATGGCTGTTGCTTCTAAACGATTAAACATGGCTAAATTAGCCAAAGATGCCGTAATGTCCAGAGCCTTGAGGAAGGACGGTTCTTTAAGAAAGAATATTCAAGGAGGCAGAGCAGCTTTTGATGCTGATTTAGCTAAGGCAAATGCTAATCTTGCACGAGCAAAAGGTAGAGCCGCCAATACCTATAGAAATCTATCTAATGCCCTCAACCAGCAGGCTAAAGTTACAGCAGGTATAAATGCAGCTAATACACAATATCATGCAGCTATAAGACACGCCACACAAGCTTTAAGAGCACAAAGGCAGAATAGGTTTAATACAATAACAGGGAACGCATCTAGGCGACAAGCTACCGCAGGGCAGGCAATGATGGTGGGCGGAGGTCTTTTAGGCGGAGCAACTGCAGCAGCCTTCGCATTATCAGCCCCTATATCTGCTGCTGCTAGATTTGAGAAGTCTATGGCTACCGTAAGAGCTGTATCTGAGGCTACTTCTACTGAGATGAAGGAGATGGGCTCCACAGCTAGAAAGTTAGGCAGAGATTCGATCTTTACAGCAGACCAAGTAGCAGAAGGCATGAGGCACTTAGCTCAAACAGGCTTCAACCCAGAGCGTATAAAAGCTTCAATGGGTTCTGTAGTTAATCTTGCCGCAGCAGGTGGAGTAGAAGTAGAATTCATGGCTGATAAATTAGCCGGAGTTATGACTGCTTTCAAGATGGAAGGCAAAACAGCAATGGAGACTGCTAAATTAACTGCCGATGCTGCTGACGTTTTAGCCTACACTGCAAATAAAACTAACGTAGAGATTCCAGATTTAATTGAGACAATGAAGTATGCTGGCCTTACAGCTAATGCTTACCAAACTAAGGATGCGTTCTTAGAATTAGCAGCAGCTATAGGTATATTAGGCAATGCAGGTTTAAAGGGCTCTATGGCTGGTACAGCGCTGCGTGCAATGTTAATTAAGATAGCTGCCCCAAGTAAACAAGCTGCTAAGGTGATAACTGATATTGGATTAATCACTAAAGACGCAAACGGCGATCTATTGCCAATGTCTGTAATCTTAGGGGATTTAGGCGATAAACTTAAACGCTATGGGACAGGGGATCAATTAGCCATTGTTAAAAAGATGTTCGATATCAGAGCTGCTGGCCCTGCTCAACGTATCGCTCAAGCTATTGCGAGTGGAGAGTTCGGAGACGCTATGAAAGGTCTTAAGAATGATGCTAAAGGTTACGCGAAAATAGTTGCTACTATGCGATTAGACAACATTATAGATCAATTAGGGATATTAAAAGATAACCTATGGGACGTAGCTCTAAGTATCTTCCAGGCTGTTGCACCTGGGTTAAAAGTCCTAATTAAAATGGTCACTAGTGTAGTGCAGGCGTTTAACTCTATACTTCAATTACCGTTCATAGGACAACTACTGTCGCTCGCTATTGGAGTAGGTGGAATCGCTGCAATGGTAGCCGCTATAACTGCAGGAGTAGGGATTTTAATAGGTGGATTCTTATTTGGTTTAAATGCGTTTGTGATGGAGATGCAGGCTCTGCAAGGGGCAGGGTTATTTGGCATGTACCTAAGGTCTAAAGGCATAGGAGGCAATGCTAGTCAAGTCAGTGCAATAGGGTCAGCATTAGGTATACTTCTCACCCCGGTGAAATCTATTCTAAGCTTCTCTAAATTCCTAGGCGGTAGTGTTATTAAATACCTAGTATTAATCCTTCAAGCTTTAACCGCTAACAACATAGCCAGTTTCTTTAAAGGCGGCGGCATAGCTGCTATGTTCTCTGGCAAAGGCGTTTGGACAACTATAAAAGGCGTTCTAGGTAAAGCCTTAGGCTGGGTTGCTAAATCTATAGTCGGAGTAGTTGGTTGGTTAATTGGTGCAGCAGCTTGGGAAGTAGTCTTAGGGCTAGGTATATTAGGCGGTGCAGTTTGGGGTCTTTCTAAATTAATGGGAGATAACACTAAAGCCGTTAAAGACAACACAGCCATAGAGAAAGTAAAAACTTCTCAATCTTACATAGACACTAAATTTACTAGGCCTAAGTCTTTAAATGAACTAGTGCCATATTATCAAGACACAGGGATGTCGCTTTCTACTGATAAACTTAGAATGTATGAGGAGACTGTAGGCGCATTTACAGGGACTGGCTCACCTACCTTTAATATAACTATCCAGGCAAATAATTCAGGGTTAACTGCAGAGAATTCAGGGGATGTAGCTTCCTTTATAGTTAAACATATAGAGAGCGCTGTAAACGGTCAAAAACGTAGAGCAGCTAGAGGGGCGTGGACGTAAATGGTATTCTCAGGTCAAAGCGTATTAATGCAGTTCGGCAAATTCATGTTTAGCATAGATACTGCTGCATATCAAACTTTAAACTTTTCACACGAATATAGCTGGGTAGAGATGGAGAGAATCGGAGGCCACCCTATACAACAATGGACAGGCCCTAAGGCTGGAGTAATCTCTATGGCTGGAGTAATATTCACACATTACATTAGAGGCCCTATGAGCTACATGAGAGATCCTAATGATTTACAGGCAGCTAGAAACTCACAGAATATAACTGATATGTTAGAGCAGAATCGTGCAGCTAACGGACAAGTAGACCAATCAGGCATAGGCAGATCTTTATTTAGAATGGACGCTACTCCTAGACAAAATTGGCTCTATGAAACTGTCCCTAAAGCTATAGGAGCTGAGTATATAAATGTTTTAAGGGCTATAGCCAAAGCAGGTAAACCTCAAAGACTAGTCGATGGCAGAGGCATGTTCTACGGGTATTGGTGCTTAAAATCGATTAAAGAAACCCAGTCAGTATTTTTATATGATGGAACACCCAAGAAACAAGAATTCGATTTAGAATTTGTCAAATATGGTGAAGATTTCGCTTACAGAAAGCCGCCTGTAAATGCCCCTGTATCAGCCTCCGATAAACCTAAATTCGTATCTCCTTGGGATGTCTCTGATATAACTACTGATGCGCCTCTAGGGTATAGTCTCACAGGAGAAACGGTTACTACCGAAGAGGTTACTAACACTGTTACAACATTTAGCTCCGATTTAGGGTTGTCTAGCTTAAACTCAGTAGATTTAGGCCCTAGCTATGGAGCTTTTCCAACTACTACCGTAGAGCTGGGTACTACTATGGAGAATGGTGTTATCGCTAATGAGTTACTAGAAGACCTTAAAGAATCTCAGGACACTAATGGCTCAGTTAATAATAGACCTAGTGTTATATTCGATCTTAATTGGGAGACAGGTAAAATATAATGGCTACTAATATTTATATTTCTAAAGAAGGCGATGTGGTTGATATGGTAGCTTATATTTATTATGGGCAAGTATTTGGTGCCACCGAGCACATCTATGCTAACAACCCTGGATTAGAAGACTATAACGATGTATTACCTGCAGGAGTTCAGATACTATTGATGCCTTATACTCCTGAAATAACAGACGCACAATTCGTAAGCCCTTGGGGTTAATATGACACCGCAATATAAAATACTATTTAAAAAGAATTCCGAGTCCGCTTCTACAGATGTGACTTCTATTTACGACCCCTATTTACTAGACCTTTCTTTAACTGATTCTATATCTGATGATAACGATAGTCTAGAGATGACATTCCATAACCCAAGCTCGGAAGTCTCCAGGCCTCCTATAGGGTCTTCTTATACGATTCATTTAGGCTATAGAGAAACAGGGCTTCGTAATATGGGCACTTTCCTATTAGAGGAGTATTCTATAAGAGGGTCTAAACAAGACGGCTCGACTATAGTTATTAAGTGCAATTCTAAATCAGAAAAGTCTACAATGACTGAAGCTAGGGATGCCTCATATTCACAAACATCTATAGGTCAAATAGTGCAAGATATAGCAGATCGTTCTCAGTATGTTCCTAGGATAAGTGCTTACTACTACACTGTCCTAGTAGATTATGAGGTTCAGCAAAACACTAAGGATCAAGCATATTTAAGAACATTAGCTGAAAGATATAACGCTACTTTTAAAATCAAAGAAGGTACATTGTATTTTAAGCAAAGATCGACTTCAGTAACTGCAGAAGGAGGAACATCCTCTAAAGTAGTTGCCTCAGGTAAAACTGATATCTTAGACTACTCGATGACTGTTACTCCGCAAGCTGATACAAATGCAGTTAGAGTTAATTATAAAGATGAAGACGGAGATAATACAGTATTTGTAGCTAAAACTACAGACGAGCCTGGTTTTGGTATAACTGTTGATAAATTAGGGCACTTACCGTTTGTATTCTCAGATAAAGCTAAAGCATTAGAAGCAGGGAAATCATATTTAGCTGAACAGGCTCGTCAAGGACAGGAACTAGAATTAACACTTATAGGTAATCCATATATTGAAGCAGGGGTAACTGTTGTAGTGCAGGATTTGTTGAAAGAAATAGACGGCGACTGGATAATGAACCAAGTAACTCATAAAATAGACAAGAGCAGTGGCTATACTACTAGCTGTAATACCGATTCAGGCGAAGATGCTAGCGCAGAAGAATTTACCGAACAAACCGACCCTGATCCTGAATATCCTGGCGACCCAGATGCAGAGGTTTAATTATTTCATATAGCCATCAGCATTTAGATTAAGTTCTTTCTTATAATCATAATGAGGACACTGAGTTGCAAATACCTCTTTATGGCCCCTAAATCTCATCTTGCTGTTATAGGCTTTATTTATCTCTTTACAAAGTAATCTTAAAGAATCGAATTGGGCTGTTGTGAATGATTTATTAATCCCATGCAAACAAATAGCTATAGTTCCAGTGTTATGCCCTAATTGAGCGGCAGGGATAAGCTCTAAAGACCTACCTGGTTGAATAGTGCCGTCTGATTTGATAAAGAAGTGATAGCCTACATCAGAAAATCCTCTTTCTAAATGCCATTTCTTCATTATCGATATATCATCATGTAGAGGATTATCACTGGCGCTTTGATGCACAAAGGTTTCTATCACTGATCTAACTGGCTTTTTAAATATACTCATAACTAAATAATAAGCCTTTTTTCATGTTATAGTAGAGTAGTGGGCTTAAAGGTATAATTTCTTGTTTATTAGTGCGTTTTCGTGTTCTATACCTACGGCCCACCTTCTTTTAAAATTAACAAAGTTTAACTTTACACCTGGGTGAAAAGCAGTGTATATTAGTGTATATGACAAACCAACCAGAAACAGGAATAAAAAGAACTATAGACGACTTAACTCTGGCTATAAAGGCCAATAACCCCCTTATCTTAATAAGAACAGATGAGCCAAACATAATCATAGAAAACCTATATAAAAATGTCCTGATGGTTTCTAGCCCGCCTAAGATGTATAAATGGAATACAGTTGATGGCTTAGATATTTTAGAAGCCTCTAGAACTCCCACTGGAGAGCCTACGCTAGTCACTAGGAAACCAAACCCTGAAGCTAAGTCATTCTTAGATGCCCTTAAGGCAATGGCTACAGGGAATAACAATAAACAAGAGATAGGTATTTTTACATGGCCACAATGGTCTTTAGTTAAAGGTCAGAAAGAAATCCTACATACTCTATTCGTCTACTCTTATAAGTTATGGGAGAGTAAAAGTAGCATTATATTCCTTGCCCCACATTCGTATGAAATCCCTGAAGAGATTGAGAGGCATGTGACAGTTCTTACTTACGATGGCCCCAGCGTAGATGATTTCAAACTTCTTTTAGCCAAAGACCCTGTAGAGAATAAGTTATTCGTGTCCGCCAGAGCTAATGACAAAATGGCAGAGAAGCTTCCTAACTTAGATGAAGAATCTATAGCTAATATTGCTAACGCTTTGGCAGGATTGAATCACAATGAAGCTATTAATTCAATTAGTAGAGT
>ERZ1292625.2560-Hain-H41-01um-R1-2560-length-16495-cov-33_pt1 | contig 12061 bp, 9 predicted proteins | sample MGYA00564400_ERZ1292625 | MGnify/ENA primary metagenome ERZ1292625 (study PRJEB36523, sample SAMEA6512639) | groundwater metagenome | collected 2019-01-08 | study: AquaDiva: Metagenomics assemblies of 32 groundwater samples
GCCTCGAGCCTCTTCAGCAGCCCCTCGCGGATCTCGTTCTCGGTCATCAGCGCCGTCGTCTTGGACGCCTGGTGGGCCTTCAGGAGGTCAGCAACGAACCCCACCGCCACCTTCAGCACCGCCGATCCCATCTGAATATCAGCCGCTGTAACGCCCACTAGAGCACCCCCGTATCGACGGCCAGTTGTCTGAGTTCTTCGACGATGCCTAGAAGCTCGGGTAGCAGCAACAGCAACTCCGTAGGGTCGCCCCTGCCCAAGGTGAGTCGAACTTGGATGTATGACTTCAGCGCCCTGTCGAGTGCGTCGATATGAGGACGCACCTTCTCCGCCGCGACGATGATCTTCTCGGCTTGGGCTTCGGTGATGAGACCGTTCTCGAACGCAGCACCGGCGGCGGTGACGACGTCGCGAACCAGATCCTTCGCGCCGATGACCGCCGACGTCGCTTGCTGCTCGACGAGGATGGACTTGCCGCCCCCCGATACGCCGGCACACGACGACAGAAGAACAGCGACCGCAACGGCGATCGATCCTACGAACCTCGTAGCGCGCATCGGACTACCCTCCGCTCTTGGCATTGCGCTTCGCCATCCAAGACTTGCCGGCCGACCCCGCACCGCCACCCATGAGGCCGATGAAGATCCACGCGATGGGGTCCTGTGGCAGGTTGGTGTAGTACGGCGCGAACATCTTCCACCCAACGACCAGGTTGAATACGACGGCGAGCGCGAGGTTCCAAGTCGCTGCGTTCGCCGTGCCGATCCATTTGATCTTCTTCATCCCTTCCGTAGCCAGCGGCGAAACGATCATCGTGAACAGGCCGGCGAGCGCGGCGAGTTCCCACCCGGCGCCGAAGTCGATCGACCGCGTAGGGTCCCGCGTAGCCACCACCAACGACACCTCGTTGTTGGCGACCGCCTCCGCCGTCGATACAGCCGAAGTCTCGAGCTGCACCGCCTCGCTCTTCGTGAGCTGGGCAGCGACTGGCGCCGGCACCTCGATTTCGATGGGTTCTCCCGGTGCTACGGCGGGAGCGTCTTCCGCTGCCGGCGACGTGGCCTCCGGAGCGTCGGCGGCCATCGCCACAACGCCCAGCACCAGCAGTACGGCGGCCATGGATACACCAAACATCCTCTTCCTCATCGGTCAGTCCTCCTTCTCAACATCGGTTGCCCTACGGTATCGAGTGGCCTCGAGATCGACGAATGCCATAGCTCGATCTTGCCACCCGGCGTCGTACTTCGCCTTGGTCTTGTCGCCCTTCTTCCAGTTGTCTGTAACGATGCGTCCGATATACCGGCCTCGGGCCGCCGATACTCGGAGCGCGACGTTGTGGGCGTTCCCAGACGATACCGCTGCCACGACGACAGCCTCGGTCGCCGGCCCCCAGCGCCCATCTGTCGCAACCCCCAACGCTTCTTGCAACATCTTCGTCGCCGTCCCCTGACCGTGCAACACACCGATATCGATGACCTGCATCCTCAGCATCAGGTCGCCGATACGATCGAAGTGTGGTACCTCGATGTAGTCCTCATTATAGATCGCCATCGCTTCGTCGATCTCGAGAGCCTCGACTTCTTCTGGGGTACACGACGCGACCCCTCGCCACTTCGCCAGAGTCGTGTGGGTGATACCACCCTTCGTCGGCCCTCCTGGGTCGTCCGGATCGTTCGTGAACTTCGGCCATCCTTCGACCGCCAAGATGTGGTTGACGATGTCGTTGTTTGACGTCGGGCGCTTAAGCGGAGGGTGCATTTTCTTCCTTTGGCTTGTGGAGCCTGACGACGCCATGATACTGCCGCACCTCGTCTCGTACGGTCAGTGCCTTGGCGACGGCGTGAACACGCCGACCATCGGCGAGTCGATAGTTGTAGTCGAACGGGTATCCGTCGGCAACTGATTGGACCCACTCTCGGCGCACCTTCGCGCGATCCTCTTCATGGATACCGGACAACCATCCCCACCCCAACATCTCCGACTTGTCCAAGCGGAACATATCGGACAGCGTGTCGCTGACATACACACACGCACCCTTGATATCGCACCGGAACATCCCCACCTCGCTGTTGTTGATGAGGGTGTTCAGGGTCGCCGACGTCGAGAGGGACTCATCGCGAAGTTCGATCACCAGGTCGCGGAGACGGATGCTGCCCCCATTGACGGTGACCTCGCGGGCGATGTTGTCGACCTTGTCCGTCAGATCGGCCATCGACTGAGCGTGAACCCGTCTCCACTCGTCGTTGTCCGTCTTCAGATCGTCCACCTTCTCGGCGAGAACGGCGTACCCACCGGCGAAGCGCTTGAGGCCGCTCCATACGGCGCCGATCTGTTTGCGACGCCATATGATTCCAGCGACAGTGCTAGCTCCAGCGATCAGCTTGGCGATATCGAGATCAGCCATGGCGTCTAGTCGGGCTTGCCCGGTAGCTCGAGCGTGCTGGCAATCGGTAGCTTCGACGGCGTAGCGATCGTCTCGAATCGCCGAGCTGCCAACTCACGCATACCGGCGAGCATCATCCGCGGACCGCTGCGCTCCAACTCCAACGCGATGATCGCCGGGATCTCACCGCGGAGTTGCTCGAGGACGCCGACGGTGGCGTTGCGGCTCGAGTCGGATGCGGCAGCTTGAGCGTCGGATGCCCGCGTGAGGCTACGGATGATGTCGACCATCGCGTATCGACCACACCCCTCGTACAGTTCTTCTCGTGTCTGAAGCGGGCGTACGATCGTCACGAGACGGTCGCGTCCCACCCACTCGGGGCATCCGCGTGAGCCGTCGTCGCGACCGTCTTGCGGGCACGCGGAGCAGCGCAGTGCATTTTCAGACCAGGGACGCTCAGTGCGTTCGGTGCTCATCATCTACTCCTTCGTCAGTCCTTCGACATGATACCGAACTCGGCGTACATCACCTTGATCTCGTGAAAGTGATTCGCCGATACGTCTGTGGTGATTCCCTGGCCGGCCCCCAACTGCGCGGTTCCGGTAGCCATCGCTGTCAACTCGGTGTCGAGGGTAGCTACGTCCTGACGCCCGGAGATGGTAGGTGAGCCACCGCCGCTGTGGACGAGGCGCATCGTACACCCTTCGATCCCGGTGACAACACGCGTCCACCCCACCGGAGTCGCCGACTGGTAGAACGGCAGCGCGGTTACACCTCCACCGGCGAACGCGATATAGATCTTGCCCGCAGAGTCGGTGAAGACGCCGGCCGACGACATCGTCGCTCGAGTCGCGTTGTTCGAGCGCAGCGACAGCGCATCCGTCGAGTTGTCGTACGTCAACCCGCCTTGCTTTTCGGCCGCCGAATCGCCGAGGTTGAGACGCGCGATCCCCGACGTGTGCGAGATGATCGAGAAGCCGGCGTCTCCGGCCGACGAGCGCTGGATGACACCACCGGTCTCCGTAGCCGGCGAGATGGCCGAACCGGTCAGCAGGACGTGGATGAGCCCGGTGATCGTCCCACCGGTGAGCATGAAGAACACCAGCGGATCGTCGATGACGATGAAGTTCTTCGCGTTCGACCCCCACGACTGAGCACCGGCCGCCGGCTGATGGACAACGACGCGCGTGACGGTCTTCGCGGTGTTGTCGTACACCCCGTAGCCGTACTCGAAGAGGAGGGGGCCTCCGGCAACCGTATCGTCGTAGACGCAATACGCGATGGTGTCGCCAGAAGCCAAGTCACTTTGAGCGACAGCATCGGTGAGAGTACGCCGACCGTTGATGACGTCGTCGTTGAGAGTGTAGGTACCAGGACCCGAAGTGTTGGTCGTGTCCTGGCAGAGAGCGGGCCACTTGAACGCCATATCGTTGTTCCTCTCGACCTAGACCATATCGGTCGTGGCAAGTTCCGTCACTTGGACGGTGAGCGTGAATCGTTGATCGGGTACTTCAACGGCCTCGAATAGGTCGTCACCGACCTGGGTAGTCACGGCTCTGGTACCGCCCGCCTTCACCGCCATCTTGAAGACGTTGACTCGCTCGACGCGCCCGATCACCATCTGCTCCATAGTGAAGATGTCCTGATCGGCGTCGACCACCAGAGCCAGATCTCTGGAGCTACCACGCGACATCAGCATCCGATACAGCTTTGACATCTCGTCGATGCGCAGGTTGTGCCACACGACTTCTAGGCCGCGCCGAACGCCCATGTATCGCGGCGACTTCTCTCCTCCTAGATCGAGCGTCTCTGCAATGACTTCATCGAAGCTGGGGGTCCACTCTCTAACGCTACATTCTGGTTCGATACGCTTACCGTAGAGCAGCCGGCCGATCTGAACGCTGGAGGCCCCGGACGAAATCGCGAAGTCCAACCTCGTCCACGTCGCGAGGTCGGCCGGAAAAGTGATCTGTCGGTGAAACGTCACGTAGTCCTCGATACCTCCACCGTCCGGACCGTGCCCGTAGTCGGGCCACAGGTAGAACGTCTCGTCCGTCGAGGGAGCGGACGTGACACCGGCCTCTGTCTCCGCGATACGAAGTTGACAGATGTCACCGGCGCCGGCAACGACGTACCCAAGTATCAGGGTATCGGGGAGGAATGGAGCAGCACCCGTATTCTGACAGGTGATGTACGGGCTGGTGGTCGACGACAACCAGAACTGCCCTGGCAGAACAGTTTGCAGATTGCCGACGCTTGACCCACTGGCCGCGTCGGAGGCCACTAGCGCCAATGAGTCAGACACCTTGGGGGACAGAATGTATGCTTTACCCATACAGCGTTACTCCTAGCTTTTCCGTCTGGCCGAATTGCCCCATATCTTCGTTCAACCCTACGATCACCATCGGCTTACCATCCCAGTCGAACCGGTCGACGTCGAGCAGCTTCTCGTCCCCGAGGAAGTACGTCAGGAGGCCGGTGTCGATAGCGACGGTGATCGACTCGCGGTCGACGCGACGCATCGCCAGGATACGGTCAGCTTCTACTTGGGCGTCGGCCTTAGTCACCAGCGTGGTGTAGACGGTGATCGTATCGGCGTCGTCTGAGGCGTCGGGGTCTGAGGCAACGACAAAGCGGTACTCGGTTCCGATGTCGGACCGCTCGGTAAGTGTTGCGGCACCGAATACTGAGCTGGGGTCTAAGGTAGTGCCGTACTTCAGATACCCGAGGACCACTCTGCCGACGCGGACTCCGACGGGCTCGCGGCTAACAGCGCCACCCCTCGTAGGGTCGACGAGGGTGTGGATGTCGAAGATGCCCGTGACGTTGTCGATCTGCGGTGCATCGATGCGGCCGACGACGATCTTCGACAGCCGATTCGGCGACCACCACGCGGTGATGCCAGCTACCGCTTCGTCAAGCACGACGTCACAGTTGATCTCGTCGGTGTAGTAGAGATACGTGGGCGCCGAGTTCTTCAGGTTCAGGCGCGCGTAGGACGCGACGTCGAGTTCGTCCGGGTCGACCAGTCCGCCGAACTCGACGGCGACCTTACGGTGGATATCGGCGGCTGACGATACATACCCTAGCGACCCGCCGGCATCGCCCTCGCCGGAGACGGTCACTTCGCCCTCGGGGACGTATCCTAGACGGATCAGACCGTTCGCGAGAGACGTCGAGTATTCGCCGAGGCCTGGGGACGTCGCGTAGATATCCGCGTTGTCGGCGTCGAACGAGATGGGGGCGCCGGAGTCCTTGACGAAGCTGATGGACTCGATTGCCCGCCCGTTGATCTGCCACACGTTGTTGATCGGGTCGACCAGCACCGGCGAGCACTCGTAGAACTCGCCAAACACCGAGGGCAGGACGACGTTATAGATCGTCTCGTCCCCCTCGAGCGAGCCGACCCAGGATGCGTCGCTCGGGATCGTGAGAGTCATATCGGAGCCGACGGTTGCGGTTGCCGTAGCTCCGGCGCCGTTGTTCAGCTTGTTGTAGTACGACAGCCCGGTCTCGCCACCTGTCAGTTCGCGGTGCATGGTATCGAGGATCTGATCTTCGGTGAGCGCAACGCTCCATGTCCGAACATCGTCGGCGTCGCCGGTGTACCAGTTCGCAGCACTACCGCCGTCGCGGCCGATCTCCAGGTTCGAGAGGGTAGTTGCGAACGTGCCGGTGACCGCGGTAGTACCCTTCAGAACACCGTCGGCATAGATCATGATTGCCATCGCCGACGTGTCGAGCACGCAGGAGATCCGGACAAGCTGTGTCCCAGATAGGACACCGGTGCCGGTCAACACCTCGAACGCGGTGTTGGCATCGTTGCGTACCGAGAACCTAACGTTGCCGGCAGAGCTACTGAACCCCGACCCCGTATTAGGCTGAATTGTTCGCACTCCGGCCACACCAGCCCCGTTACGATAAGACATGCCGACGCTGGCGACGGTGCCAGACGATCGCAGCATGATCTCCATCGTCATCGAATTCGCCGGGCAAGCGTGAGTAACGGCGCCGTATGTGCTCGACCCATTGAACCGCAAGCACGCACCGAACCCACGATACCGTCGCGGTTGGAGCGGGCGCTGGAGCCTGAACCGGAGGTCACGCTGGAGGAACGCGATCGTGTCGAGATCGTAGATGACGCCGGCTGCTCGTGTCCTCGAGAACAGAGTGAAGTCTTCGAGGGGGGCACCGCGACGTCCGATATAGACGTCGAGGACGGTGCCGAGCCAGTCGTACATCGCGAGGTCGTCGAGAGGACCGCGTTCGCCACTTCGCTTGGCGGTGTTCTTCGCGATGATGTTGCCGGACCCGATCGAGGCGCCCCCGGAGAACTCGGGGCCGGCGAGCGCCGTCGAATACTTGTACGGCTGGGCCAAGCACGAATGAAATAGCGTCATCGAGTCGTACTGGAACGTGACGACGATACCCTCTAGGTTGACGGTGTCGAGCGCCGACGCCACCTCTACCCATAGACCGGAGGGATCAACATCGGTGATGAGGTGTCGAACGAATCCACCGCCGAGGCTGTCATCCATGACGATCTCGGCCCCGACCTCGTAGTTGTCGAAGTCGTTCGCACCGCGGTAGGCGATATTGGGTGCCGACCCGTTGTTGAGCGTGATGCGGTTCGTGGTCGCCGACGTGCGGACGTCCTTCGCTCCAAACGTGTGAACGAGCGGAGTAACAGAGAGCGACCCGGCGTATCCAGACGACGACAGGTTGACAGGGACGTTGACGGCCTTGTAGGAGTTCGTCCCCTCGAATCGATTGCCCCGAGGGGGTGCCGCGCGCAGGAGAAACTCTCGGGGCGCCGTAGGGTCACGCAGCAGCCCTGGGAGTGGGTCTGGCGTAGCCCCACTCAGGGCGGGGTCGCCGCCTGCGATCGATACGCCGCCGATGGGGTATGCGCCGAAGCTCACTTCTTCAGCTCCTTTTGGGCGAGGTCACTCCAGCGCTCGGCCCGCTGCTCATCTAGCAGGGCTTGATACGCGCCGGAGATCTTTCGGAGTTCGGATACCGCCTGACGATTCTCGCCGAGCTGGGCCGACTGGAGTTCACTGAGCGATGCGAACCCATTGTCGAGCGTCTCGTTGGCGGTCGCCTGGCGTGACGCAAACAGCTCCGAGTAGTTGACGTTGCCGTCGTGGGCGGTGGTGACCCCGAGGAGCGACGCCATCGCTGCCCGGATCGCCGGGATCTGGGATGCGGCGTAGACGGGGTTGAACCGCTTCAGGGCCTCGATCAGGTCGGTACCCATCTGGGGGGCGGCGTTCATCGCGTCGATATCGCCACCGCGCGCACGGGCGATCAGGGCGGCGAACTGAGCCTCAGCCGCGTCCTTGCCTTCGCGGGGGTTGATGAGCCCCTGCTCGCCGCGGTCGAGGGCCTCGATCCATTCGCGGATGCCGTCCTTCGACTTCCGAAGCGCCTCGATCATCGACTCGAAGGAGGAGGTTACGCCACCGACGGCGTCCGATACGCCGTCTGCCGGATTGATGAAGGCATCCCAGTCGACGGGGTTGGCATCGATGAACGCGAACACACCAGCGATCTCGTTGATGGCCTCTTCGGTCAAGAGCCCGAGACTCTTGAGCATGTTGAACTCAAGCTTCATGTTGGCGAGGTCTAGCTCGAACCGCGCCCGCTCGAGATCCATACGGAACTCGTCGAACCCTTCTACCTTGCCGTAGTACTTATCGAGGAACCCAAGAACCTTGTCACCCAGCGATACGAACTGGATCTGCTGGATCTCCTTCTTCAGTGCGTCGAAGTTGACCCCCAGAGCGGCTGCGTTGTCCTTCAGGAAGTCCATCGTCTGGCCGAGGGTACGCATCGCCAGGATCGTCGAGGCGGTACGCGATCCGGCGGCGGCAGACGCTTGCAGCCCCAAGAGTTCGAGACGCTCGCGTTCGGCACGATTGAGGGCCTGCACGGAAACACCGGTCGCGTCGGCGGTCGCACGGGCGTCGTCGTACGCCTTCTGGATACCCTCCATCTGGGCGAAGAAGTCCGAACGCCGGCCGTCCATGTCGCCACCGCGATACGGCTTGATGAGGGCCTCGGTGATCTCGCGGCGGAGTAAGCGGAGTTCCTCGTCCTTCAACGCGAGGAGCTTCTTGCGTAGCTCGAGATCCTTGCCCGCCTTCTTGATCTGCTCGTCGTACTCGCGGGTGATATCGGCGACCATCTTCTGGTAGGTGCCCATACCGCGGGTCGCGAGGTCGAAGGTCTTATCGTCGATGAAGTCCTTGACGTCCGACTTGTCGTTGTTACGCCCACCGCGACCAGGGTTCTTGAGCAGCTTGAGCGCGTTGTTGTACGCGTCGGTGAACGTCTGCGCGAACTCCTCCCAACGGTTCATCAGGATGAGCTGCGCCTTGACCGAGGCGAACTCGATCTCCAGCTTCATCTTGGCGAACTTGAGACGCATCTCGTCGTACTTCTTCGTATGAGGCAGGTACTTCTCGAGCGCATCGAAGATCCCCATGCTGATCTCGAGATCCGACAACGCCTTGGGGATAGCGTCGAGCTGTGCCAGGTACGCGTCGACAGCGGCTTGGAGGCCGGGGATAGAAGCGATGATACGGCCAGCCTCGTCGGTGAACTTGTCGGCCCCCGACATGGTGGCTTGGACAGTCAAGGCGTGCGCCAAGGCTGCCTGAGTCTCGGCCAATCCCTGCATCAGTTGGTCGATGGTGGACTGCACCCCAAGCTGATACGAGGCCAGCCCCTCGAGGGCCTTCACCGCACTAGTATCGATACCGAGTAGCTGTTCCTTGAGGCCCTTGAAGTTCTTGAGCGCCTCCTGAACGACAGGGCCGATATCGAGACCGAATTCGACGGCCTTCCGCAGTTTGGAACGGAGGTCGGCCATCGCGGCGGTAATCTGCGAGCCGATCTCTCCGATACCCAGCGCGTCGTACCACATACCGAAGCTGAGGTCGTCAGCCAGGTCGTCGAGAGAGTCAGCGCTGGTCTTCTGAAGGATGTTGCGGATCGTCTCGTTGAGGCCGATGATGTTCGAGTTCTTGAGCAGCTCGGTGACCGCGAACGATACTGCCTCGTCCATCGAACGGAATCTACCAACGATACCGGCGATGAATACACTGATGACACCGTCGCGCACCTTTACGTCCATAGCAGCGGCGGTTGCGATGGTTCCGCCGATAGCGTCGAGAAGGCCCTTGATCTGACGATCAATGGAGCGCCCGAGATCCTTAAGGACAACGCCGAGATCGGCCTCGGACTTAGATACCATCGTCGAGAAGGTCATACCGACCGACGACGCTCCCCACTCAACCTTGCCGAGTGCTTCGTCGGCGCCCGAGACAATGAAGGAGCCGACGGCGCCACCGATCGCCGAGCCGATCGCGGCGCCACCAGAGGTGCCCGTGCCCCAAGTGAACACAGCCGCTAGAACAGCTCCGATGACGGCGCCAACGACCGAGCCGATACCCGAGTAGTTGGTCTGGCCCTTTCCGCCGAATCCCCCCCCCGTCGTCTCCGGCGCGAACTCTGTCGCGATAGCCGCGGCGGCCCTCAGACCGTCTTGCCACTTCTTCGTACCATCGTTCAGGTCGGCCATACTGACGACCATCTTCGCCAGTGCTTCGCCGACACGCCCGAACGTCGTATCTAGCCCGCTGAACGCCTTGCCGATTTCGGCGGCGGCTAGAGCGGCGGCTTCCCACTTCGGCACATCGATACCGCTGTCTTCGTTCTGGCCCTTCTTCTTGTTCATCGCGTCGAACAACGCCAACTGGGCGTTCATCATCGCGAGACCGGTGGCCGCTTCGATACCGTACGTCTCGATGTCTTGGAGGAACTGTGCTTGGATCTCGAGTTCGACGTTGGCTGCGGTGACAGCCGCCTCGAAGTCGTCCCAGGTGCTGAACGACGATGCCTTGATCGAGAAGGTGACGGACGCCTTCGCGAGGTCGAGGGAGGTGCGGGTGAGCGCCCGCTGGCCGGCGGTGACCTGGTCGATCGACTTCTTCAACTGGAAGTTGTCGCGGATCGCCTTTTCCTTAGCGGCGGCTTGGTCCTTGTCGAGGCCGGCGGTCTCTAGTTTGATCTGTGCCTGTAGTTGACTCTCGTCATTGAACTCGGAGAGAGAGATGGCCCCCTCGCGATACTGCCTGAAGAGGTCGCCGAGGATCTTCGTCTCGTCCTCGAGCAGCGTGTTCGAGTCGCGCACTACGTTGTTCAGTGTGCGCCATCCGATGGACTTCGCCATCTCTTCGATCTTCTTCTTCTGATCGCCGGTAGCCTTGCCGACACGCTGACGAACGTCGGCTTCCTGGGCGAGCTGCGTCTTCATCGCTGCGACGGCGGAGGAGCCGGAGCGATACGCCTTCTCGAGTTCGTCGAGGTCTTTGACTTGCTGCTCGAGGTCCGCCAGGGTCGCTTCGCCGGCAGAGAAGTCGGCAGCGCGCTCGACCTCGATGGTGAGACGGCGGATGGTAGCGGCGAAATCACCGGCGTATTGATCGGCGGCACCGAACGCCGCGGTTTGGATCTCAAGTTCGCGCGACTGCTGCTGGCCGGCGGCGGTCGATATCGCGTATGCCTTCGCTACCTCGGCAAGCCCGTTCTTCTGACGCGTGAGCTGGGCGACGAGGCTCTCGTACGTCTTGAGCTGCTCCGGGGTCATCGGGGTATCGAGACCGCTGAACGGAGGCGTCTTCGGCGGAACCACAGAGTCCGAGTACCCGCGCACTCCCGGCATACCGGTCGTCTGGCCGCCGGTGACGCCTGCCATCTTCTCCTGCTCGATACGGGCCTTGTTGATAGCGTCGTACAACTGGCCGTACAGCTCCGTCATCGTCTTGACGTTCTGCTGCGCGGCCTTGAGCTGTGCGCCACCCTCGTACAGCGAGTCGGTCGACTTGGCGAACTCGTCGACTCGCTTCTGTTCGGCTTGGATCTGATCGGCGAAGGCGTCTAGGTTTGCCTTTGCCAGGGCGATCTCGGTGACGGTCGCCTGACCACCCTGCTGCTGGATCTTGCGGATGAAACCAAACACCTCACCCTGTACGCGACCGGCCGCGGCCATACCGGCGATGGCTGCCTCTGAGGCTTTCCGAGAGCTGTTGATCGCGTCGTCGGCAAACGCCGTAAAGACAGCTCCCACGGCAGCGACGATGGCTACGGGGGCAGAGAAGAACGATGCTACGGCCCTGGTCGCCGGAGGAGCAGCCTTCGCGACGATATCGAAGCCGGCGGCAACCTTGGTGACTTCGGCGGCGATCTTCACCGCACCGCCGATACCGAAGAGCTTGAACAGCCCAGCGATGCCGGTTGAGATCTGGCCGATAGCGAAGAGCAGCGGGCCAGCAACGATGAGAAGACCGCCGATCGCTACCGTTGTCGACTTGACACCCGACGGCAGAGCGTTGAACGACTCCGCCAGACCCTTAATCATCGGGGCGAGTTCGACACCGACCTTCATCAACTCGGTGAGCGCGGGGACGAGGGCGTTGCCGAATACGATGGCGATATCGTCGTACTGCTGCTTCGCGAGCTTGAGCTGGGACGCCGTGGTGCCGTATCGGATGCCAGCCTGGGTGGCGAGGTACGACGCCTTCTCCCATCCCTCGTTCGCCAGCTTCACGTTGTCGGCGAGGGTCTGCTGGCCGGCACCGAGGGCGCGGACGGTGTTGCCGACGCGGATGCC
>ERZ1292625.766-Hain-H41-01um-R1-766-length-44070-cov-17_pt1 | contig 12061 bp, 23 predicted proteins | sample MGYA00564400_ERZ1292625 | MGnify/ENA primary metagenome ERZ1292625 (study PRJEB36523, sample SAMEA6512639) | groundwater metagenome | collected 2019-01-08 | study: AquaDiva: Metagenomics assemblies of 32 groundwater samples
GGTAAAACTGGCTCGATGCGTGACAGTTTATCAATTTTTAAAAATCACTTCGCACTTCGCGGGCAAAGTGAACTCGGATGATTCAGGATGACACAGGTTTTTATGGCTGGACGGAAAAAGAATACAGAAATTAGATACAAAGCTTTTCAAGATTATTTAGATGAAATGCCTATTGACGATATTGCGAAAAAATATAACCGGCCAGTACCTTGTGTAGAAAATTGGAGAAACATAGATGATTGGTGCAATAGAAAAGAAGAGGCTGAACAGGAAGTTTTAGAGAAAGTTTTACGGAAGTTTAAAAAAAGTATTGAAACTAATTCCGAAAACTTTCTGGCTGGATTAAATATTGTAAATCGTATCGCTCGAAAGCGTTTAGAGAAGCTAGAAGAGAAACTTAAGAATAGTGAAAACGATGAAGAAGATTCCAAATCAATTCTTGGCTGGTCACGTTTGCTTGTTGATACTGGTTTTGTCGAAAAGAATTTAGTTCCGGCAATGCAAGTCGGCGGGAAGAAGGCTTCATCAAATTTACAAACGGTATTGCAAAAACTCATGAAGTGAGGATTTGAATAGCGATGGATCTATTTTTGTGGATTATTTTTTCGATTATTGTGTTGGTGGTCCTCGTGACTTGGACCTTGTGGAAGGAGAGACAACGTGGCCCTTATTGATTTTCTTAAACCTAAACTTAAAAAACTATGGGAGACCGAGTTCATGCAAAAAAAAGTGGTACCGCCTGTTTTTTCGATAGGCTTAATTTCAATGGTTTATTTCGGGATCTGCTTCTTCGTGACCGGATGTGCTTCTGTCAATGAGAGCTTCGTGAAGACAGTTCAGATTCACGTCAAGGCTATCGGGATCGATTACGAAAAACATCTCAAGGCCCCTGACAATCCTGTCTTTGTAGAGTATTTGCCTATTGTTGATTCGCCCGGAAGCTATCAACGGAAAGAGATATTCCCTAAAGACGAAAGGGCGCGATTGGAAGCAAGCCGAATGCGGTCGCTGGAGGAACTGAATCGGGTCCTTGATGAACAATTGAAAGGAGCTGAAAGCAAATGAGTGACATTAATATTAGCGTCAAAGATTGGGCACCACTTCAAGAGCAACTTCTCAAAGACATCGGAGAGAAGACAAAAGAAGTCTGGGCCAAAGCTCCTCAGCAAGAGTGGCTTAAAAAGCTGACCGGCGAAATCGCGGAATATAAATACAAGATGGATCAGGCCAGAGCCAAAGGTGAAAGTAAACAAGCTCAAGCCTATCAGGATACTTTGGATATGGTTGCGTCTCAGATTGAAGCTCGTGTCAAAGAAGTCGAAATGTACGTAAAAAAAGGCTTCATGGACGTTCTTAAAAAAGTGATTGTGGAGGCGGTCCGGTTCCTGATCCGAACGGCAATCCCTTTACTGTAACCCCGACGACGAAAAAGACTCTGGACGATGTTGTCGGGGTCGTTGCCGAGCAGAAACTCGGAGTCCCAAAAACTATCAAACTTAAAAAGGAAACTATTATGGCACGATTAAAGGTCGATAAATTTGCGGTCGAGATTGAAAAATGCTTGAAAGAGTGTGAAGAGGCAATTAAAAAGTGTCTCGAAACCTATAAAACGACTTCCTCTGATATGAAGTCAATGACACCCGAAGAAGAAAAAGAATTCCTGAAAGAAGCTTTTTTGTTCCTCTATGATAAAGCCGATCATAATTGGCAATTCCCTGACTTGATGGATGCGGTCGCGAAATCTGTAGCGATTCCTCAAGGTGTAGATTACCTATTTAAACTGGCTCCTCCGTCCTAACGCGCCAATCAAAAAGAAATTGGTTTTGGACCAATTTCTTTTTTGTGGGCTTAGTGCAACATCAAAAAGGAAAGTGCTATGCTTCAAAATTTATCAGAAGGTTTAAAAATTATTCTCCCTCACTTCGAGAATAACGCAAAGGTTCAATTCGAGAAAGGCTATATTCAAACCGGATTCAATTATGAAGTCCGTGTTACTTTTACCCCATACGAAAAAGAAAAACTAAAAGCACTAGGGTGGACTTGGTCAACGGTCGATGAATGTTGGGTATTTCCTGCTTACGGTTCCACTGGAGTGACGAAATCATGAAAGAATATATTAACGCAACGTCCATAAAATTCTTGTGTGTTGCATTATTATTCTGCCTCGTGCTTTTTAAATTCACGATGAACTCACCGATTGAGCTTGTGTTCAATTTCTTGCTGTGCTACGCATCAATCGAATTGTGCTTGTTTTCTTCCAAGATTCTCAAAGTTCAGAAGGATACTAAAGATGCCGGCTAAAACTCAAATTATCACGGGAGAGAATCAGACTTTAGAGAACACCTTCACGCAAGAAACAAAGTCTCTCTTGCTGAAAAATCGTGGTTCTCATGTCATACGAATTTTTCTATGGGAAGATACCGGCTATAACTCAGATCCAGTTTTTTTAGAATCAGCAAAGCGGATTCTCTTGCCGATTGAAACAAACAAGGTGAGCATTGAATTTACTGAGAAATCAACTCTTGAGATGGTGGAGATTTTTTGATGGACGCAAAAATTATACAAGCCAATATTCAAACTCCGAATACGATCCAAGAGTATCCTTTTGGCTTCACGAGTGGATACCTCTTCATCGAGAACCAAAGTACGAATCTGGCAAAAATTTATTTTAAGGAATCCGCTTTCGTTTATTCTGCGGTTCCAATCACTCTGGACCCGGGTGAAAAGCTGCCGGTACTGCCTCTTGAAACCGATGCTTTAAAAGTGGAATCGGGCGCAAAAGGGTGCAAAGTCGAGATTGTTGTTTTGCCTCCAATCACTGGAGGGGGTGGAGGTGGACCTTCTCCGAATCAAGCTTCGTTTGAAAAAATTGAAATCAATGATTCGACCATATTTCCAGCGAATCTAAAAGTATTTGCTTCGGGTCAAACGCTTCGGAGAACGATTGTAAAGCTTATCGATGCTTTTGATCTTGGCTTCGACGCTAAAATAGGCTTCCCCGCTGATGATGATGAGATCTATAAATTTGGAGAGATAGACTACGAAGACCATGAGTTTGTTGGGGTTTTCGAGCCTTACCGTCAATTTGCGGTGAGTGAAACACTGCAAGTTAGTTCTAATGGCACTCCTCTTACACAGGGGAGAGCTTTCATTTTTCTTGAGTACTAATATTTTTTAAGGAGCTTTCTAAAATGGCTGGTTACAATATTCTTCAAAAAATCCGCGGAACGCTTTTCGATATTTTTCAGATCGGGAAAAGCGGTCCTCAACTGAAAAAAGAATCTGCCTCTATTTTGCAGATTCGGAATTCTGATGACTCCGCACTAGGTCGATTAAAAGTAGCTTCCCCTTTGAGCGATGATGACGCAGTAACTCGACAATATCTCGAAACAGTCGAAGGCGCTGTTCGTACTTCTCGTCAAGCAGATTGTTCGAGTGCGCTTCCTTCAAATACTGCGACGCGTGGATATGTCGTTGTTTCAACGCCCGGAACCGGAACTGTCTTGGGCGATTTGCTCTATGATAATGGAACCGCAACCGGAACGATGACGATTATTTCAAAACTCGAAGGTCGCTTGATTGCTGTTACAGACGCGCTTTCTGGTGGTACAGCTACGTTTGAAGCTGACTCTATCTATATTTGGGACGAAGACGGTGGAAGTTGGATCAAGATTGGTGATATTGGTTCAGTGACCGGAGCCGTTCGCCGTATTCGTTATTCGATCACGAATTCCGCTTCACAAGATTCTGCTTCTTCGATTCCTGCAAATGCTCGTATTGAACGCACCGATGTTGAAATCACAACACCATATTCGGGCGGTGGGACAATTGCCATCGGGAGAGCTGGTGGCACGACTGATTTAGTTCAGGCAACGACCGACAACGATCCGCAAACCGCGAATATTTATTCAGTTCCTCAAGATACTTCGTGGGGCGCTGGAGCGGCCGCAGTCAGAACAACGATTGCCGGTTCTCCTGCCGCAGGGGCTGGAGTCGTTTCCGTTTGGTATAGTGTCCCGAATGCTTAATAATTAATCTCTCCAAATATAAAATGAGGCGTAACGCCTCATTTCTTTAGGAGTTTTATTGTGACCGTAAAATCAAAACAACAAACAAGCTTTCAAAAAGATTATATCTCAGGCTTAAAGCTCCTTTTAGCTTCTGTATCCAGCATTCAGATTGAATCCGGACGTTGTAGAGATACTGATGATACTTTTGATATGATTATTACGTCAACCTTAACAGCAACAATAACCTCATCAGGTGCAAATGGCCTTGACACTGGTTCTGAGGCGGCAAGCACTTTTTATTATGTCTGGTTGATTTTTAACCCATCAACAAAAACTTATGCAAGCTTATTTTCGACAAGCTCAACATCGCCTACAATGCCTTCGGGATACACGAAAAAGCGAAGAGTTGGCGTTGTTAGGAATGACTCTTCTTCAGACCTTTTAAATTTTCGTCAATTTGGGAAAGGCAACAACCGAAAATACTTATACCAAGAGGACCAAGCAACTACGCTTCGCGTTCTTACTGGCGGGACTGCTACCGCATATACTGCTGTTTCTGTTGCCGCATTTGTACCTTCTTTGGCGGAATTCATTATTCTCTATGTTGATGTTGAATTATCTAGTGATGATGGTTGGATTCGGCCCGGGATTCCAACGACCGATTATTATTTTATCACCGGAAATGGGACTTACATCGAAATGTTTTATAACGATACTGGCGGCGCAGATTTAGCGTACAAAGTAACAACAGGCGGAGATATGGATATCGCAGTTCTTGGATTTTATGAGGAGCTTTAATAATGTCTTTAAATTTTGTAATTGACTCGACAACAGGAAAAATTCTTCGATGGGGATATTGTGATTTCGCTGAAGATGGGATGCTTAACAAAAGCACTGAAGAAGTGATCGTTTCAAAAGATGACATTCATCCCGACTGCAACACAAAGAAGATAGATCGGTATTACGATAAAACGGATGACACAATCAAAGAAAGCCTGCCCTGAAAATAACTCTCGCTCAGACCAAAAAAAAAGGATGCCGATTATTTAGGTCAGCATCCTTTTTTTTATTATCTATAAAGGGTTTCACATCCTCCACACGCATCCAGTCGATTTTTTTTGAAATCGCTGGAATGCGCCTAAGCTTTAACTTTCGGATTCCTTCTCCTCAAACATCTTTTTTTGCGGATCTTTCGGTTCTTCCGGTTTCACCTGACGATCAAACAAAGTACTCGCTGATAATGTGGTTGCGTTCTCCATCGACAACCGAGCTTCACCAATGATCTGGAAAATCTTTCCTAAGCTTTTTGGTTCGAAAGCATCTGGAATAAACGCCATCACGATGTTGTCTTTGCCACTCATCACGCAGTAGCATTCCTTGTGACGAAGGTTTCCAAGATTAGCTGGAAGACCAAAATCCTTCGATACTTGCTCCAACTCCTCTTTCGTCGAAGTGAGAATTTTATCGTCGTTCACATCCATTATTTTCTCATATTCTTCTTTTTCGCCTGCAACGTATTCATCCGCTGAGGGTTCCGGCGTTTCCTGAGTTTGTTCGTTCCACACTACTTTTTTCCGTCCCATTTTTCGCTCCTACATATAAAAGAAAGTCCCCACACGTTGAAGGGATTCGTTAATTTTACTCACACTGGCGACACAAACAGATATTTGTGCATATCCAAGACTTCCGTGGGATATGCGTTCACACCTTGCGGATAGTACGGGTGATCGATTTTGTGGATCTCGATTCCGTTCTGTCTGCAATACTTCGACAGATCCATTCCGATTTTCTTCGAGTGTTCGGTATCAATATAGACTTTGAGCTTTCTCGCGTATGAGGAAACGTGCATATAGCCGTTATCGTGGCGAGTGGATTCCTTGACCTCCTCGGCGACCTTTAGAGCCTCACTTGCCACTTGCTTCATCTCAGTCACGATTTGCTTTGTTTCGGTGACTTGAGCCTCGATTGCTTCTTGCTGTTTGACGACAGCAAGAAGCATCTCGACTTGAGACACGAGCGAAGACGATTTCGCGTGAAGCGGTGGGTACATTTCTGTGACCACTTGTTTTGTCGTTGGTACTGAATAGGCTCCGGTTTTTCTGATGGATGGAAGAATTTCGTGTGTGAACCATCGAATTACTGGTTTTGCTTCTGTTTTCCGGCAACGAATAACCAGAGTATTGAGTCCGGCTTCGTTGACAACGACCATATTTTGCATTCCACCGAGGGTCTGAATTAATTTCGACCCCTTTTCATCCTCGTCTAAACGCTTATATGCGCCCCCGCTCAGACCAAGAATCTCACAAACGTCACTCGCCACCCACCACGGCTCACCATTATCGTCGAGAAATTGCCGAACTGGTTTTTCGTTATATTTCAACAAAGTCAGGTTCATAGGCTTTGGTTCTCCTTTAATTAAGAAGCCTTTAAAGGTATTATTTAACGTGACGATATAAGTATATTCAATTTGTTAAATAAATCAAGCAAATAAATATTTATTTGACATAGTTAATTAACAAGATATAATGAAGGAGTAAATTTTATGGTACGTCCACGAAAAGAAACTGGAGACAAACCTATGACCCTTACATTAGGCTTTAAAACAAAAACATATTGGGATGAACTTCTCAAGTTGTGCGATAAAACAGATAGAAAACCGGCTGATATTATTCACCGATTGATTGATTCCAACATTGAGAAGGAACTTGAAATTTTGAGAAAAGAAGCGGAATTCAGAAAATCTCAAGGAGGCGACAACAAAAAAGGTGGTGTGAAGTGAGCGAGGCAAATTTTGAATTGAGATTTGAGTGGGACGAATATAAGAGCATCCTGAATGAACAAGAGCATGGATTCCCGCTTGATGAAAGTCGGGATGCCTTTTATGATCCGTATGCTTTATTAAAGGCGAATGCTTATCGTGTAAGGGGAGAAGATCGCCATATTTTGGTGGGAAAAAGCAAAAAGCACGGGTTACTTTTTGTGGTGCATATCGAAGTTGAGATTGATTTGATCCGATTGATTAGCGCGAGAAAAGCGGAACCGATTGAAGTGGAAGAGTATAATAAGAATATTGCCAAACATTTGAAACAATGAGGAGGAAAAGCGATGCCCAAACAGAACAAAAAGCTCAATTTTAAGAGCGATAAAGAAGCGGAAGAGTATTTTAAAAAACATCCTGTGGATTTGAGCGATGCCCAACTCAATCCTTACTTAAAAAATCTTCCAAAAGACAGAATGATGTTGATCAAGATTGAACGAGATTTGCTTACTTTCTTTGGAAATGAACAGAAAATTAACGCAGTGCTTCGGCAAGTGATGGAATTGGATAAAACGCTTCACGTCTAATAAGGAGGTTCTGACAAAAAAAATTAGCATCTAGAACTTTTCGTCCACCGCTTCTCTTTCAACGACTTACGACGATTCGATTTTCATAAGTTGTTGTAATATCTAAAGAAGTGTTGACAAACAGATTTTACAGTAGTATGTTTTTATTCAGTGATAATTTGCTGGCATTTAGGGAGGTGGTACGAGTGAATTTTGTAATCAAGCTAGAAGATGGTACTTATTTCAATCCGAAAATTGCTTCAGGGAAAGTACCAGATATTCAAAGTGCAGAGAAATTTCATTCTAAAAGCATAGCAAAAAGGATACTGGCTCAAGCATTGGTTAAAGATGTTGGGCTTGAGGAAATTATTCAGGTAAAAAAATAGCGAAATAAGAGGAATAAATGTCTGACGAGAAATTTATTGAGATGATTTCAAAGTTACCGCAGTTTTCCGCGACCATTAAGACTAAGAACGCATTTGAGCCAATACTTTGGTTTTGTGTATTGATAGTTCCAGCTTGTTTTGGGATGGGATTATATTTAGATGGGAAACCGCTACAGTTTTTTCCGATACTGATCGCGCTTCTGACCATTACGATAGGTTGTTGTAGTCATTTTTTTTTGATAATAAATGACCCTGAAAAGCTTCAATCAACAGAGTACCAAATTTCTGGCACTCAAAAGCTGGATAGCAAATAAATTTTTTTTGGAGGTTTTATGTTAGACGCTGAACGGAAATATTATGACGAGCATTTCGATGAGCTTGTTCAGAAGCATCCAGACAAAGTCGTCCTAATCAAAGAACAAATATTTGTTGAAGTATTTGATGATATGGAGCAAGCATTATCTGAGGGAATAAGACGGTTTGGCTTGGTACCTTATTTAGTTCGTAAGGTTGGAGAGAAGGAACGAAAATTCTTTATTCCAGCTTATTCATTAGGAATTTTACAAGATGGCAATATTTCACGGTCGATATCCGAGCAAAAATAGTGATGGGGTGGATGTGCCTAGTTTAGGACTAAAAGAGCGAGGGCCTATAGTAAAGGTTTCCGTGGGGCCAACTCAAAAGATGGTTTCCGAACTAACCAAAGCTGGTTTAAAAGTTCCTGCTACTCGCAATGGTTTAGCTATGATCGATACAGGATCGGTGTTTACTTGTATTGATGAATCTGTAGCTAGAGAATTGGGATTTATACCACTTGACGTAACCAATGTAGCTTCTGCTTCTCATGCTTCTCATCAAGTAAATATTTATGTTGTAAATATCGAGTTTGTTGGTTTTGGTGTCAAGTTAGATACGCTTCGGACAGTAGGTGCATCATTAAAACATCACGATCTGATTGCTTTGATTGGCAGAGATTTCTTATCCCACTGTACTTTTTTCTATAATGGGCCTATGGGAGAGATCACGATTTCAATCTAACCAACACAAAAGCTTCCGATAACTAAAGGGCGTTTAATTAAATGTTGACGACATTTTTTAATTTTAATAATAAATATGTTGACAACTTAAAAATCATAAGATATAATTTGGAGGTAGAAATGGGTCGTAAGAAAAAGGAGGAAAACACGATGACAACGCATATTTCTATGGGAATGATGAACGAACCCTATTGGAAAGAAACTTGGGAGCTATGCGAAAAGCTTGGAATTTCGCCAACAAATCCTATCAAGGAGGTTTTACGGAAATTTATGCCTAAACAGAATGAAGTTTTGCGGAAACAATTGGAACAAAAAGCTCAACTTGACAAATTTAAGGATCAAATTTTTACTCAGAAAGGCGAAACCAAATGACCGAAACACTGACCACAAAAAACATCTATCAACGGCTGGTCGAAGTCCGAAAAGCCGTGGGTGGACACTTAAAAAAGGAGAATCAAGGGCCACAGTACAATTATGTCTCGAATGCCCAAGTATTAATGAAAGTCAGGAAAGCCATGAATGCTCAGGCTTTAATGGTGATTCCAAACGTCAAAACGTGCGCTTGTGTTGATCGGAGTGTTCAAGGGCCAAAAGGAACTAGAACCGAACGATTGACGACGATGAACATCGAGTACACCGTGATCAATTCTGACCTTCCAGAAGAAAAGATTGTCGTTTCTTGGTTCGCTGAAGGAATCGACTCCGGAGAAAAAGGTATCGGAAAAGCCCTCACCTATGGGGAAAAATACTTTTATTTGAAGCTTCTTGGGATTGCTACGGATTCGGCGAACGATGATCCAGACGCGATTCAAGAAGAGGACGAACCCACGAAAAAACGCAATGTCGTGAAAAAGTCGCCTGAAATTATCTCGAAGTCGGAAATGATTCGCCGAAAGCTTTTGTCTCTGGTCAAGAAATTTGATCGCGGTGAAGAGTGGCTTGAGGCTCAAATGGCTGGAATTAGCCAAAATTACGAAACAATGTCTCGTGAACAATATGATGGATTACTTGGAATGATTGAAGAATTAACAGACGAATTAATCGAAAGTTTTTTGTCGGAACCAGTGACAGAGAGCCAAGAGATTTTTTCAAAAGAAAAAACTCAGGCTCTCCCTGAAGTGACTCAAGAAGAAGCGAAGCCTCTTCCTCAAGAAGCTCCAAAACAAGAAGAGCCAGTATCAAGTCCAATTATTCCGCTTCATGCTATTCCACAAACGGAATACTTTAAGCCGTGGAACGCTCTGGAGAAAAAAGGCTACTCAAAAGAGGAGCAGGAAGTCGAACTTCGGAAAATTTATTCAAAACTCTCGCTCGACGATGGAACCCCGAAAGAATCGACGAAACAACTAATTGCTCAAGAGCTTGAGTGGGTGTTATCAGCTATTGCCCAAATGGACTCGAAACCGATGCCTGAAAAGAAGCCTAAAAGTCTCCGCGAAAAAGTAGGTCAACCTAAAGAAGAGGTTCGGGGGGGTGATGCGGTAAAAATCGGAGCCGTACTGAAAGACGTGATCCATCCAAGCCCTTATCAGAATCTTTTAGATTACGCGAAATCGAAGCGATTTAAAGGCGGTGAAGAGTGGCTTTTGCTTACGATTAAAGGGCAAGGTTATCGAGTTGAAACATTGAGCCAAGAACAAGCCGAACAAGTCTATTCAATTGTGGAGGCCGTGACCCAGCAAGAAATTACCGAAGACCTCGCAGTATTAAGAGAAAGTCCCAAAGCAGAAAAATCCAACGTAGTTTAGCAACCCGATGGATTTTCTGATAAACCTAAAGACGGAGTGATCCGTCTTTTTTTTCAGGATTATATAATGAATTTAACTCAAAACCCGCTTGAAGTCAAGGACGAAGGCCTGAAAATGCCCGTAACCGAAGACGAAAAGATTGCCTATATCCGAAAAAAGAACGAAGAACGACTCTCTCGTGCGCGCGTGATACAGGTAATTCCAGAAATAAAATTATCTCCAGAGCATGAAAAGAAAAAAACGAACGACGAACTCCAGGAAATGATCGCTCGACTGGCAAAAAAAAGTGAAGAGGCGAAGAAAAAAGAGGCCGATATTTCGGATCCTTTGGAAAAACAGATTATTGAGCGCGAGAAATTTCTTGAACAGAAGCGAAAAACTAAGGAAGAGCAAAAAGAATCTCTTGAAAAGTCGCTTAAAGAAACCAGTACTCTTTCAGCTCCGGCCAGTTTTTCTCTTAAAGAGCTTGTCAAGATGAATCTACCGGAGCCACGTTTTGCGGTTCCGGGTGTTCTTCAAGAAGGCTTAACGCTTCTCGCGGGTAAACCAAAAAAAGGAAAAAGCTGGCTTGCGCTAACTCTGGCAATGTGTGTGGCTCATGGACGAACTACTTTTGGCCGTTTTGAATGTCCTCCAAGTGACGTTCTTTATATGCCGATTGAGGACAGAGGGAATCCTTTTCGTCTTCAGAGGCGCAGTAAGATTTTGCTCCCAAAATTGCTCGTGAATAATGACCAACTCGGAAATCTTCAATTTGAGATGGATGTTTCGAGCAGTGCTAAATTTATTGACGTGGCTTCAGATTGGATCACTCACTCCGCGAATCCAAAATTAATTATCGTTGATACTTTGGCGAAAATTATGCCAGAGGGAGAATACGATAACAACGATTATAAACAGGCTTATCGGTTCATGGCTGGCTTGCAATCTTGGGCAATCCATAATCACATCGCGGTTGTCGTGGTTCACCACACGAACAAAGGGCGACAAATTGACCCGATTGACGAAGTAATGGGAAGCGCTGGGTTAACCGCCGTTGCCGATTCGATTTGGGTCTATACGAAAATCAAAGGTAAAAATGTTCTTTATTTGACGAGCCGCGACCTCGATGCAGAAAAGTTTTTTGTAGTGGATTACAAAAAAAAAGGATATCTTCAGATCGAAGGTGAGTTGAGTGATGAAGAAATCTCTCCAGAACGAAAAAGAGTTTTGGACCTGCTCAAAGAAAAACCGATGTCTTTAAAAAAAGCTTCAGAAATTTTAGGCATGGAATATGGTAACGCGAAGAAACTTTTTTCAAACATGACTCAAGACGGTCAGATTCAAAAAAATGATAACGGTGATTTTTTCGTTGATGAGTCACCTTGATCCCACCGATCACCTTGATCCCACCGATCACCTTGATCCCACCGATCACCTTGATCCCACAAAAAAATGTGGTTTCAGGGTTTTTTTATGTAAACACCGATCCCACCGATCACCTTTGGTGACTGAGGTGACTGAGGTGACTGAGGTGATCGAGGTGACTGAGGTGATCGAGGTGACTGAGGTGATCG
>ERZ1292625.3704-Hain-H41-01um-R1-3704-length-12060-cov-12_pt1 | contig 12060 bp, 11 predicted proteins | sample MGYA00564400_ERZ1292625 | MGnify/ENA primary metagenome ERZ1292625 (study PRJEB36523, sample SAMEA6512639) | groundwater metagenome | collected 2019-01-08 | study: AquaDiva: Metagenomics assemblies of 32 groundwater samples
GTGGTATTATGATGTTTCATGACCGAGAGAGACGCATTTCCAAAAAGCGATACGGCGAAGCGTGAAGAGGATACTTTAGCGCGCTGGAAAAAAAGGCGGATCTTTGAAAAAACCCTTGCAAAGCACTCGCCGGAAGGGAACTTTGTCTTTTACGAAGGCCCCCCAACGGCAAACGGCCGACCGGGACTCCACCACCTCATTTCTCGTATTTTTAAGGACGCGATTCCGCGCTACAAAACGATGCGCGGCTACTACGTGCCGCGCCGCGGCGGATGGGATACACACGGGCTTCCCGTTGAGATCGAGGTTGAAAAACAACTCGGATTTACCTCAAAAAAACAGATTGAGGAATACGGGATTGAAAAATTCAACGAGAAATGCAAAGAAAGCGCGTGGAAATACATCGACGAGTGGCGCGAATTCACTGAGCGGATGGGCTATTGGATCGATTTGGATAATGCATATGTTACCTACTATCCCGCGTACATCGAAGCGCTGTGGGCGATTGTACAGCACGTCGATAAGCGGAAACTTCTGTACAAGGACTACAAGGTTCTTCCGTGGTGCACGCGGTGCGGAACAGCGCTTTCAAGCCATGAACTTGCGCAAGGATATGCGGATGTGACGGACACGTCTGTGTATGTGAAGTTCAAAGTTAAGGGCGAAGAGAATACGTATCTGCTTGCTTGGACAACAACACCGTGGACACTTCCTGGAAACGTTGGCCTTGCGGTGAAAGAAGATATTCTCTATGTAAAAGTAGAGGATGACAAGGAAACATTTTGGGTTGCAAAGGATCGCGCAGGAGTTCTGTTTCCTGAAGCAAAACCTGTCGAAGAAAAAAAAGGAAAAGATCTCATCGGTCTTTCGTACGAACCCCTCTTCCCGTTCTTGCAGAAATCGCTTCCTGAAGCAGAAAAAAGTAAACTCGAAAATGCATATAAAGTATACGCAGCAGATTTTGTCGGGGCAGAGGACGGAACAGGGATCGTTCACACGGCTGTTATGTACGGACAAGATGATTTCGAACTGGGAACAAAAGTTGGTTTGCCGAAACACCATCTTGTCGGAGAAGACGGAACATTCACAAAAGATGCGGGGCCATATGCGGGTCTTTTAGTAACTGACAAAAAAACGAACAAACAGATCATCGAAGACCTCGGTTCTCTGATATTCAAAACAGAAGAGGTCACGCACACCTATCCGTTCTGCTGGAGATGCAAGACGCCGCTTATCTACTTCGCGCGAAACTCGTGGTATATCGCGATGTCCAAATTGCGCGATGAACTCGTCAAAGAAAACGAGAAAATAAACTGGGTGCCGGAACACATCAAAGACGGTCGTTTTGGGGAGTGGTTAAAAGAGGTGAAGGATTGGGCGATTTCACGCGACCGCTACTGGGGAACACCACTTCCTATTTGGGAGTGCGAAGGGTGTGATTTGCATCGCGTCGTGGGTTCAATTGGGGAGTTGTTCGAAGAAGAACACCTCTCGGAAAACACCTATACCGTTATGCGACACGGGGAATCGGTTTCGTATGCACAAAATATCATGTCAACGGATGTGGGGGATGCCGAGGACTTATTGACGGAAAAGGGAAAGGGGGAAGCTCTCGAGTCCGCAAAAAAAATCAAAAAACAAAAGATCGATCTCATTCTTGTTTCACCATTCAGACGCACACTCGAAACAGCTGCGATCGTTGCAGAAGAAGTTGGGCTTTCTGAAAAAGAGATCATTGTTGACGAACGTATCCGAGAGATTAAAGCGGGAACATTTGATGGAAGATCAATGTATGAATTTGGTTTGCTTTTTCAGGGTGAGGGCTGGTCCGCCAAAAGGCCCGAAGGGGGCGAAAGCCATAAAGACATTATCCTTCGCGTGGGTGAATTCATATACGACATCGAGAAAAAATACAGTGGCAAGAACATCCTTATCATCACGCATGCTGCACCCGCGCAGATGCTCTCGGCTGTTGCCGCAGGAGCAGGAGAAAATGATCTTGCGAAGCATACGGCACTTTTTAACGAAACAGCCGAGTGGCACGAGATTTCTTTTGTTCCACATCCGCACAATCCGGAATTCGAACTCGATCTCCACAAACCATACATCGACGAAGTGCTTTTGAAATGCGAAAAATGCGACGGTGTCATGCGTCGTACGCCGGAAGTCATGGATGTCTGGTTCGACTCGGGGGCAATGCCGTTCGCACAGGATGCGGTGCGAAAACGCTCGGACACATCTCAAAAACACATCGAATACACGCCCAATTTCAAACACGCTCTCTTTCCTGCGGATTTCGTAAGTGAAGCGGTTGACCAGACACGTGGGTGGTTCTACACCCTGCACGCGATTGGTATTTTGATGGACCGTGGGCGCGCCTTCAATAACGTGGTCTGTTTGGGACACATCCTGGATGCTAAGGGCAAAAAGATGAGCAAGTCAATCGGGAATGTCGTTAATCCGTGGGAGATGTTCGCAAAGCACGGTGTTGATGTTCTTCGATTTTGGATGTATTCAATCAACCAGCCAGGAGATACAAAGAATTTTGACGAAAAAACGGTTGCGGAGGTTAACAATAAGGTGTTTACGCTTCTTCGGAACATTGTGAAATTCTACAAACTTCACCTATCAGACCTACAACCAACAACCGACAACCAGCAACCTGAGAACCAGCATGTCCTTGACGAATGGCTCCGCGCGCTTACAGGAACACTTGTTTCTGAAGTTACTCTGCGTATGGATACGTACGATTTATTTGGTGCAACACGTGCAATTCGCGATTTCATAAATGATTTCTCAACATGGTACATCCGTCGTTCGCGCGACAGGTTCAAGATGAACAACGAAGACAGGGAAGCGGCCCTCGTAGCAACACAAGAAACGCTTCTCACACTTGCAAAACTGTTGGCACCAGTAACACCGTTTTTTGCCGAGGAGGTGTACGCAGATATAAAAGGAGGACACGAGAGTGTGCACTTGGAAGAGTGGCCCGAAGCGAATGTCTCTCGACACGATGGTCGTATTTTGGATGAGATGAAAGAAGTACGCGATGTTGTGTCGCGCGCGCTTGAGGCGCGCGCAAGTGCCGGAATCAAAATTCGTCAGCCACTTCAAAAACTCACTCTGCGTGCCACATACAAGAATTTGCAAGGAAAAGACGCACTTCTCGATCTCATCAAAGACGAACTCAATGTCAAAGAAGTTGTTTTTGACGAGAGTGCCGGATGGGACCTCGAACTTGATACGAACATAACACCCGAACTCAAAAAAGAAGGGGATCTTCGCGATCTTATCCGCGCAATACAGGATTTTCGAAAACAATCGGGTCTTACTCCGGCGGACAAGGTAAGCGTCCGTGTCGTAACTGACGAGAAAGGGAAGGATCTCATTCAAAGTTACAAAGCAAACATCCTTTTAGCTGCAACACTCTCCGATATTTCCGTCGAAGTATCTCCTGATGCCGCGGAAGGAGACAAAAGCGCGTTCGTGTTCTCTCTTGTGTAGGGGTATTGCTCCGCTCTTCCTTCTGGTGTTTTATTGGGGCAGATCGTCTACGTAGACACATGTTCAACTGCGAAGAATTGGAGGTCCGCCGTCATGCGTTACCGCTCCTCGTTGGTCTGTCTCGTTCTCGTACTCTTGGCGCCCGCTTTCGTGTGGGCACAGGAGGAAACGCTCACTCTCGTTGTCAAACCGTTGGTGCGACTCACGACGGAGAAGCCGTCGTGGGAGGTGGAAGAAAACGCCACCGTCCCAACAGGAGCACTCACGCTCCGCTTGGTGAACGTGTTGGGTGAGGGGGAGAAGAAACTCGACATCAACACGTTGCGTCAACGCGCGATGGGACAGGGTCCGCTTCTGGGAGAGCTGCACGCCATGAAGGTTGTCGTTCGGGGCGGAGACGTTCCGAAATCGTGGCAGCAGTTCCGTCTCGCGTTTCCCGGTACCATTCGTCGGGAGGGTGGGAAGCGATTCCTACTCCTCCTTGTGCACCGGAGTGGTGCGTGGGAGCCGATGTGGACTGCACAGCAACTGCCGTGCGACGAGAAGTGCCGCGTCGTCACGGCGATCGCTCCACCATCGTGAGGTCCTTTGGCTGGCCCGCTTGCGTTTGCGCAAGCCGGCCTCGCTGTTTCTGCTACACTTGAACCAAACCAACTCCAACCGCCAACCCCTATTTCCATGTATACAAAACACACAACAGAGGCCCTCGTGCTTTCATCGTGGAATTCTGGCGAGGCAAATCGTGTGTACACACTTTTGACACCTGACCTTGGAAAGGTACACGCCCGCGCGCATGGGGTACGAGAGATGAAATCTCGCCACCGTCACGCGCTCCAAACACTCTCTCATGTTGATGTTTCTCTCGTTCGCGGAAAAACAGGATGGAAGGTTACAAACGTCGTATCGCGCCACTCCTTCTGGACTCTTCTTGCGTCCGATAAAGAAAAACTGGCGCTCCTTTCACGTGTTGCAGGGCTGACACGTCGGCTTGTTGCGGGGGAGGGAGGATCACACAGCGTTTTTGATATTTTTTCAGGCCTTGCTTTGTCGCTCGCAAAAGGAACATACACAAAACAAGAACTCGCGTACGCTGAGATCACAACACTTCTCCGCCTTCTTCATACGCTCGGATATCTGAAAAAAGATACAGAATACGAAACATTCCTTACCAATTACGCGGATTTCTCAAACGAAACAATCGCGCGGATCGCTCCTCTGGAGCGCCGCGCGATTGTGGATGTGAACGAAGCGCTTTCTGCTTCACATCTTTGAAATAACAAACAACGAATCTTTTTACACAATTTTTGCGAGGGTAAAAATGTGTAAAAAGGCGTGTTTAGACAACACGTCAAAAACCCCTTTTCTTACAACGTGAAAAAGCCCAAAAACACTTGACAAATCTAATGATTTTGCTATAATAGAGGGTAATCTATGTGAGTTGAGCATCCAGACGTTTGTTCTTCGTCAATCCGTTTTCGTTAAGTTTTTGAAGCTCACCCAAGCAACACAACGTAGTGCCCCAGGAGGGGACCATGAACCGCAAGTGCTTGATCGCGTTGGTCGTTGGTCTGTTCGTTGCGTCCGCGCCGGCGACGGCGCAGGAATCCGCCTTCACGCGGAGCTGCAACGTCAAACTTCTCAGCGCGTTCGTGTTGGACATCGGCGCTCGCCCGTCGGACTCGCCGGCGTTGCAGGCGAGCTGCCGGATTACGCACAAGAGCGGTGCCTACGGCGGTATCTGGGTCGGCCAGCTGACCGACTATCTGGGCGAGCGCTCGCCGCTTGGAACTGAGAACGACTACTACGTTGGTGTCGCCAAGAAGGTCGGCATGTTCACACTTGACGTCAGTGCGTGGTTGTATGACATCGCCAACCCGAAGACGTTCGATGGGTTGGCGGGCGACTTCGTGGACGTCACGGGAGCCCTCTCCTGCAGTACCTGCAAGATGAGTCCCTACCTGGAGATTCACACTCTGTACGGAACAGGTCCGCGTTCGTTTCAGGGTGGGTGGTACGCCAAGGTCGGCGGCGGCAAGACCGTCGCGGTCAACAAGCGATTCGCTCTGGGTGTGGATCTCAACGGGGTCCACAACGATGGAATTGGCGGCGGGTATGCCAATGTCCTTCGTCTTACCGTTGCGCCCACGATTCCTCTGAAGGGCGGCGGCACACTGAAGGTCCCCATCTCGTACTCGAGCCCACTCAAGGGTGAGGGTCTCGAAGACCAGTTCTGGGGAGGTGTTGCCCTGTTCTTCTAGGGGCTTCAGGTTTCGAAAACGGATGGGGGCCGGCTCGCACAGCACGTGCGGACCGGCCCTTTTCCTTTTATATTTTTTGTATCTATGATTGACAAATACTTTATATTCGCTATAATACTAACCGTAACATAGTTGTTCTTCGTCATCGTTTCAGTCAAATAGCTCATTCGATACTGCCAAACGGCGGAGGAGGTTGCCATGGAGGAGACCATCGGTCGTATTTCTGGCTTCCTCATGGTGGCCAGTATCATCCCGTATTTGTTCGGCGTATACACCAAGAGGATCGTGGCAAACCCGATTAGTTGGGGAATCTGGACTCTGGTCGGTTTTGCGTTTTTGGTGAGTTCGGTCAGTGCCGGAGTATCAAAAGACAACCTCTGGCCAATCATCTTCGGATTCGTAAACCCACTACTCGTAAGTGTTCTCGCCCTTTGGAAGGGTACGGCAAAGAAGCCGGAACCTTTTGATTGGGCATGTGCGACTTTGGGGGTGTTGGCGATCACCGCATGGTTTTTCACCAAGGACGAACCGACGACGGTTCGCTTCGCGATGTACATTGCGGTGTGTGCCGACGTGTGTGCTGGGATTCCAACTGCCCGCTTCCTGTACGGTAGTCCACAAATGGACAGGCCATTGGCGTGGATTCTCTTTACCACGGCGTGGGCGTTAGCACTCACGATTCTTCCGGAGTGGACGCCGGAATACGTCACAATTCCCTTGTACATGTTTACCGCCGGAGCAGTGATTTCCTACCCGGTAGTACGTTACCGGGTGGTGAACCGTCTCTCGTGGCGGGAGTGGTTCTAGGGACTGAAGCGATGAAAAGGTCCGGGCTCCTATCACAGGAACCCGGCCTTTTCTTTTACACGATTCTATACTGCCCGAGAGATGTTTTTATGAAACCTTCTTTTGCAAGATCTGAAAGAACATTTCGGATCTCGGAATTCTTCTTTTCTGTTTCTTGCATAACGTTCTCAATAGTGAGGGATTTTTGTTTATGAAGCATCCGCAGAATTGTTCCACGGAGTTCTCTTCGTGACCCTTTGAATTTTGATTGTTTTGTATGATGTACGCTTCTCCGGTTCGGGTTTGGGTAAGTGCGTTTGAGATACGATCCATAATCCATGAGAGCGTAATACCATTCTCGTGGATTTTTTATGTCGAGCGATTTTTCGATAAACGGCACCAATTCGGCATCAGATATTTTTCTGCGTTTTTCCGCGCCCGGTCCGCATATGTCCGCGTAGTGTGTGATAAACACACTTCTTATATTTGTTTCAATAAAAACCTCTGACGCATTCCAAATAAATGTTCGAAGCGCTTTTGCGGTGTATGGACCGACTCCGGGAAGGGCAACAAGATCTTCATATGAGTGGGGAAGTGCTCCATTGTATCTTTCAACAATGATTTCAGCCGCGCGCTTCAGGTTGAGCGCGCGGCGATTGTATCCGAGTCCCTGCCACTCTCTAAGCACATCTCGTGTCTGTGCTTTCGCCAGACCCTTAAAACTCCGAAACTTTTTAATGAACGATGTGTATTTTGGAATCACCCGATCAACCTGCGTCTGCTGGAGCATAATCTCTGAAATGAAAATTCTGTATGCTTCCCCGCCCCCGGTGGGGGTCTTCGAAAATCGCCACGGCAACTTCCGTCCGGACTTTTTATAGTGATTCCATATGATTTTTTTGAACGCAGAGATTTTCATTGCTTGTATTGTGCTCTACAATGCAGGTATGGGAAAGATGTGTAAGCGTTTTGTTGCAGTCGTTTTTGTGGCGCTTGTTTTTCTTGCTGTCTTTTTGCACGGAAAACAACCGTCAAATGATCGCGCTTGGTCGCCCGATCAGGATGTTCTCCCAACAGTCAAAATCGAAAAGGAGAACATTACAATCAAAAATATACGAAACTTCACGTATCGCTCAACGACAGAGTACACTCCTGGATATTACGACCGTACGATTTTGCTTGATGAGGTCCAAACGGTTTGGTTCATGATGGAACCGTTCGATACAGCGGGTGCGGCTCACACCCTGGTGAGTTTTGGGCTCTCTGACGGAACATATATCGCCATATCAGTAGAGATACGCAAAGAAAAAGGAGAGTCGTTCTCGCCGCTCAAGGGACTTTTCCGCGAGTATGAGCTTGTGTATGTTATCGCTGATGAGCGTGATGTAATTGGTTTTCGTGCCAACTACCGACACGATGACGTCTATTTGTATCCAGTCGTTGTGACCAGTGAGCAAGCGCAGGCGTTTTTTTTGAGTATGGTGACACGTGCACAAGCACTTCAAGAAAAACCAGAGTTTTACAATACGATAACAAATACGTGCACAACGAATATTGTTGATCACGTCAATGAAATCTCGCCAGGACGTATTCCGTGGAGTTTCAAAATCATCCTCCCCGCCTCTTCGGACGAGTTTGCGTATGATCTCGGACTCTTCGGCACCACAACTTCCTTTGCCGATATGCGCGAGCGTTACCACATCAACGAGCGTGCGCGTGAGTATGCTGACGCGGTGGACTTTTCAAAACGTATCCGGGAATAGAAAGGTTTTTTATAGCAGCTCCACCGTGCCTAGGGTTAATTATGCGCCACCCACAGTGTCTTCAATCTCTATCAACCTGTTGTATTTACAGATGCGCTCGGAACGTGTGGGCGACCCGGCCTTGATGTAATCGCACGAAAGACCGACGGCAAGGTCTGCGATGAAGGTGTCCATTGTTTCGCCCGAACGATGTGATACAAACGGAATCCACCCTTGTTTCTTTGTTATTTGAATGGCCTCGACTGTTTCTGTGAGTGTTCCGATTTGATTAAGTTTGATGAGAACGGCGTTTACGGCGTTATTTTTAATAGCGGCTTGAATTCTTTTCGTGTTCGTGACGGTGAGGTCGTCACCAACTATTTTTACTTTGCTGCCAATTTTTTGCGTCATCTCTCGAAAACCTTCCCAATCGTCTTCCGAAAGTCCATCTTCAATAAAGATAATCGGATATTTTTCGAGCAAGGTCTCGTACCACGCAATCATCTCGGCGGTTGTTTTTGTTTCTTCTTTTTTCGCGCACCGAAGCGTGTATGCGCCGTCTTTATAAAGACCAGACGACGCGACATCTATACCAATTTGTATTTGAGTAGAAGAGTAACCAGCGTCTTGCACTGCTTCTACAATACAATCGAGCGCTTCTTCGTTCGAGGCGAGTTTTGGTGCGAATCCGCCCTCGTCGCCAACAGTTAGGGTGTACCCCCGCGCTCCAATAATTTTTTTGAGAGTTGCAATAACTTCTGTCGCCACCTGAACTTTTTTGCGAAAAGTGGGGAATCCGGTGGGAGCGAGCATGAATTCCTGGATATCAAGACCGCTATCGGCGTGTGCACCTCCGTTTATGATGTTGAACATTGGCTGTGGCAGTTTGAACTCCGTATTTCCTGCGAGACCACCAATGTATTCGTAGAGTGGGACATGTTGTTCTTCTGCATACGCTCGCGCAAACGCCAAAGACACACCAAGGATGGCGTTTGCGCCAAGTCGCGATTTGTTTTCTGTGCCATCAAGAGCAATAAGCGCTTTGTCGAGGAGTGTTTGGTCGAGATCTTTGTCACGAACGTGCTCAAAAATCTCTTCCTCAACATTTTGGATTGCTTTGAGTACACCAAGGCCCCCGTACCGTGCCGCGTTACCGTCCCGAAGCTCAAGTGCCTCATGAATACCAGTGCTTGCGCCGGATGGTACAGAGGCAGTGCCCAAAGAACCGCTCGCAAGTGCACAGGTAACTTCAAGCGTCGGATTCCCTCGCGAGTCCAAAATTTCTTTCGCCGCAAGCGATGCGATTGTTGCCATGAATTAGAGTGGATTAATTCGAGCAGATTCTCCCATGTGCGCCTCGGCCTCAAGTACAATTTTCTCCATCATTGTGACTGCTTCGACTGGGTATTTTCCTACAGAGGTTTCCTCAGAGAGCATAACAGCATCAGCTCCTTCAAGAATGGCGGTGGTGACATCGGTTACTTCAGCTCGTGTTGGTGTTGGATTTTCAGCCATAGAAAGAAGCATCTGTGTTGCGATGATGACCGGCTTGCCGAGTTGCTTCGCTGTTTTGATGATGCGTTCTTGAACAAACGGTATCTGTTCAAGAGGAACTTCATTACCCAAGTCGCCACGCGCGACCATAACCGCGTCTGCAGCTGCGAGTATCTGGTCCAAGGATTCAAGTGCAATCGCACGCTCAATCTTTGCGATTATTTTTTGTTTTCCGCCAAGCGCCGTAATGATTTCTCGACACCGTTCGATATCATGCGGTTTACTGACAAACGAGACAGCAACATAGTCAACATTGTGCTTAACGGCGAAGCGTATACATTCCTCGTCACGTTCTGTGATTGCCGAAACGGCGTCATGCTTGTATCTATGGCCCACAACTTCTTGTACTCGAGGCCCCGGCAAATCAACGATGATGGGAATGTGCTTGCCCAACTCTTTCTCAATTTCCCGCGTTAGTTCAAACTGCTTCGTGCGTCCGTCGAGAGTGCCCCACGAAAAATTGTATCGGACAGCATCCACCTGATGTGCGAGCATCGCCCGAAGTACGTCACGGTGCTCGGACGCAGGACCGATGGTCGCTATGATCTGTGCTCGTGAATGTGTCATGCGGGTACTGTTGATTCTGTCTCGCGGATTTCTTTATGAATCATGTGTCCAGCACCATCGATTTCATAGATGATGATGCTTCCAAAGGGGACTTCGAGCTCCTCGACCCCTTCGTCGGAAATGTTTTCAATGTATTTGATAAGCGCGCGCAGAGAGTTGCCATGTGCAACAACTAAAATGTTTTTATTTTCTTTTGCGCGAGGCGCGATGTGTTCCAAAAAGTAGGGGACGGCTCGATTGTAAACATCTTTTAGTGATTCACCGTTTGGTATCGGATAATTCCATCCCCGACGCAATTTCTTGAACTCCTCTTCGCCGAGGAGTTTTTCCATTTCGTTTTTGTTTTTTCCAGTATAGTCACCGTAGTCACGCTCATTCAAGGCGGCTGAGTGTTCGGTGGGTACTTCAAAGCGTTCACACACGTTTAACATGCACGAAAGCGTTTCGATTGAACGGACCTGCATTGATGCGAATGCGTAATCAACTTTGATGTCTTTGATCAGAAGGCCCATGTCTCCGGACTTTTCAAAACCGTATTCGGTGAGATGTCTGTCGCGCGTTCCGGTCCATTTGCCGAGCTTGTTCCACTCAGATTCGTGATGGCGGGTGAGTATGAGTTTTCCTTGCATATACTATGCGTTTACGACATTTTTTGGTGTTTTGCCGTCAAAGAAATCGATGATGTTTTGGACGGCTACCTCGGCCATCTGATTGCGCGCGTCCACGCTTGCCGACGCGATGTGGGGAGTCAGAATAATGTTCTGGAGCTTGGTGAGACCGGGGACGGTTTTTGGCTCAAATTCAAAAACATCTAAAGCGGCGCCACCGATACGCCCTTCTCGCAATACTTTTTCGAGAGCCTTTTCATCAACAACAGCGCCACGAGACGTATTGATAAGAAGACCCGTCGGCTTCATAAGACGAAGGCGTTCTTCATTTATGAGATGGCGTGTTGAGTCCAGAAGAGGAACGTGCAAACTCACGACATCTGCTTTTTGTAAAACTTCTTCGGGAGATGTACAAAAGACAGCGTCGTACTTTTTTTCGATGCGTTCGTTTCGCGCTATGTCGGTGTAAATAATTTTGAGACCAAGTGCTTTTGCGTAGAAGGCAACACGTTCGCCGATTCTACCTGCGCCAATGAGACCAAGGGTCTTTCCAAGAAGGTCAGTACCGACAAAATGCATGGGCGCCCAACCCTTGAATTTTCCTCGGCGAACGGATTCGTCGGCTTCAACGATTCGTGCAGCAAGAGAAAGCATCAGTGCGATTGTGTGTTCGGCAACGGCTTCAGAAGAAAGTGGTGCGGGCGCGTTCGTAACTGTTATTCCGCGCTTTTTTGTCTCGACGATGTCAATATTATCAAAACCAACTGCGTAATTAGCGTAGAGACGTACGCTTGGAGCGGCATCAAACACTTTTGCGTCGATTGTGTCAGTGAGGAGCGAGAGGACGGCATCGTACGGTTTCTTTCTGAGATATGAAATGAGTTCTTTTTGTGAGATGGGGGAGTCCTTTGGATAGATGTCTACCGTGTACTGCTTTTCGTTAAGCATTTGAATTCCAATATCAGGAATTCTTCGTGTTACAAAAATGGTCTTGGACATACCCTTATAGTACCAGTTTTTGGCGGTATAGTCGGGTTAAGT
>ERZ1292625.3705-Hain-H41-01um-R1-3705-length-12059-cov-9_pt1 | contig 12059 bp, 11 predicted proteins | sample MGYA00564400_ERZ1292625 | MGnify/ENA primary metagenome ERZ1292625 (study PRJEB36523, sample SAMEA6512639) | groundwater metagenome | collected 2019-01-08 | study: AquaDiva: Metagenomics assemblies of 32 groundwater samples
GCTGTTTCAGATACATAAACGCGTAGCCAAGCCCGAAGGGAGCGAGAAAAAAACTTACGCAATAAATAAAAACCTGCTTTCCGACCGATGTAGAGAGTTGAGTATCTTTCAATTTTTTCCCGCACTGCGCGCAAAAATTAGCGGTAACAGGAGCAACCGCTTGGCACGAAGGACATACTGTTACTTCCGAAATAGTATCCATTACGCAAATATATAATCCAATGTTTTTCTTTCCAGGTCGCCCCCGACGATCTTTATTTTTACCACATCTCCGATGGAATATTTCTTCTTGGTTTTTTTCCCCACGAGAGAATACGTTTCCTTGTTGAAAATATACGTATCGTCTTTCATCTCTTTGAATTTCACCATACCGCTTGCTTTCGTGCGCGACTCCTCCACATATACCCCCCACGTGGTAATACCCGATATCACCCCCTCATACACATGTCCTATCCTTTCCATCATATATTCAACCTGCTTGTATGCGATAGACGATCGCTCGGCGTCTGCCGCATCAACCTCCCTCCGCGAGAGCGCCTCCGCAACGCCGTGGTACCATACGCCCTCCTGCTTGCTTAAATGCCCGCCGTCCAAATGCTTTTGCAATATCCGATGCACCAAAACATCGGCATACCGTCTGATAGGCGACGTAAAATGCGTGTAATGTTCGAGCGCAAGCCCGTAATGTCCTATATTTTTTATAGAATACACTGCTTTTGCCATAGACCGCATCGCGACGGTTTTCACCAGCGATTCCTCCGGCGTGCCTTTGATCTTTCTGAATATCCCGTTCAATTCTTTCGATGAAATGCTTTTTCCTTCGGTCAGTATCTCGTGTCCCATCATCCGCAGGAAAAACAAGAGTTCCCGCACGGCATCCTCTTTCGGCACATCGTGGGTGCGATAAATAGAAGCTCCTTTGTTTATCCGCTTTATTTCTCGGCTTAAATAGGTTGCCACCTCCTTATTGGCCGCTATCATAAACTCCTCAATAAGTTTATGCGCGTCAAGGATCGGCTTTTCTTCAATGCTTACCGGCTTTCCCTTCGCGTCGAGCTTAAATTTAACTTCTTCTTTTTCAAAATCCACCGCGCCTCCTTCCATTCTCTTTTTTCTCAGCAGTTTCGCCACGATATTCAGCCGATGTAATTCCTGATAATACTCGCCTGTTTTCTCATCGAGCACTCTCTGTGCTTCTTCATACGCAAATCGTTTGTTTGAATTAATGATCGTCCTCCCCAGCCACACATTTTTAATATGCCCTTCTCCCGTCATCGTCATCACGACCGAAAATGTCAATTTATCTTCGCGAGGGTTCAAACTGCACATATCGTTGGACAAAACTTCCGGCAACATCGGAATGGTCCTGTCTACCAGATACATGGAAACGCCGCGGCGGATCGCCTCCTCATCAAGCGCGCTTCCCGAGCGCACATAATGCGACACATCGGCGATATGCACGCCGATCTCAAACACATCATCAGAAATCATTGTAAACGAAAGTGCATCGTCGAAATCTTTTGCGTCCTGAGGGTCGATAGTAAACGTGGTGACCTCTCTGAAGTCCCTTCTGCCAGCGATATCTTTTTGCGGCATCGGCTTTGACCGTTTCTCGAGCGCCTCCGCCTCGCGCTCAACTGTGTGCGAGAATCCAATCTGAAACCCTTTTTCAAGCACGATGGATTCCATTTCCACGTCATTGTCTCCTTTTTTACCAAGCACTTTTACGATCTTGCCTTCCGGGTTTTTTCGCGGGTCATTCCACCTTGTGATCTGCACAAGCACCTTTACATTATTGTGAATGTTTTTCGCTTCAGCGGGCGGAATAAGAATGTCGGTATACATCCTCTTGTCATCGGGAACGATAAAACACAGCGCGCCTTCTTTTCCTTTGTCCACGGTTCCCACAAAATCCGTCTTTGCCCGCCGCATCACCCGCGTGATCTCGCCGGTTATCTTTTCTTTGTTCATCTGCGGAAACACAACAAATTCCACTTCGTCGCCATGAAGCGCGGTGTTTAAAAAGTGCGGCTCGATGAGAATGTCCGCATCAAACCCCTCGGCAGTCACATACCCCGTACCTGTTGACGCGATGCCGATAATTCCTTTGGTGATGGTTCTTTTATGTTCTTTTCTCATTGTATTTCTGATCCGTTCATGTCATTTCTTCTTTTGCACAACACCTATCTTCCATACGCCTTTTTCCAAAAACGCCTCGATTGTTTGCCTATTTGCTTTATTGATCACATTTGAAGGCGCCATCTTATTTTCTTTCGCATATTCTGCAAGAGTGCTGATTTTCGCACCTTCCAAATACGCAAGCCGTTTATGATAACTATTTGTAAGTGATTTGCCGACTATTTCCTCCATGATTTTCGTTACGCCCTTTTCATCAAATTCCTTGAACGCCGCATAATACAGTTTTCGATCAATAAATTTAATATTTACCGGAACAAATCCCTCGCGTATAAGCAAATAATTATTTATCACTCTCCCGATGCGGCCATTTCCATCAACAAATGGATGGATGTGCTCAAAAGTAAGGTGTAATTTTGCTATCCGCTTGATGATGTTTTCATGGCTTAAAGCATTGTACTCGACTAACATTTCTTCAAGACGACCAACCACCTCTTTTGGATCAGGCGCAATATGGCTCCCTACGCGAACATATTCTTTATCCTTGCGAAATCTTCCGGCAATATCATCGCGAATATTCGAGATCAACATCTTATGAAGCGACAAGATCACATCAAGGGTAAGTTCTTGCTCTTTGGCTTTTTTATCAATATACGATACAACTCGTGCAAGATTCTTTGTTTCAAAGATTTCTCGTTCAGTGATAAATCGATCAAGATCAATTCGAAGAAGTATTTTCTCGGTCTCCTCAAGAGTAAGCGTGCTGTTTTCTATGGCGTTTGAGTTATATACCTGTTCAGCAATTTCAGCTTCAGCGATAAGCTTAATAAGCGCACCCTCTCCCATAGATGCTTTGTAATACCTTTCGCGAAGAAAAGGTATCTTGCTGAACACATTGAGAGTTTTTGCCATATATCTAAAGTATATAGATTGTTCACGATTTTGTCAACATAACCGTGAAAACTATCTAAAAAATAAAGATTTTCACTGTTTTAGCATGTAAAATAATAATTACAGCAAAACGTTAAAACTCTACAAAGATTTTCTGACGTGTGGAATCAATACGAACATTTTTCCCATACGGAAATGGAATCTGCGGGTTCGTGTGTCCGAAATCGAGATTGTGGACCAAAGGAGCAGTTTTGTTATAGTGCCGGAAAACACGCATAATTGTTTCACGCTGTTCTTTGCAGTATTCCATTTTCTGCTCGGCTGTATACTGTTTGTCAAACGCCCATGCCTGCGGTCTCCCTACAAGCACGCCTTGCACTCGGCTAAGAATGCCTCGCTCGCCGAGCGCTCTCAATACCCTGAACACATAATCAGCCGCCGGCATTTCTTCCGATGTTTCTGCGATAAGAACTATTTTTTCAAAATCGTTGAGAGACGGAATTTGCACCCCGTGCCGCAATAATTCATCAATTGATTCAATACATCCTCCCCATGTAATACCCTCGGCGCTTTGATCTCCATCCCAGGACCACCCCTCATTTGCTTCGTATGTCCGCTCTTTCTCTAAATTATCCTTGTCATCCCATCCCAACCCTATATCATTGTATGTGCCGCTCGCTGTTATCTCGAATTCCCCCTCCTCAAAGAACGCATGTTTTAGATACTGCACCGTATACTCATCCATTCTCTTTTGCATCGCAAATTGAGTGAATAAAGCTCCGCCATAATATGAGGGAATTCCGTTTAGCCATAAGAAATTCGCGAAATGCGTATTATCACTAAATCCAAAAAACGGCTTTGGATTCCTGACAAAAGGTTCCGAGGGAAGATTTTTGATATACGTTATTTGATCATTCCCGCCAAGCGAAGCAATAACCGCCTTAATTTCCTTATCTTCAAACGCGCGGATAAGATCGCTCGCTCGTTCTTCCCCGGATGCGCCTATTTTTCTCGTTGCCGGAAATTCAACAGGGATTAATCCAAAAACATCTTTGAGCCGCTGTAAGCCCAATTCATGCACATGCGGCCACTTCCCCGGCGCCGCAAAAGACGGCGAAAGAATAGCAACCTTGTCCCCTGCTTTCAGTTTTGGAAGTCTAGCGAATTGCATACCAAATCACTTTCTATGTTTTATTAATCTCTGCAAGCCATCATAGCTTTTCAGAATTCAAGGCAGGAGTAATATTTCAAATCTCACTCGTATCTCCATCATGCTCTATTCCCCAACATTTTTCAACTAAAAGTAAAAGCGGCTTTCGCCGCTTTTATTCGTGTCACCTTATTCAAAATTCGATTCGCACCAGATTGTTTTATCTCCTTCGAGCCACTTAATGATGAGGGGTCTCATTATTTTTGGGCGAAAATTCTTGGATTCAAAATCTTCCGGTTTTATCCAGAGAAATTCAAGCTTTTCTTCGGCTGACGGAGGGTTTGCCCCTGCGCCCACCCCCGAAATCGCAACTTCAAATACATGATTGACCTCCTGATGATAGGCATCATTACCCTGCCAGCCGTTTTCAACAACACCAAGGTATTGGCGTATTTCTCCTTCGCATCCCATTTCTTCTTTGAGCTCGCGCAGAAGCGCACTGGGAAGCGACTCGCCTATTTCGTGATGTCCTCCGGGCAAAAAACAATACTCTAACCCTTTCGCTTTCACCGCAAGAATATGCTCGCCATCGCGAATGATAGCGCGAACGCGTAAATGAAATTTTTTCTCTTTTTCTGAGGGCATAATAAGTGTTGCCGGACTTGGATTCGAACCAAGATACTCGCCTTCAAAGGGCGATGTCCTACCATTAGACGATCCGGCAATAAAAACCTACTTCCCGAATAACTGCATGAGCGCGAGCTCGAGAGGCAAAAGCGGGAGAGATGTCTTTTTTGTATTCTCCTGCGCTTCGATGAGCGCCTCGCACATACGGCGCAGATCGGCAAGCTCAAACTGCTTTGCCTGCGCTACCATAGCCGAAAATTGCTCGTCGGTCAATTCGGGGACCACGCTTTCGCGCATGCCTGCATCTATCTTGAGCAAGGTCATTTTGCGCGTGTAGCTTGCGAGCGATTTTAAAAATTCCTCCGCACCTCCGCCTTCGTTATACAAGATGTTGATGTACGCGAGCATATCCCTCAACTCCCCTTTCGCAACAAGGTCAACGAAATCGGCAACCTGTTTATTGCTTGCCACGCCCAGCACGCTTTGCACGACTTCCTCAGTTAGCTCCTTGCTTGTATGCGAAAGCACCTGCGAAAGCATAGACTCGGCATCGCGCAGGCCACCTTCCGCCGCGTGCGCGATCATACGCACCGCGCCCGGCTCCGCTTTTACTTTTTCTTTTGCAAGGATTGCGGTGAGTTTTGCCTCAATTTGCGCAACCGAGAATTTTTTGAAATCAAACCGCTGAACACGCGAAAGAATGGTCGGAGGCATTTTGTCTGCCGAGGTGGTAGCAAGAATGAAGATCACATGCGCTGGCGGTTCTTCGAGGATTTTCAGAAGCGCGTTGAACGCTTCTTTGGTGAGCTGGTGCGCTTCATCAATGATATACACTTTGTACTTCATCTGCGTGGGCGACAGCCGCGCTCCTTCGCGCAGTTCGCGTATTTCATCGATGCCCCTGTTTGATGCCGCATCTATCTCAATAATATCAAGCGCTCTGCCCGATGAAATATCTTGGCAATTTTGGCATTCATTGCACGGCTCGCCTTTATGCTTTACTGCTTCATGGCAGTTGACCGCTTTGGCGAGGATGCGCGCAAGCGTCGTCTTGCCGGTTCCGCGCGGGCCCACGAAAAGATACGCGTGCGCAACCGCGCCGTGCGTAATCGCGTTTTTAAGCGTTTGCACGATGTGTTCCTGCCCGATGACCTCATCGAAACCGGTCGGCCGATATTTTCTATATAAAACTTCTCCCATTGTCTATTTCTTAAATACAAAGAATTTATACCCCACGAAGTTCCATAGCAGGCCGATGATGGACCCCACCGCAACACCAATCGTACCCCACAGCGCCTCTGGAGCGCCTTCGGGGCGCAAAGCAAACGCCACCGAGAACGCCCCGCTATTGATGAGCAATCCGCCCACGCTGATTATGAAAAAGCCCGCGTATTCCTTTTTCGCGGTTTTCACCTCCTTTTGCCCGAATGTCCAGAATTTATTCCAGAAAAAACTATGCGCGTTCGCGCCGATAAACGACAGTATTTTGAAAAGCGTCCATGTCGTGAGCGGAATGGAAGATACGGAAAAGAGATGCTGTGACTGCGCAGAACCCGAAAGCGCGATGATGATATGAAACACGCCTGTGTCTACCACGAAATTAGTGAACCCCACGATGCCGAATTTTCCTATCTGATACAGCACCGGAACAACTCTGCTTAAGAGCGACGCGATATAGAGCCCCGCGAGTGACGCAAGAGGAAACGCGATGACGAGATAATTCTGCATCGGGACGCTTTTTCCTATCCTGCCTAAAATGAACGGAATAAGCACGCCCATGATAAGTCCGAGCGCCACGCTGGCGATGGCGTCTGTTTTAGTGAATGCGATTGCTTTTTTCTCCGGAACAAGCTCTATAGGATCCATAGTTTACCCTGTTAAATACGATTTAAGCCTATTTTTAATAAACATTTTTCCATGATAAGTTTTTAGATATTTTTCTCTATGCGTTGCATCTTGCTGATTCAAACACGCTTCGTAATAAATTAATGTGAATGGCCTTCTATCTTTGGTTGATTCACCAAGTCCTTTATTATGTTGCTCAAATCGTGATTTTAAATTCTTAGTATATCCTGTGTAAAATTTGCCATCCTTCAACGATTTTAAGATATAGGTGTAATAAAACATACCACGGAATTTAAAATCATTTAACAGGGTGAATTATTTAATAGTAGATGGAGGTGATACAAGCGTTCTAAATCGTTCTTGGATCTCGAGCTCAACCTGCCTGTGGTCGCGCCCGTATTTAAGCCGTGAAAGCTCTTTGAGAATTGCCGCGATTTCCTGATTTCCCTGCTTGGGGAGCGGCATAATGATATTGAACGGCTTCACCGCCTGCCCGCCTACAAGCGCCTTCACGTACGCATTGAGATTATCAAGATTGGCGATATCGTTTGCTTCAAACTCCGGCGCAAACTGTTTTCCCAAAAATTCCGCGTCTTCCGTGCCCACGCGAAACACCATCATCGAACCGACATTGCCAAACACCGCTTGCTTGATATTTTCCTTCAGCTGGCCGATAAACTGGTGCGCCATGGTAAGCGCAAGCCGGTATTTTCTCGCTTCGGATAATATCACAGAAATGGAATCGGTCGCAAAATTCTGAAACTCATCGATGTAGAGATAGAAATCCTTACGTTCCGTTTCTGCCACATCGGCGCGGGAAAGCGCCGCCATCAGCAGTTTGCCAATGACGATCATGCCCAGCAGGTTACTGTTGATCTCGCCTATCTTTCCCTTTGCGAGATTCACCAGCAATATTTTGCGCCCGTCCATCACCTCGCGGAAATTAATGGAGCTTTGCTGTTGGGCGATAATGGGGCGCACAAATTCGTTGGCGATGAACGTGTTGAATTTACTCGTGATATACGGCGTCATATTGGCAAGCGATGCGTCGCCGCCCGCTTTCTCCGCTTCTTTCTCCCAAAAATTTTTCACCACGATATCGGATACCTTCTCGAGCTTCATCTTGCGGAACGCGGGGTCTGAAAACACGCGCGGCACCTCCAAAAGCGTGGAACCGGTACTCGGATCGCTCATGACCAAGAGGAGGGCGTTGCGCGCGTATTGTTCAAACATCGGACCGCCGGTCGCTTTGAGGTCATACAACTTTTCAAAGATATTGATCATCTCGTTCACAATGAACGTTTTTTGCTCCGGATGCGCGGGATCGTACTCAAGCATATTGAGCCCGATGGGACGCTCGATATCTGCGGGGTTAAACACGATCACATCATCCGCGCGATGCTTGGGAATCTTGGCGAGCACCGCATCCACGGTTTCGCCGTGCGGGTCGATAAGACACACGCCCTCGCCGTTCTCGATATCCTGCGTGAGCATATTTTGCAGTGACACGGACTTGCCGGTGCCCGTCTGCCCCACGATATATAAATGCCGCCGGCGATCCTCCGGAGAGATTATCGCGTCCCGCTCCTCGCCGCGATACACATTCTTGCCGATCTTCATCCCTTCCTGCGCCATATTCACCGGCAAAGGCGCGGCACGGCTTTTGAGCGATTTTATTTTCTTCGTTTCCAGATACGGCGTCGGGAAATGAAAAACACTGGTAAGCTCCTCGGTGTTTAAGATCATCCGCTGGCTGGTGTTGAAATTACGGAACGAAAAATCATAAATAAGTTTTTGTAGCTGCCTGCCCGTAGCGCGCTTAACGGTAAAACCGTTGAGATTCGGATTTTCAAACTGCGCAAACGAACTCTCGATGCTGGAAAGGATCGCGTCGGCGCGCGTCTGCGTCAGCGCCGATGCCACCACGCGGACATTGATATCAAACCCCACCTTAGACGCTTTCTGTTCAAGCGCCTTAATGGTCGTATCGTCTATCGTGCGAAAGCGCTCCTGCGCTTTTTCCTTCTCCTGCTGTGCCTTACTTATCTCTTCTTTTGCTTTTGTCTGCAATGATTCAAACAGCGCCTCAACCGCGTTTTTCATTACATGCGCGTATGCCTGCTTGAATGTCTTGCCGCTTTTCATTTCCCAGATGATCTTGCGCGCTTCATCCTGCCATGTCTTGTTGGGCTTCACGAGCACCTGCAGGGAGCATCCCTCGCCGCGGAATTCAAGCTTGGACATCGCATTGGTGATGAAATTAAGCGGGTCGATCTCGAGCTGTTGGTATGTTTTTATCGGAAGATAAAAATTGCGCGAAAGCGTTACAAAAGAGCCCGCGCTGACACCGACCGGATTAAAGATATTATAATCTTCCACCCGCTCCACCTTGGCTTCGTTCAAGAAACCGGTGATCTGTTTCTCGGCCGTTTCAATATATTTACGGGGCACGCCGATATAAAAATGGATCTCTTCGCCGATCGCGGGCAACACTATTTCATACGACAGCGCCGAAGAACCGCGAAACATCCCCGTGAGCCACCCTTCTTCCACATGAACAATACTCGCATAAAACTGCTCCATCACCCCTATCAATTTTCTAACCTCTTCCACGTTCACCTGTTTCGTCTTATGCAGGGGCAACGTGATAAGAAGCAGTGCGAGGTTCAGTGAATAATCAATTTCCTGCTTTCTGCGGATTCTCATGAAATAGGGCACAACAAAAAGAACCGCCCCGATAGCAATGATCGTCACTATGATGAAAAAGTAGAGCGAAGCGCCCAGAATCATTTCAGTTCTTCTAATTTATGCTGTATGACAAGCTCCTGATACAGTTTATCGGTAAGCATATCGTGAAACGCATCGAGCAGATACGGATCGTTCGCTTTCCGCGCCTGCTCGATCGCGGTCAAAAGCCCCTGTTCAAAAGCGAGATCTACCAAATGCTGGAGCTTCTCCTGCATTGCTTTCTGTGCGTCTTCGGATAATGGTGCCTGTGGCATATAGGTTTATGGTTATCGCGCGGTTGCGTCTTTTACAATGTTGTCGATCTCGATGATCGACGCGCTTTTCAGCTCGGTGATTTCATCTTTCGCGTTTCGCGCTGTTTCGATTGCCTGCTGAATGTCGTCGGATGCCGCATACGAATGCCCGGTCGCCATTGCCGAGTACGTATCAATAGCAATAAGTGATTTCGCGCTGTCGTTCTTGATAAGCTCCTTTATTTTCCCCGCAAGCAGCTGTAATGCCTCAACATCCATATTATATATTCTTTAATTTTTCTTTCAGGTCCTTGATCTTCCGCTCATCGATCGTCCGTAAAATTACATTGATCTTCTCACGATGTTCTTTTGTTATTTTTCCAAGCTCGCTGAAAAACCGCTCGTGTACGGCTTTTATTTTCAACGAAGTATCGTCACTCGCCACCTGTGGTTGCGTAATTTGCGAACGAAGCACCGGATTGTTTCCCATTGCTTCATTATACGGCTCCGCGCGCTCTTCTGCAACGCTCCCGTTTTGTCTGAAGCGTAGCGAAGCAACAAAATGCAGTCCAGCGAAGCAAAGCGTAGTCGTGGCTCGCCCCCTGTGATATACTGAAAGAACTATCGTATATATATGCAATTCATAAACCACATCGCAAAAGGGGCTTCGCTGTATAAAGCATTTTCGCAAAAAATAGCGCGTGCCGCCGCGTTATTATTGTTGTTTTTAATGTTCATGCTGATGTATGTGACCGCACCGCAGGAAGCGGCCATCATGGACGAAATTGCGCACATTCCCGCCGGTTATTCGTACATAAAATATCAGGATATGCGCATCAATCCTGAGCATCCGCCTCTTCTCAAAGACCTTGCCGGACTTCCGCTTGCGTTTTTGAACCTCAACTTTCCTGAAACCGCCGCCTCATGGCAAACCGACCTGAACGGTCAATGGAAACTCGGCGAGCTCTTCCTCTACGAAAGCGGCAACGACCCCGATCGGATCCTTTTTTGGGCCCGGCTTGGCCCAATGCTCCTCACCGTGCTTTTTGGCTTTTTGCTGTTCCAATTCGGCAAGGAATGGTTCGGCGCGCGCGTCGCGCTTCTTTCGCTTGTGCTATTCACGCTTTCCCCTGCTTTGCTCGCGCACGGAAAATATGTCACGACCGATGTCGCGGCGGCGTTTGGCTTCTTCCTTGCTATCGCCTATTTCATCCGCTACCTCTATGCGCAAAACCGGCATAATCTTATCACCGCCGGTATCGCATTCGGTGTCGCGCAGGCGCTCAAATTTTCCCTCGTTCTTCTGGTGCCGTTATTTTTCGGTTTCATCATCCTGTGGGCGTTCGCGCATCACGGCGAGCGCTCATGGAAGGATATGGCCGCGCCGCTCTGGCGGTTAGTGACGCGCACATTCCTTATTTTCATCATCGGCTATAGTGCCGTCATCTGGCCGTTGTATCAATTCCACGTGTGGAACTACCCCGCCGCGCCCGCTACCCAAGCGGAACGAGATGAGATAACGGCATCGGCATTATCGCTTTGCCGCGACCTTGATACCGTAAAAATACCCGTAAGCCAATATCGGGACGCCGTATGCGATCTTAAAACGTTCCGCCCGCGCGTGATCGCAGAAACATTTATCTGGATGTCGGATAAGCCGATCCTCCGTCCTTTCGCGCAATACGCGCTTGGCGTGCTGATGGTGGGCCAGCGGGCGGTAGGCGGCAACACAACGTTCTTTTTGGGCGAAGTCGCGCGCGACGCATGGTGGTACTACTTCCCCGTCGTGTATCTTCTCAAAGAACCGCTTGCAATACACCTGCTCTCCCTCGCGGCATTGCTCATTTTACTCGGCGCGTTTCGCGCGCGCATACGCACCGGTATGTTCATCGCGTGGCGCGCCCAGCTTGCGGCATTTACCCGCGCGTATTTTACTGAAATAGTCCTTGCGATCTTCATCGCGTTTTATTGGACATCGAGCATCGCGGCAAACCTCAACATCGGCATCAGGCACGTTATTCCGACATTCCCGTTCGTGTTTCTTTTGCTGTCGCGTATCATTCTCGGCTACCTGCGCAAAAAACCTGATTTCGCGTTCACGCTTGAACCGGGCATGATGAAACAACTGATTTCCTTTTACGCGCGCAAAGCATGGAAATACGCCGCGCTTGGCGCAGTCATCATGTGGTACATGGTCTCCGTGCTCGCGCACTATCCATACTACATCGCATACTTCAACGAGCTTGCCGGCGGTTCAGGAAACGGCTACAAATATGTCGTTGATTCAAACCTCGACTGGGGGCAGGACCTCAAGCGCCTCGCGCACTTCGTCGAAAGCAACAATATTGATAAAATTCGCGTGCACTATTTTGGCGGCGGGTCGCCAAAGTATTATTTAGGAGACAAATCGATCCCGTGGTGGTCATCAC
>ERZ1292625.3707-Hain-H41-01um-R1-3707-length-12055-cov-22_pt1 | contig 12055 bp, 9 predicted proteins | sample MGYA00564400_ERZ1292625 | MGnify/ENA primary metagenome ERZ1292625 (study PRJEB36523, sample SAMEA6512639) | groundwater metagenome | collected 2019-01-08 | study: AquaDiva: Metagenomics assemblies of 32 groundwater samples
AAAAAGAAAGATTTATTTCATATGGTGAAATTGTTGCACTCAATATTCCAACAATTGAAACAGCAGGGGGTAGTGCGCGTTGTATAATGGCCGAAATCTTCTAGAAAATGCGTTACACACACCAAGAACTTGTTAATAAATACAAGAATGTTCCATGGATAATGGCATATAACCGAATTGAGGCGATTGTCGATCCAAAAACATAAAAAGTTATGTATGTAGAAACCTATGGGCCTGATAATGGGTTTTTCATTGAAGGTTGGAGAGCCTTACATTTTCCTTTAACAAGTTCAATTGTTGAAAAGTCGTATCGTGAAGGTGGAACAACAATTTGCATATTAAAATCTGGAAAAGCCAAACTTAAACTCGTTCCGTCATTTTCTCCTATTGGAATTGAAGAATGTAAAATCAAAAAAAACAATATTGAAATAACTATAGCAGGACTTGGAGGAGGTGGGGTTAGTGCCTCTTTCTCAAGAGGAATGGCAGAAGGTGTAAAATCTGTTAATGTTATTAACGATGGAGGTGGTACAAAATTAGGTAAGGCTATCTTAATTATACCTAAAAAAAGATTACTACTGATTGGAGTTGATGATACGGATAACAATATTGAGGGGGCAACTTATTCATTAGTTCACAACATAACAACTAAAATTTCAAACAAATTAAATGTAAGGTATTCTATACATGTAAATGTACAACTGTATCCCTATAATCCAACAAAAACTAAAAACTGTTTTGCAACTGTTGTGGGTATTATTTTCTCAACTGATAAGGAAAAAAATAAAATTATTAATACTTTTGCAAAGGAATTGAAAAAAAATTCATTCAGTAAAGAAACAGGTATGGCAGTATATGAAGGTTTTACATTCAATAAAAAATTTACGTCGCTTTGCGAGAGTGTAAAATACAAATTTATTAAAGATGTAAATGTATTAATTAAATCTGCAAATATAAATGGTATTACGACCAAAATGATAACTGGAAAAAGAGGACTAATAGGTGCAATTGCTGCATTGCCTTTTTTTGACAAACCAGATTTTGCAGTAAGTTTGCCGACTAAACCCTAAAATTTGACAAACATAGCCTCGAGGTATATATTACAGGGTAATTTCAATATGAACATTAGATTAAATAAAATTAATAGAAGGAGACAAATTTGTCTCTAGTAAACCTACCCGCTTATTTAGCGGGTTTTTTAATATAAAAATTATGAAACAAGATAGACCAAACGAAGAAATATTAGCTGAAAATAGAGCACTCAAAGTAAATGAGGAAACATCAAAATTGAGTAAGGTTTTAATGTGGGGTGCTCCTGGCTCTGAAACAGTTCTTGGTCAATTACTCCCTAGTAAAATAAGTTGTTTTGAAACTCAGTTTGATGTGCTTGGAGCGAGAGTCGAGTTTGAAACAGCCAAATCAATACTTACTTCCCAAGGAGTAGAAGTAATTCAAGTTAAAGATTTGATGGCTAAAATGATAGATGAACAAGGTTTAAAACCTGAAGGAAACTTTGAAGAATTACGAAAGAATATTGAAGCAAGAGCCTTGAGATACTCCGAAAAATATAAAGGGCAGGGAATTTCTGATGTTGAAGAAGTACTAAGTTGGTTAGATGAAGTACTAGAGGCTGATGCAGAAAAATACGGACCAGAAACTGCTACTTTAATGAATGAAGTCTTGTCTTTAAAAAGTGAATTACCACTTTCAAATGTTTTATATGCCAGAGATCAATCAAATTTATTAGGTAAAACTTTTGTTTGGTCTTCCATGAGACATCAAATAAGACAACCAGAAGTTCATCTTTTCAAAACAGTCCTCAATCATAATGGAATTTTAGAATCAAAAGGTCTACAACAAGTACAAATTAATGGTAGTGGAAGATTTGAGGGCGGAGATGGAATTGCAAACGCAGGTATTTTTTATATTGGTGTCGGTGGTAGATCAAACACAGAAGGCGTACTGCAGGCTTCTGAATCGATTATCGCAAAGGGTGGAAGAGTAATGATATCAATTGACAGTGACCGTGATTCAGGAGCTAATGAAATGGATGCTATGCACCTTGATACGTTTTGGATGCCTGTTGGTATTAATCAAGTTGTAGCCTGCAAGGATGAAATAATTAGAAGACAAGTTTTAGAGGTTGTAGGCAATCCACTTTCAGGATTAAGGCTTGAAGATCGAGGCAATTTTGCAAATCATCTTGAACAACGAAATGTAGAACTTATTCCACTCACAAAAGAAGAGCAATTAGCCTACGCTCCTAATTTCTTAAATTTGGGAAATAAAACAGTAGTCTTGTCATTAGCTGATGGTAACAACTTAACAGGTGAACTTGAAAAAAGAGGTTTTACAGTATTTAATGCAAATCTTAAAAATATTACTAAGGGTTATGGTGGTTTACATTGCATGACTGCCGCTATTAAAAGGGAGTAAAATGAAAAGAGAACGAAATGAACTCATGAATAATTCGAACTCTTTGTATGTCCTTCAGAAAACAGAAAATAACTTACGCAAGGCTGTTGAATCTCAATTAGTAAATAGGAACCAAACACCAAATATTATTGAGGCCCCAATTTCTACAGGTTTTGATTATGGAATTAATCTTACAAGTCTAGCTAGTGCTGAAGGATTATCTCCCCAAGATCTAGCCCTACAGATAGCAGATACCATGGACGGAGCAGAAGCTGTTGGATCATTTTTAAATTTCAGGATCGATATGTCTGAATTTGGTCATAGTGTCGTAGATCAAATTTTGGATATGAAATCTGATTATGGCAAAGAAAATGAAGCAAACGGACAAAGAGTAGTTATAGATATGTCTTCTCCGAATATAGCAAAAAGAATGAGTTATGGCCATTTACGATCTACTATTATTGGCGATGCGTTGGCAAACCTTCATAGATCTGCAGGATATGAAGTTATTCGTGATAATCATATAGGTGACTGGGGAACGCAATTTGGCAAATTAATTGTTGCAATTAAAAATTGGGGTAATGAGCAAGAATTATTAGCTTCAGATGATCCTATCGGCGTGCTTCAAGATTTGTACGTTAAATTTCATTCAGAAGAAGAAACTGAAAAAGGAATTTTAAGAGAAGAAGCTAAGCAAAAAATTGCAGTAGATGGTGTTGAATCAGTAACTGGGCTTAAAGAAACCATCGAAACGATAAGTCAGGAAATAATAACAAGAAAAAAAATACCTAGAACAGAATTAGATATGACAAAAATCACTGAAGATGCATTAGATAGAGTAATTGTCTCAGAACTGGAAAATGAAGGCAGAAATTGGTTTTTAAAACTTGAAAAAGGTAATAAAGAGGCTCGAAGACTTTGGAAACTTTGTATTGATTTATCATTAAAGGAATTTAATCAAATATATGAGGTGCTAGGTGTTGATTTTGAGGAATCGTTTGGGGAAAGCTTTTATGAGGGAATGCTTACAGATGTTATTAATAAAGTATCATCAAGTGAAGCTGGACATATTAGTAATGGGGCATTAGTAATTGATATGCAGGATAAAGGATTAGGAGTTGCCATTGTACAAAAGTCTGACGGTGCAAGTGTTTACATGACAAGAGATTTAGCGTGTGCAATTTACAGAGAGGAAGAAATGAAGGCTGATAAAGCAATTTATGTTGTTGGTGATGATCAAAAACAATATTTCGAGCAACTTTTTGAAGCCTTAGGTAGATTGGGTTATAAAATTGGTGAGAATTCAGTACATGTATATTTTGGAATGGTAAGTTTACCAGAGGGTAAAATGTCGACAAGAAAAGGCAGAGTAATTCTATTAAAAGATGTTTTAAGTGAAGGATTTAGAAAGGCAAATGAAGTTATTGAAGCAAAAAGTCCAGAATTGAATAAAGATGAGTCACTTAAAAATGAAATCGTCAGGCAAATTGCTGTTGGAGCGTTGAAATGGAATGACTTATGTCAGGATCCAAGAAAGTCAATTATCTTTAATTGGGACAAAGCTTTAAACTTTGATGGAAACTCAGCACCTTATGTTCAATATACTGCAGTTAGAGCAAATAGTATTATTGAAGCTTCAGGAATAGATATAGCTCAGCTATCAAAAAATAATGCTAAGTCAGAAAATGATTATCGAGAAGTATCTGAAAAGGCATTAATTCGACAACTTGCCAGTTTCCCAAAAGCAATTAAGGATGCATTAGACAATAATTCTCCAGCTAAAGTCGCAACATATGTATTTGAACTGTCTAAAAGATTTAATACTTTTTATGGTAAAAATAGAGTTTTGGGCATCGAGGACGAAAATATCGCTTCATCTCGACTAAAACTTGTAGCAGCTACACATCAAACAATAAAGAACTCTCTTGCAATTTTAGGAATTGAAGTTCCTTCAAGAATGTAATTCTCTGAACAATAAACTATAATACTTTTATGGAATTATGGATTTCAAACTAAACCCCGTCAAACCAACAATAACTTTTAATGATCTTTCAAAAGTTGATATTCGTGTAGGTACTATTGAAAAAGTAGAAGATGTAGAAAACTCAGATAAATTAGTAAAACTAACTGTGGATTTTGGAGAATTCAAAAGAACTATCCTAGTTGGAATGAAAAAGGAAAGAGAAAATCCAAAAGAGATAGAAAACAAACAGGCTTTATTTGTTGTAAATCTTGAACCAAAAGAAATGATGGGTCAGATGTCTGAAGGCATGATGTTTGATATTGGATATGATAATGGCATTACTCCAGTTCTTTCTCAACCAGAAAAACTTGTTCCAAATGGTGTTAACGCTGGATAACTTCTAACTTTTTGTCTGTTTGTTCTCCTGCCCATGCACATGGCGTAAACCACACCCCTGTTAAGCTTTGGGGTGTTTTGTGTTTGGGCTGGATCCCTGTTAAAGGGATATTTCAGGAAGCAATGCCTGTTGTGCCTGTAATTTCCCAACCAAGTGCTGTGCGTAAGCACTTGTAGTTGTTTTCAGCACTTGGTTTGTTGCCTTGCAAAGGCAAATTGCGACTGAAATGATACATTAGAAAACCTTTTAAAATAGGTTTGGATTAGTTTTTGTGTTCATATGTGGACTTGCGGTAGCCGTTAACCGACCGCACGGACGGCAAGACGGCTAATTGACCGAAAATACGACTAGTTAACGGATTCGATTGAGTACCTTACGGTATACCGCAAGGGCACCGTCAGGAGTCCGCAGACGACTGACAATCCCCTTTCCTTTCAATTGGGTTAGCGAACCCCACGAAGTGGGGTGAGCGAGAAACCCGACCATGCAGTGTTCGCGAGGCTCCGCGTAGTGGAGCTGAGCGGGAAGTCCGAGACGAGCATTCTCCAATTCCTTCCCCTTTAACCCCTTCCTTGGAGAATGCAACAACTTCAAAAATTTGTGTTAAAATATGCTTTGGAGTTTTAGAAATTTTTGACAAAATACGTCCGAGCCTTTTTAAACAAAGGCACAAACTATGAGATACAGCTTCGCTATAGGTTATTTGGTATGTTTTGAGTCCCTTGAGAAGAATTTTATTCTATCCCCTTTGAAGAATAGTGGAACTGAGGCTAGTGCACCATTTCTATGTTTTGCAATTTCAAGCATTATATTTTCATTATTTTCATCATCTTCTTTCCATAAAAACATGACAACGTCAGCGTCCTGTTCTATACTGTTATGAACTATAATGTCATTTGCTACAAAGTTTGAATTTTTAGGCACTGTGGCATCGTAAACTTCATTTATACCTACATATTCTATTGACTTAATTTTGTCCCAATATATATCTGATTCAGCATATTTCTTTAATTTTATATCTTTTAAAACATTAAATATTTTTAAAAGCCTCACTCTACTTATTCCATTTCCATATCTTTGTGTACCACTATAAGCCCAACCCATCTTTTTATGAAATTCACGGGTTGTAATATTTTTATCCAATAAGATCTCTTTTATATTGTTCCATATTTCTTTCGGAATAACGTCATTATTAGGATTTTCTGAAATGCCTTTTAAAAACTGTTGGGCTTTTTCAACCTGTTTTTCTTTTTCTCCAACACATCCTACTATCTTCAAAAATCTAGTTTGTTCAACCTTACCCATGATATTAACGTTCCACATATCTTCATATCCTTTTTTTGAGCTACTTGAAACAGAAGATATAATCCCCAAACGTAAAAGTAGATGTTGAACTTGATTCACCAATTCATGATTTCCTGAAGCATAATATATGTTAACTTTAGATTTTGTTCCTATCTGTGTTGTTATAGATCCATCTGTTGCCCATAAATGCTTCAAAAATAATCTTATTTTGTCGTTATTTAACTCAAAGATTTGATTTGGAATTACTTTTTCTCTTGAATGTTGACCATATATCCCTAATTCTTCATCTAACCATTTTACAATTGGATTTCTAATTCCTCTTGCAAGTTTTTGCTTCGAAGAAAGATACAAATGATACCAATTTTCCTGTTTTACTATTTTTGTCTTAATAGCAAATTCATTTGTTGCTGAATCTTGAACTATACTAATTAGTTTCATATCTGAATTCGTATAATGCAAAGGTTGTCTTTTTACATAACATCCATCACCTATCATATGAGCCAAAACAATTAATTTGTCATCTGAAATATTTAGATTTCCAAATATTGGCATTGCTCTTGGTATTGCAACCCTGTCTCCATCTTTTAATTTATCCAATCTAGTCCAATCATCTAATTTTAAGAATTTGTGATTTACTGATGCTATGATTTCTCGTCCACTTTTCAAAGTTAATTTATATGTCTTTTTCTTTCCACTTGAGAAAACGCTACTAACTAGTGACGGCTCTAATTTTAGATTAGAATTTAAGGCAAAAACCTTGAAGTCTTTTTTATTAATCAATGAATCAATCCTTACTCTCACCCCAGAGGGGTATAAAGTAATTAAACTATCACCCAAAAGGCAACCAGATTCACGAAGATCAGAAAGTTGTGGCTTTTTGATGTTTCTAGATTCAACACCACGAGATAACTGGGAAAGTGCTAAAACTGGAACCTTCAACTCTCTTGCTAGGTTTTTAAGTCCTTGTGAAATTTCACCTACCTCTTGTACTCTATTTTCCAAATTACGACTTCTTGCAAGTTGCAAATAATCAACAACAATTAAATCAAGCCCATGTTCAACTTGAAGCCGTCTTGCTTTTGTTCTCATCTCGAGTATCGAGAGAGCTGGAGTATCGTCAATAAAGATAGACGTCTCAGCCAAAACTCCCATTGCATTACTAAGTTTTGTAAAATCTTCTTCAGTAAGTTTCCCTGTCTTAAGTCTCCAAGCATCTATATCTGCCTCGTTAACAAGAAGTCTATCTACAAGTTCTTCTTTGCTCATTTCTAGCGAAAAGTAACCAACACTCTTTTTGTTAGTTATTGCTGCATATTGTGAGATATTTAAGGCAAGGGCGGATTTACCGACACCAGGTCTAGCTGCCAAAATTATTAAATTGCTTTTTTGAAAACCTGCAGTTGCATTATCAAGATCAATAAAACCTGTAGCGATACCTCTCAAGCCTCCTTCTGTTTTATGTAGCTCATCTAATCTATCAAAACTTTCAGCCAGTGTATCTCGAATCGATACAAATTCCTTTTTAACATTTTTTTGAGAAAGCGAAAAAACTTCAGATTCTGCTTTGTCTAATAAATCAGCGGATGACATCCCTTCATCAAGTGAAAACTCAACTAAACGGCTTGCAGCCTTCATTAAAGCTCTTTTAACAGCCTGATCTTTAACAATCTTGCCATAGTGCTCAACATGTGCAGCTGTTGGAACTTTATTGGCAATATCTGTTAAATATGACGCCCCACCAACACGCTTTAAATCCTTTTGTTTCTTGAGTTTTTCAGCGACTGTTAAAACATCAACTGGAACTCTCTCTTCGTAAAGTGAAAGAATTGCTTCATATATGTCTTTGTGTCTTTCGTCATAAAAATCATCAGGCAATAAAAATTCTGCTACTGCAATAATTGCATCTTTATCAAGAAGAAGAGCGCCAAGTACGCTTGCCTCTGCCTCAGCTGAGTGGGGTGGAACCCTTAGGTTATTTATGTCTGCCATTTATCTAGTTTGTAAGAACAACTATTTGGGCAGCAGAATCCTCAATTAAATCGTCTTTTTTGATACTAAATTTATTTAATCTTTCTACTACTAGCCCACTTTCTTTCAAAAACTTCTCTAAGTCTTCTTCTGACTTTGCACCAAATGGGATTATATAGTAGCCCTCTATTTGTTGAATCATTTCAATTGATTCTCCTGTTACAGGAACAATTAAAATATCAATATCTCCTATTGCGGATACTTTACTATCAGACAATTTTTTAGTGATATTACCTAAATGGCAAATTCTAAGACCATCAACTTCATACACAAAAACAGTTCCTTCTTCTGTTTTAATACCAATTACTGAAATACCTGCAACCTCGTATTCACCTGGGGTTTTAAAAATTTTAGAGCTTGTACCATCAATTGATTCTAGAGTTAATCCATTAGAATCTGTTAAAGCAAAGCCAGTTTTACCTTTTATTTTAAATGTTTGGTCTTTAATAAATGTAATATCCATTGCAAAGTCATTCTAACCAATTAGTCTTTCCTTGACAAGAGGACAACTTAACAGGTATATTAGCTTTCGCATGCGAAAAGAAGTTGTTTTTGCAATCCTAGCTGGTATATCAATTGGTCTTATTGCTGCCTTTGGAACATGGAGAATATCTAAATTAGTTAAAGTTACTCCCCCTCCAATCACTAAGATTGAAACACCTAAACCCAAAAATCTTGACACCATTACAATTGATAAGCTAAAAGACTATGACGTTCTAACAAAAAATCCTATTATTAAGGGTTTATCAAAACCAAACATAGATATTATTATCTCAACTGCAGATTTTGATTATTACACAAAATCAAATTCTGAAGGTGAATTTGAAATAGAGATAGAATTACCTGCAGGATTATCTGAAGTTAAAATCAACGAATTAAAGCTATTACTAGTTTTTTCTACAGAAGTTGAAGATAACTTAAAGTCTTATGTAGGAACAGTCACAGATATTTCTTCTGGAACAATTCAAGTTAAAATCGTAAATGGAGGTATATTACAGGTTTCAATGAATGAGGATGCAAAATATATTAATACTTTGAAAAAAGGCATCGAAGTCAAAGAGACGGACCTTGCGATTGGTGACTATATAGTAGCAATAGGTAAAGCAAATGGTAACAAAGTTTTGCATTCTTCAAGAATTTTGATATCCTCGCCAATTGTTGAGAGCAAAATTGAAGTAGAAAAAATAGAAATAGAAAAGTTATCAAAGACTTATATAAATGACATAAAACTACCTACCAAATGGGTGGGGCCAAACGTAAAAGATTTGGAAGTTGGACAGGAAATTTATGTTGTTGGTATAAGAGATGAAAAAAGCTACACTTTAAGAACCATCTTCAAACCTGAAATTTGACAGCAATAAATTACCTGATATAATACAAAGTACATTTTAATACATCCGTTTTAAGTGGAGTCACGATCCACGAGGAGCTAGTCAAAATACTAGACAGAAGACAAACTGTAAAAATTAGTCAACCATTGTCACCGCAAAGTAGAGATGGAAAATTAAGAATAATTTTAGACGCGGCAAGCGTCTTTTTTGTTTTTGATAGTATCTCTCGTTTGCATGACAAACGGGATTTTTTTGTGACTTGGAGAGTGTAGCTTAATGGTAAAGCACTGGCATGTGGAGCCAGCAATGAGGGTTCAATTCCCTTCACTCTCCCCCAAAAGTTTTGTTCTCAAATAGCGAGAATACGACTTCTTTGGAGAAAGGAGTGGAAATGAGCAGTTTTTTAAAGAACTGGTTATATTTCCACGGTAATTGGTTGCACAGAAAAATTTTGATAAAAAAATCAAAACAATCTGTGCAACCGTAATAAATAAAAATATGGAAAGATTAACTACGAATCAAAATGTCGATCGCTTTATAAAATCTATAAGTGATAACTCTGTTATGTCTATGGAACGACCAAAAAGAATAAAGGAATTGGCAAATGAAGCTGTTTTAAACAATTCTGAATTAAAGATTCTAAATTGGATATGTCCACGGGGCACTGACCTCGAATATGATAACGAAACTAAAAAAGTTTACAGAAGATTTACTGAAACTAACCCTAAAGACGGTTTTGACACAGATTACCAAATTTTACCTCGAATAAAGCTAGAGGAAGAATTAGTGAGAAGATTTAGACGGTTTAGTATTCCAGCAGTTTACTATAAAGCTGTTGCAGGCGACAATCCACCTTGTCTATATCCTGCCAGTTTAAGAATTGATGGTAAGAGTGAAACTATGAATGCCATTGGCAGATATTCTAATTACGCCCAAAATAGATTTGATGACTTACTGGGTAAAGATGCGGTTTGGGTATTACCATGGAGCGATATTTTAGGGAAAGAAATGTTTGAAGAATCAATAAGGTTGTTTAATGAAATTAAGGTCCAAGACCTTCTTGCTGTTTTACCTAAAGGTTCATTTGAACTAGTTAAAGACTCGCTGATCGAACACACCAAACCAGATGAAAATGCAATGAAAGGATTTGATCGTTTTGCAGAAGATGTAACCAAATATTTTGCGATTGAAGGATATTTTCTTTACGAAAAATGGGGTGACAATGTGGTTCTTGCTTGGAACGACTCGACACGAAAAACAAAAATAATTGATTCTCTACGAATTATTAAAGGGATTCCTACCCTACCAAAGTTTTTTGCACTACATGAGAAAAATGGAAACAAAATAGCGAATGATTATTAAATATGAAAAACAAACTAATTAAATTGTTAGAGAAAAGATCAACGTATAGATCAGTAAATATACAAGCAATTTCTGATGCATTAAAAACAAATGAAGAAATTACATTTTATAGCTGGGAATGTCCACCTAGGCAGATAGTTCAAAGTGTCAAATTTGGCCAATATGTAACCTTTGATGTAGATATTAAAAAAGTAGTAAATGGTGAATTGTTAGATAAATTTACAGAAGTGCCTAGGATAACTAGTCAAACTAAAAAAGAGCTTTGGTTTATAGAAAATATTTTGTCCAAGTACAAAAAGGCAAAATATATCAAAATTATTGCCGACACAAATGCAAAATATCTGTATTTAAAATCCTATAAAATCTTGGGCTATAAAAAGATAAAATCACTATCTCTTAAATTTAAAAAGGAGCTGGAGAAAAAGGCTATGACTCTCTTTCCGAATATTAAATTAAAGTTTTATCTTTATACGACCTTTCAAGTAAAATTTTTAGATGAATACGAATCTTTTTACAATTTGATATATAGAAGTTTTAAAAAAACTAAATCAAATTTTGTAACCAATGATATTTATAATGCTTGGTATAAATGTATGTTCAATCACGTTGGATATTCAAAAAAAGACAAAATAGAAAGATTGGATGTTTTAAAAAGAGGAATAGCTACTTATGCAGCTGAGGGAATGCTATTTGAGATGTTTAATAAAACAAAGATAATACAAAATCCAATATGGATAAACTGGGAAGATGAACCGGATATGGCTGAGGCATCAAATATATTAAGAGTAAGATATGGACTAAATAAATTACCAATTATTTACTTTGTACCTAAAGGAATATAATATAAACATATGTCAAGTAATAAAATACAAACATTAAAAGGATTCAGAGATTTTTTACCTCAAGAGGCATTAAAACGACAATGGCTAAAAACTAAACTTGAAGAAATTTTTGAAATTTGGGGATATGACCCAATGGAGACGCCTACACTTGAACCGTTAGAGATATTTAAAGGTCAAGTTGGTGAAGATGAAAAACTATTTTTTCAATTTGAAGATCAAGGTGGAAGAAAAGTAGCCCTAAGATATGACCAAACAATCCCAACTTGCCGTGCAATTGGACAATATTCAAATACTCTCGTCATGCCTTTTAGAAGATACCAAATACAATCTGCTTTTAGATCTGAAAAGCCACAGAAGGGAAGGTATCGTGAATTTTTGCAATGTGATGCTGATATTTTTGGTGTTTCATCTC
>ERZ1292625.3708-Hain-H41-01um-R1-3708-length-12051-cov-7_pt1 | contig 12051 bp, 19 predicted proteins | sample MGYA00564400_ERZ1292625 | MGnify/ENA primary metagenome ERZ1292625 (study PRJEB36523, sample SAMEA6512639) | groundwater metagenome | collected 2019-01-08 | study: AquaDiva: Metagenomics assemblies of 32 groundwater samples
GCCCCCATTACCACCTGTTGCCGCTCCAGCACTTCCTGCCGCGCCTACAGTAATAGTTTCAGTGGCTCCTAGTGCAGACGCCATTAACCACGATTCACTATAAGCACCACCACCGCCTCCTCCCCCTGATGCTGCTTGACCAGAAGAATTGGTATCTGCTCCTCCACCGCCTCCCCCACCTCCGACAACCCTTATGCAGGCGAATAGAAGATCAGAAGGTTTAGTCCAAGTCCCATTGGCCGTGGCTACGGTAATTGCTATTTCAGTGGTGGCAGTTGCGCTTCCTGCACCAGCAGGGCCTGGAACTACCATTGGAAATTCAGGCTCATCGGCATCCATTCCTGGAGGCCCAATTTGACCTGCCGCCCCAGTGGCTCCGGTAGCTCCAGCCGCACCATCTGCTCCATTTGCGCCTGTAGCTCCTGTGTCACCCTTCTGCCCAGGAACTATCCAAGGGTCGTCAGGAGATTCGGGTTCGACAAATACTGAAAGCCCAATAGGGCCTTGAATGCCCTGAGCACCCGTTGCACCAATTGCGCCAGTATCGCCGGTGAGGCCCTGCGGACCAGGAACCACAAATGGATCATCTGGTGCGTCAGCATCCAGGCCAGGTGGTCCAATTTGGCCTTGTGGACCCTCAGCGCCTATAGCACCCACAGGTCCTATAGGACCTTCTGGACCTTCTAGCCCTTCAACGCCTACAGGACCCATAGGACCTATAGGACCTATAGCACCCGTAGCGCCAGTGGCACCGGTAGCGCCGGTTAAACCAATAGGACCAGGAATCGAACTATCTTCGCCATCATCACCAGCAAGTCCTGGCATGCCAGGAATGCCTTGTGGCCCAGGAATTGCGGGAGTTAGGTGGTCAGTGTCAGTGTGAAATCTTGAATGATGCTGATCTTCGGCTACATCACTTAAATCGGTGTGTTTGTGGGCATTAGCCAATGTCCGCACACCGTGTTGAACATCGCTTATGATTCCACTAACCTTAGTAGTTGGGACCGTGATTTTTGTAGTGGTGTGGGGAGCAACGTGGGTGTCTGCAATGCTGTCAGCCTCAACCGAATGCGGATCATTCCAGTCGCTTGGCCGTACAAGATCGTTGTTTGCGCCATCCGGGATGGTGGAAACTTTTAGATGCTTTACAGCCACAGAAAACTCCTACCGCAGAAATGTGAGATAACCGCTTACGGCAGAACCAACACCGACCATCCAGGAGCGCCAACGCTCCAGAGAGCCTATGCGATCCGAGTTTGCTTTCAACGAATCTTTAACCTCAACTACAACTAAAATCAAATCATCGAGTTTTTGGTCCATGCGTTCCAGTGTTACACGCTCGTTTTTTGCCATACTACACCGCCTGCCTCTCAGCATAGAGGTAAACGCTCATGGTGTCCGCAGCGCCCGAAAGTGTGCCTGCGATGCTTAGGCGCACACTCGGTGATTCCGGCGACACGTCAACCGAATCACCAGTTGTCGAGAGCGCAGTTGTAAGATCATCCCACGTAGCTCCGCCATCCAACGACCGTTGTAGTTTAACTGCAACGCTCGTGTAGTTGGCAAATATAACCTGCAAAGTCAGCTTTCTAATGCCAACAGTGTCGAACGAAATGCTTGTATTAGGGGTACTCAGGTCCGTCTCATCGGCAGACGCAACCTTAGTAGGGCCAGCATATACTACCCCAAAGTTCTTTTTCCAATTGCCCAAACGCGCTGTTACTAGTGCTGCCATCTTTCCTCCTTTATCAGCTTATGCAGTCTGTGCGCCAACTACTGTCCACGTAGGCGAAGCCTTCGTGCCAGTATTTGTGCGCAGCTTAGCATCGCTTGTGTTGAGGTGGAGGCTTCCAGGTCCGGCATTGCCTGCGCCAGTTCCCGAAGTTCCATCTGTCGGTGTGGTTGTGCCAACCATGAAGATCACATCTTCGGCCAGCCGAATCAGGCCCTTCTTGTAAAAGGCCGAATCAACTGCCTTATAACCGTCGTGGGCCGCGTCCTGCAAATCCACGCCGTAGTCAAAACCGCTTGCAGCAACACTGTTGTTGCTCATTACCTTAAAAGCAGCTTCGGCGTTTGTCTGGAGTGTATCTCCGTCAATGTAAGCCACAACTGCGCCATCCGCCGCGCTTACGCCATCCGAAATCTGTGCGAGTACCGCGCCGGTAGGATAAGTTGTACCCTTAGTTCCAGTAACACTATACATACCCTGGACGCCAGCGATGTAATTCTTGGTCTTGGTTAACGTAGCGCCAACCACTTCACCAATTACTCCAATTAGCGCAGCAGTGTCAGCGGCGACGCTCGTTCCAGCAGCCGCAGCCAGCTTTGCAATTCCATGAAGCAATACAAGCGAGTCCACTGTTGAGTGATTGCTTACCATATCGGTCTGCAATCCCTTGCGAAGACTCAATCGCCTTTTGAACCTTTGATCTGTCATCTTAGTTCTCCATTCGGGGGCCTGTGAGCCTTCCCCCCGTTAGTTGTGGACGGAGCCTCCAGGACGACTCCACCCAATTATTACTTAGCATTCCTGGATGCTTCCAGCTTCTTAAGTGCTGGCGTTTAGAATCCAAACGTTCGTTTGGCGCGTGTCCGGTCCACCATCGAGTCTAATGACTACGAATGGGTGCACCGCCCCACCAGCCGCCCCTGCGGCCTGAGTAACCTCAATAGCGAGATACTCACCACTTCTTCCGCTCTTCGGAAGACCATCTGCCAACACGACATCGCCAACATCAATGTCAGTCGCGCTAGTAAGCGCGGTTTTCCCTGGGTGTGTACCATCACCGCTCTTTAGATTGGTTTGGTTATCACCGATTGTCAGAGTTGCCAACGTGGTAGACGCCCCACCAACCAACTGGCGTTGCTGCAACTTGATTATAAAGTTGGTTGACTGAGCAACAAAGTTCTCAGTAACCACAACACCAAACGCCTCAACCGTGTAGTCGAGGGGCATAAGGTATTCGTTGTAATCAGCGGCAGCAGATTCCACCTGAATAGCTGTTGGGTCTTGGTCACTCACCAAATAAAGACCTTCACCGTAACTCATGTTATTCTCCTTTTTAGTTATTCCCGCTTGGCGGGTGATTAAGCACTCGTCACAAAAACAACATGCTGTTCAGAGTCAACCGAGCGGCTCCACACCAGCTTGTAGCCCAGCAACGCATACCAACCGATTCCTTTATCGCGCCCGTAATCCATAGGAATTTTGCGCCGAATCTCTTCCGGCACGGCCATCCCCTCAATTACTGGGTCAGCGCCAAAGATTACTGCCTCACCAATCGAATTTGCGCCCTTAGCATTGGACAACGAAGATGTGTGGTTAGTTTCGATAAACCTCACGCCCTCGATCCGCCCAACTTCGCCAGTAAGCAAACTATCAGGATCAGCAAACTTCTTGACCTCTTCGTAATCTGGGTCATTCTTGATTCCACGAAGAGCCTTAACGCTAGCTACGCAGATATAATTCTCGCCGTCCCAAGGCGGAACCGGGTTCAAGGTCGTGTTGAAAATTCCAGTCTTAAGCGCGTCTACGATCTCCCGAATGTGAGACAAGTTAAGTTGGTCTGTACCAACTGTGGCGAGAGTATTCTCGAATGTCCCAGCAGTCGAAGACGAGGGCACATAAAACAGGTCAGAGTCCTTAAACGCAGTAGCAACCTGAGAGTCAAGAACCTTAGCGATGTCGTCGCGCAGAGCTTTCGTGATAATATTATCTACCGAAAACTCGGACAACGTATCCAACTTGCCCGTGTAAGGAATACTATTCCCGTACTCGGTGATGGTCAACTGACCCGTGCGGATCAAGACCTTCGTTTCTGGCATCTTGCTCAACTCAGCAATCTGCCCTCCGGCAGTCTGAATGTTACTTATTTTTCTAAAGTCAACGGTGTCGCCTTTGCCCTTGCCCGCAGCAGGTTCCTTGCGCACGAACTGACGAAACTTCATCATCGGTTGCGCCGCATGGCGAATCTGACGCGACAATTTGGCATTACTTAAAAAGCCACCATCGGCGTTTACTTGCCATATTTGACCAGCCATTTGTGTTCTCCTTTGTTATTTGTTGTGCAGCTTTGGCATGGTCGGAGAAGCGAACTAGCTATTTATAGCGAAGAGGTTGCATCTTCTTAGCCATAAGATTTGAATGCTCTTTTATAGCCAAGGCCAACTCGTCTTCCTCGCTTGGCTCTGTAGTAGTGGTTCGCTGGCCACTATCACGAGAACCGCTTGGTCCCTCAACAAAAGCATTGGTGTCAACCTCGGCTTCTGTTTTGCTTCCACCTTTTGCCAACTCTGCAATATACTTCCGAACCTCTGGCGCAGCGAGCCGGAGGCGTTCACGAGGAGATTTCTTCGGGTCCGTCTTGCCAACAAACGTGCTTACGAGGTCTTCGTGTTTGGCCAAGTCGGGGTTATCCCGTTTGAAGTCTTGAATAGCATCACGCGCCACAAGTTCATTGCGGGCCCGCACAACAGCCTCCTGAATCCACTCCTCACGAATCTCTTGAGGCTTTGTGGCAAATCGCTCCCAGAAGTGTTTAAGCTCCTCTTGCGATTTGTAGGTGTCTGTAAAGCGTTCCTGCTGCTCAGCATCGGCCTGCTTTGAGGCTGCTACGCTGGCAAGTTGGTCAACCTTTGATTCAAGGTCAGCCATCTTTTGGCTTTGGAATCGCAACTGCTTTTCAGCTTCGAGATACGCCTTATCACGTTCTTTCCCCGTTTTGAACTTCTCGATAGACGTACCTGCGTCTTCTGAACTTTCAGTTTCGGCGTTATCCTCTTGGAGCGCAGAAACTTTCTTTTCGTCTGACATATATGCCTCCTTCGTGCTCTCGTGTAGGCGAGAGTTAACAACAGCCAAGGCGACTGTTTTGCCCATTGAAACCCCAGGTTATCCAGACAGCCTACGACTGTGGGCCTGGTTGGAAAATTTCTTCGAGTGCGTCAGCGGCTTCCCGGCCAACTAAACGCACTGCATCAAGTTCTTTTTTAATACGGACAACTTCTGCGATCTGTGCTCTGAGGTTGAGCAGCTTCTCAAATTCCGGTTCACACTGAATCAACTCCACCAGCAGGCCCTCAAGCCTCCGCTCAATGACCGGCGAAAGAACTCGAAGGAGCGTATCAGCGCCGACGCCAGCGAATTGCTCACTTCTCTTTTGCCCTAACTCCATCGATGACCGTTGCCAAAGATTAAACATAACTAGTCACTCAGGAAATCAGCAAGCCCTAGCCGAATTGCCAGATTGCCATCACCAACTTGCGAATTATCGCAGCGCAACCAACTGAATGTTTCACTAAGTGATTTGCCTGTATTAATGGCATATTCGGTTGCAACTTGCAGGATTGCATGGTTGGTTAATTTGTCAGCTTCGCCTTGTGGGCCAACTTTGCTATCAATACAATACATCGAAGAACCAAATGGCTCGCTGGCAACCTGGATTCCGTGGACTAAAACGAGTGAATTTTTGCTGATGGACCTATAACCAGGCGTTCCAGCAGAGAGTACAATAGTAGCGCCAGACGCCACAAAACTCCTACCATGAGTAATCACGATTAAACCAACATCTCTGGCCCTACGCAAAGTTTGGGAAATCTCAACACTGGTAGCCACGGGACCGCCCGGCGAAAAAATCTCTACATCTAACGCACCACACCCATCCTGGAGAGCCTTCGCAACTGTCTTGCGAACATAGGTCAACATCTCGTGGTCAGTGGTATTCATAATTTCCACCTTGCAAACTGACGCTGGCAAAGTTGTCTGTGCTGGTTGGATCACGCTTGCAAAAGTGAGCACGCTTGCAAAGAGAGCAATAACTGCTACAGTCCAACAAGCAATCTGCCAAAATTTGTGATTCATCTATTCCCCCGGTGTTTAAAAAATTCAACTTCCCGTAGACGCTTAACAGCGCCTTTATGACTTGGTGAGCACCCCAGGTTTTTGCCACTTTTGCTCACAACACAATGCTTACTGCCGCGCATCTTGATGGTATTGTGGCCAGCGCGTAAGACTGCGGAGGAAGCCATGTGCCCCATGTATTCCAGACCAGTTGCCATTTAGCATCCCTCAGTAGGTTGCTCACTTAATACTTCGGCTTGCGGGGCTTCTTCGGTTTTCGGCTCATCTTTGATCTCCTCATATCTTGTTGGCAATCCGTGCCTCGCCAACGCATGTTTTGCAACAACAGCCTTAGCCCATTCCAGCAGACTCGCAACTACCTGAATCCGATAACCACACTTTCCACAATTAATTCTGTATAACACCTGAGTAGACATCTGGAATCCTCGGTCTCGGATTTTCGTTTTTTATGACCGCCTCCCCTTGGGGCCTGACCAAGGCCTACCCGTATTGAGTTTTCCCTCACTAGCGGTTGAATGATCTACGCCCTTGTGCGCTGGAAGTGGAATCGTTGAATAGCCCTGGCGCAGTAATCCGGCCTGCTTGCCCTCTTTCATGCTCTCATGCGCGACTTCCTGTGTGTCATCCTGCGACGGATCGCTTGTTATTCGCTCAGTTCCATATGCCTTGCGGCCTGGCACTATGACCCCCCGCTTCGACAGATGTTCGTGTCCCATATGCGCTCTCCTATCCTAAGTTAATCCTACCACGTAAAACAGTGTTTGTCAAGCGCCCAAACGCCGTTTTACTTTTTGGCATACTTGACCAAGCGGACAAATCCATAAGCCACTGCGCCGAGTATGGCAATGACCAAAAGAATGTCTACCAAAAAAATCCTACTGCTGAAAAATTCCATCATTTTACTCCCCCCTTTACAATCTCTAACCGATTGACTAATTTCTGAATATAACCCTCCAACTCCACTTGATTGCCCTCAGCACAGGCCCTATAGCCTCGCATGTAGGCGCTGAGTTCCTTCGCCGTCTCCAAGGTAAGCAAGACACCCTGCGAACCATCCTCCAACTCAACAATCCGCCCCTGGAGCTGCGGGATTGCCGGACACACTTCAAGCACCGGCGGAGGCGGAATGTCAACCACCGGTAGTACAAAAGGCGTTATTAGCGAACAGCCCTGAAAACCTAACAGGAGCGCAACACAAAAACCTAAAACCCGCAATTTAGAACTTGAAGATTTTCGCATCTGCATCCTCCTCCGGCAACTTGTTGGCTTCCTTAATCGCCGCTTTCTTTGCGGTGGTTGCAGCGTCAATCTCCGCATCTTTGCTTTTGGCGACTTCAACTTTCTCATGCAAAGCTTCTTTGGCTCGCGTGGTAGCTTCTTGCCACTTTTCTCGCTCTTCGAGTTTGCCTCTTTGTTTAATGGAAAAGTAGGTTGCCAGAAGTGCCCCGACCACCAACAGCAGGCCCAATAGCTTACTCATCCACCCACTAAACATAGATATTAAAAATCCCACTTTAATGCCTGCCTGTCCAGTACCAGACTGCCAATGCAACTCCACAGACCACACCAACAACAAAGGCGCTTGCTGCTATCAATGTCGTTGTCATGCTACCTCCCTAGCATCCAATGGACAAGGGATACACCACCCCAGATGCCAACAACCAATAGTCCTATACAACTAAGAAGCAGAAGTTCCATTTTTCTTCTCCAAATATTCGCGGAATCCAAGAGCACAAAGCCAAGGCCCAATTGCCAGCATATAATCCGAAGCAGATTTGGTCGCCGTGATAAGATGCAAACCTGCGATAGAGATGTTCAAGCCGCCCGCCAGGAACCACAAACCAAAGAGGGTAGTCCAAATCAACGCCAGCGTCACATGCCACGAGGGCTTACCGCGTGAGTCTTTAAGAAGGTGCATTATTGGCCTCCGCCAAATTGGGCGATTAAAGGATCAATCGCCATAAAATTATTTGTGCTGCCGCCAAACTCTGCTCCTTGCTGCCCCGCGACTTGCTGTGCAGGCGTGTTTTCGGGCAGCGGAATCGGTTGGCCAGGAGCGGCTCCGGTAGTTGGCAATACGCCTGGATTTGCTGGCTGTAGGATGACTTTCTGCGGATTCCATCCAAGCGCCGTAACAATTTCCTCCAAAACCGCATCGACATTGAGGCGTTGCAAAATGCCTGGGATAAAGGAGGCAATCTGTAGAAACTGTGTAACTTTTTCAAGACTTTGGGCCTTGTCTAGCATGATGCTGATTCCACGGGCGCGGAAGTGAAAACTGTCAATACCAGACGAGCCAAACATAACCACATAGCGATCTGCCGGTTCCAATTCGCGCATTAGCAGCGAGACCTCTGGATAGTTCTCCGCAAGGCGTGGAATCATATAATCATCGTGAAATTGGTAAATTACCTTTGCAGCCATCTCCAGCAGCGGGTTAAGGACAGTTTCCTCGACAGTCCTAGCAGCATCATCCAGGCCCTCAAGCGCCTGGGAAGTCTTAATGCTCACTTCACCTAGGGTTCGGCGACCGCCTCCGCTAGCTGATCCGCCCGTGACCAACTCGGTAACGTTGGTTCCATCTTGGAAATCCCTGTTAAACATATTTAGCGCAGCCAACGCTTCCTGCGGAATCTTGCCAACGTCGATTGCCCGTACAACCTGCTTTTGGCCGGTGGGGTCATTGAGGCCTTTTTTGCGCAATGCAAGTCCGGGATAAATTCCATTGCTTATATCACCGGGATTGAAGAGCAAATCAACATCTACCTCAAAGGCTTTGATTGCGTCGAACATTGCTCCATCGCCAATAAGATTCGACAATTCTGTTATCATATTGGCAATTCCAATTACGTCCTCAACAATCCCACGATTGTAAGTGGAAAAGGGAACCACGTAAGGCGTTCCCCACACATATGGCGCATGCCCGTGAAAGAAAGGATTCTCTCGTGGTTTGCGTAGCACCTCAACGGCTTTGCCATCAATTGTTCCAGCGACAGTAAAGGTGGCGTTTCGCATAAGAATTTTGCCATCCTCGCCAAATATGTCTCCCCAATAGTGGTAGAGAATAACCTCACGGATATATTTCGAGGACTCTTTTGGAAATTCGCCTTTGCGCTCTGGCTCACTGGCAACACCGCCAGGCGTAGCATCGCCCGTTGGATTACCCTGGAGGCGCTCGACTGCCTCACGCGAGTAAATTCCCTTCTTGGCCATCTCCTCAAGTTCGGCCAAGTTGCTTTCAGTTTGCTCAATCACTGCGCGGTTTTGCATGCCTGGAACTACCCAAAACTTAAAAGGATCAACAGCTTTAATACCAAGTTTGCCTACGATTTTTTTGCGGCGCACCGGCTTGCGTTTTCTCACACGCGACTTGCCAACCTCCAGGCCGAACTCAACGCGGGGTTGGAGCATCTCAGATTCCTCAATTGAAAGGTCATCTATTTCTTCGTAGTTCCACCAAACCTTAAGGATGATTGTGCTGGTGATAAGTCCGCTTTTAAGGGCCGTGGTAAATTCATCAATAAAACCGGCACTGTCAAACCACATATCCATTATGGATTTGGTGAACATGCCTTTCTGGATGCCGAGTTTGCTCTCGCTCTCGATGTTGTAAAAACCTTTCATCCGCACAAGGGCGCGACGAAAACTGGCGGCGGCGCGATCTACGGCCTGCCGAACTTTGGCTGTTGGAATTTTAGATTGCCACTTGGCTTTTGCTTTCCAATCAAAAACGCCGTTGTAGAGATTCCAGGCCTTTTCCCACACGATCTTGCGCGGTAAGCGAACCTGATCTGCCGAATTCCATACATGGTTAAAAAACTGTTTTAACTCGTCGTCGGTTGGAATCTTCGGCTCTCTTTGTGTGCTTTCGAGTTTTTCTTTTTCCGTGCCTTCTAATTGCATTTAAGCTCCTAGCGAATAACTCGGTTGTATGATCTTGAAGTTTCCATATTCAACTGCGCTCGTGTCAATATCAAATATGCGAGTGCAGATGTATTGCAATGCGTCGTGTGGATGAGAGTAGTCATTCTTTTCAGGACTCTCCCGAAGTTGCCCACTTTTGTTGTGAGCGAAGTGATAACCGCCATCAAAGCCTCCTACTAACACCTTGCAACTTGGTGAGATAAGAAACGCTGGCGCTTCGCGGACGTTGCGTTGGAGAAATTTCACCACCGAATTCCTGCGAGTCACCGGATTCTGGATTCCAGGAATTGGTTTGAGAAACCACGGTGAGCCTCCCATTATAAGAACGCAACTACGCTCATCTGTTGGGCTGCGGGCAAATCCTGCCGGATCAACCACGTCGAGGAAACGCTTAGCATTTGGAAACCATTCCAGCGATTTAAGTTTCACTTCTTCGAGAAGTTTCTCAACTCCAATGCCAGATTCGCAGATTTCCTGCAACACATAAAGCCTCATCTCCGGCATAAGCTGCGTGAACACGCAAGCACTCCCGCCAACGCCAAAATCCCAGCCTCGAATAACCGGAAGGTGTGGCGCGAATTTAAGAAAGTCTTTGCTGACGTGGAAATTTCTGCTCCAGTCATCCATATAAACTGGACGGCCCTGGAAACTTCGCCACACCAGATGATATTCGCGCAAAAACTGCGCATGAGAGATTCCTTTGTGAACCTCGACTTGATATTCGGGTAGGCGCTTCGCGGGGTCCGCGTCGAAATGTAGCCGAACAACCCTAAAGCCATTCTGCGGATTGCCCCAGGCTTTCACCCCACGCGCCAAGTCTTCGACTTTGGCATATTGCGGAAGTTCCTCTGGGATTTCGTTTTTAGCGATTTGTTCGTTTGGCATGTTTGTGCTTTCGGATTTTTGTGGTCAGCAAGTCATCCCGCCACACACGCACACGAATATAAGTTTTTCGTGGAGTAAATTCCTCCAGGTGAACCAATCCACAATCACAGCAAATAGTCCGAACAAGCGCAGAGCCACTTTTGCGCATAGCATATTTCACAGGCTCGCCAGCCTTTGGATGCTCAATCTTGTGTTTCATCTACTCAGCCCAATAACCGTCAGTGATTCCGCCGGGCGAATCACCCCCGCGTGGCGACCTTTCCCAGTAGTAGCCCGCCAGCCCTAGCGGCTCCAGGAGGAATTCGTAAACCAAAAACTCACTGGCCAAACCTGCCAGCACACCTTGCCACGTCGGTAGATAAAAGACAACCAGCAGGCCCACAAGAACTTCCACCAAGCGCCAACAAACTTGGCGTCTACGCGGTGGATAGGTGAGAGCATCCCAAAGGAAATATGGAACTCTGGTAAACTTGAACCAGATTCTCTTAAGGCCCTCGCGTGGGTATTCCATAAATTACTCTATGTGGTCGAAGCAGAGCGCATGAAAGGGGCCTTCGAGCGGAGAGCTTACAATGGTCAACCTCCCACCACCATCAATACAAGGTCGCGCAGCGCCGAGAGATTCCGAAGGGCGTTCCCAAAACGGGAATTCATCAAAATAAAGGGCAGTTGCCGTGTATTGGCGCATCTGATTTGCGCCCTCTGGAATGCCCATCATGTAAGAATGTAGCTTTGGAAAATCCATGAGGCAATGCTTTGCATGCATTTCTGGTTTGAGAATTGTTCCTGCCGGAATGTGGTCAAAGATAAACTCGGCTTTTGTAACCATGTCCGCAGATTTCTTTTCGGAATCGCTAACCATGTAAACGCTTACGCCTTCGTGAAACATCGCTAACCAAAGGTGGAGATAAATCATCAACCAGGTCATCATCATCCGCCGAGACTTTGGGATTGCCAGCAATTTGTGTTCCAGCCATTCCTCAGTGATTACTCGCAACCATCGGTGATCCGGGAATTGCTTTATCGGATTTTTCATGTCAACTTGGTCGAGCGTCCAGATGACGCCATCTTCAATCATGTTCCAGGGATGCGCATGCCAGCGTTTCATATTCGCCGCAATTACTTCCGGCCCACCTTCCAGGGTGCGCTTCCGCTTCTCTTGGTCTGCACTCCCTAATCCCTTAACGCGGGAAAACATCTCAGCCTTCTCCTCTGGTGTGAGTGGAGCATCCCCTGTATAGACAACCCCATCGCCATCTTTTCGGGCAGTAGCCATTGGTGAATTCAGCTATTTCAAGACCACCCCAAGGCCTTCGGCCAACTGCCTCACCAGCGGACTTAAGTTGGGGAGTGGCTGAGCTTCGGCCAGCGATCCTAAG
>ERZ1292625.3213-Hain-H41-01um-R1-3213-length-13657-cov-4_pt2 | contig 12029 bp, 10 predicted proteins | sample MGYA00564400_ERZ1292625 | MGnify/ENA primary metagenome ERZ1292625 (study PRJEB36523, sample SAMEA6512639) | groundwater metagenome | collected 2019-01-08 | study: AquaDiva: Metagenomics assemblies of 32 groundwater samples
AGCCTGACATCCAACAGGAGATGTACGGCTTGCCTCGACTTCGGCGCTGTGCAGTCGGCCGTGCTCAACGAGGCGGCAACGCTGTTCCGCCGCCGTACTACGCCAACGGCTCGCACGCAGGCTTCATCCTCTATGTGACCGACCCCGCCCAGCATGAGAAAGACATCGAGGCAATGCGCGATCAGCTCATCAAGTCCAAGGGCATGGGCAACTTCAAGAATCTCTTCTACTACGCGCTCAACGGCAAGGCCGATGACATCTAGCTGACTCCCATTAGCGAAGTGGCGGCCAAAGATTAGTTCGTCAACATCAAGGCCAGCAGCAGGAATGACGTGCTTGCTGCGCATCGGGTTCCGCCCCAGCTGATGGGGATGGCCCCGAACAACGTGGGCGGCTTCGGGGATGTGGAGAAGGCCGCGAAGGTGCTCGCTCGCAACGAAATCAGGCCGCTGCAGTCGCGCATCAAGGATGAGCTGAACGCATGGGCTGGCAAGCCTGTGTGCAGCTTTCGGCCGTACTCGCTTGAGGAGGAGGAAGAAGATGGCCCTTATTGGTGAGAGCTTTTGAAGGGATGGGCGCGTTCATTAGCCCTTCATAGCGAATAGCTCCCCGTCCTGTTGTCATCGCACCGGGATTGCCTGCCCAGTGAAATCGCATGGGCTTTCCCCTTAGAAAAGCTACCTCGAACCGTGCGATATTATTTTTATCAGTAAGGAAGCAACCCGATGAAAAGCGGTTAGCGAAAAAATTGCAAGAAAGATCCATCCAATGGCATAGAATTTTCCTAGGGAGGGAGACTGCTGCTCTAGGAAAAAGAAACCGGCCATCCCGTAAACGCTAAATGATAAGCAGCCATAAAGGGCTTGCGTGAGATAGCTGGCTAAATCTTTTATATAGCCGCTCTCTCTGAGTCGTTCCATTAATGAATCATTGGGGAGCGCCGCAAGTATTGCTTTTGCGGTCGCAATAAAACCAGTGAAGATGGAGCCGACACTTATTGCGGCTCCTAAAAATTCTTTTTCATCTCTAGGGAAGCTGGGCGAAAAACGCCACCATGCATATGCCGCAGCAGATGCAAGCAAAACAGGGTAGTACTTTTCAACCCAAAGCTTCATAATATAGCGCCCCACCCATTTCGGGCTTTAAGTAGTCCTTCCCACCTGGAAGACTGAATATATCGTAAATCACTTCCAAGAGTTAGATTATAAATTGTTGTTTCAATTCTTTCTTCAATTAAATCGATTGTCTCGATGGGGGCTCCTGGGGATGGCCGCCCTTCGACTTCGAGCCTCTCTACCGCGTCGCCGTTGCTCATTAGTTCTTTGATGGCTGAAATAAATTCATGCGCTTTTTGAAAATCAAGTTTTGAACTTTTTGAGCGTGAAGCGGAAATGGTGATCTCGATAGTATTCCCGCCAATACTGTTGGATATAGATAAGGCGTTGTCTAAACTAGTGCCGCTTTTTCTCATGCTGGATGAGATTTTTGGTGGTGTTATCTTCGCATCAATTTTTCTTAAAATACTCTGCCTCTGGAGTTTGAGAGCGGCGTTTGGATTAAGCCGGATGCTTAGCTCGTAATCGAGCATTACGCCAGGGAAGAAAGAGCTGATGTAAGAACATATCGCACTAGCACGAGGGCCGTGGTGATTATATTGAATTAGTAAGACTTTTTTGGATGGATCATATAGTGCGGCTGTCTCTTCTCCGAATCCATCATCTGGGCCGAGACTAAACCCCGTCATTGGAGCTACCCGGTTTGCTTTGCCAGGCCCATTTTTGAATCTAAGATTGGTGAAATCCAATAGCCAGTAACTTGAGGCGTTTGCTGGTGTATTTGGAGGGAGGCAGTTCTCGAGCCTAATTTCATTCGCGCCGACAGAGCGCATACGTTGGTCCAACGGTGTGGCAGAGATTGCGGCTAACGCCCCCTCAAAGGGAGTGGTTGCTTGGGTGTGAACGTCATACAGGTGAACCTTCATGTTGGATGGCATACGTCGTCTACTAGTTGTTGCAACTAGTATCTTACTGAAAGTTCAAATTGGCTGTGTCCGGGAAATCCTGCGAGCAGCTGGCGACGGCCACGCATTCACAACTGCTAAGGGGTGCGGGTTCAAGTCTGTAGGTTTCCCAAAGCTCCGTTGCAACGACTGAATTTCATTGGGAGACGGGAGCGAGAGACGCCCGTCTGTACCCTGTCGGAGACGGTATCTGGCATGGCACATCGTTGCACCGAAGGCAATCCACCTGTCGGAAGTAGGTGTAGATACTTCCACCCGACCAGCAAGTCGGTGATGTCTTCCTGCGGAGTTGGACTGATGGGACATGCCTTCAAGTTGTGGCCTAGGTGTCAATGAGTCAATTATACTGTATAAAAATACAGTATCAACTTGATGATCACGTTGATGTGTGTTGTGAGGTTGCACATACTCGAAATTCGAGTCTGTGCACGACAACTCACGAAATTGAAATTTTCCTTGTAGATCTTGATGGCGTAGCTTCTGCGCAATCAAGCAAATCTACACTGTGTTTATTGCCTGATGCATCATGGGCGTGTACGCCGAAAGATTGGGAGCCGGGGAGGGCTGCCTGCTTTACAAGAGGTCGCTCATTGGCCTGGAAATCAACGGGGTGCACAGCTGCACGAAGGCGCTACGCAAGACTTGCTTGGACGGCACGGAGCAACCACGAAAGCACAGGCGCGCGCGGCCAAGCTCCTACCCCGGTCCCGCCACTTCCAACTCCTGCGGAAACTCCATCCCATCATCCTTGGCAATCTTCCTGAGGATATGCAGGCAGGCGCTTTGCAGGTCCTGCACCACGGCCTGCCGGGCGGCGGGGCCATCCCTTTGCTCCAGCGCATGGATCAGCCGGATGTGCGGATGTTCGGCCGCGCGGGCGTAGGTGCCACGGTACAGGTAGCGCACGGAGGGGCCGCACTTGAGCCACAGCAGGCCGATGAGGCTGGCCAGCACGGGCTGCTGCGCGGCTTCGATGATGGAGAAGTGGAAGCGCTCGTTGGCGATCAGCGTGGCGTCGTCGTCCACGGCGATGGATTTTTCCAGGTCCTGGTGCAGCCGGGTGAGGGTGTCGATGAAGCCCTGGCCCGGATGGCGGCTGGCGGCGGCTGCGGCGGCGCGGCCTTCCAGTTCGATGCGCAGGGCGATGATTTCCACGTACTGCTCCACGCTGAGCACGGGCACGGTGGCCACGCCGCGGTCGTCCAGGTCCAGGGCGCCTTCGGAGGCCAGGCGCTGTATGGCATCGCGCACGGGCGTGGGGCTGATGCCGAACTCTTCGGCCAGGCTGCGGTAGACGAGGCGCTGCGCGGGTTGCAGCTGGCCTCTCACGATGGCGTCACGGATCTGCAGATAGGTTTTTTCGGCAAGGGTCTGATTGGTTCGGATCTGTGAAAAAACGCTGGACATCGGGCCTCCGCAACTGCTTGGGCGCAATGGTACCTCCCGGGGGATGGTGGGGTGACCGTCACATCCGAGCGTGATTGATCCACGGGCTAACCCCATGTTTGGTGTTTGATGCATCAAGTACCATGCATCAAAATCCAGGGAGGACACATGCCCGTATCACCATCGAACCGCCGCCAATGGCTTGCCATGGGCACGGCCCTTATCAGCCTTTCTTGCGCGGCGTCCGCTGCATCCACCACCTATCCATCCAAGCCGCTGCGAATCCTGGTGCCCTATGCCGCAGGCGGGGCCTCGGACAACATCGCGCGCCAGATTGCGGCGGCCATCACGGGGCAGACCGGACAGGCCGTGGTGGTGGACAACCGTCCTGGCGGCTCGGGCGTGATCGCCGTGCAGGCCCTGCAGGCCGCACCCGCCGACGGCCATACCTTCGCGGTCTTCGATCCCTCGGTGGCGTCGATGAACCCGTTCCTCTTCAGGAAGCTGGCCTATGACCCGGAGCGCGCACTGGTGCCGGTCACCGTGTTGGCGCGCAATCCGATCGCGCTGGTGGCCTTGCCTTCGTTTCCCGCAGGCAGTGTCCGGGAGCTGGTGGCCCATGCCAGGTCGCATGGCGACCTGAGCTATGCCTCCACCGGCAATGGCAACGGCACCAACCTCGCCATGGAGATGTTCCTAGCCGGCAGCGCCATCCAGATGGTGCATGTGCCCTACAAGGGCAGCGCCCCGGCCATGCAGGCCCTGCTGGCGGGGCAGGTGCCGGTCTTCATGTCCGACCTGCCCACCGTCGTGCCCTATGCCCGGTCGGGCAAGGTCCGGGTCATCGCCGTCACGGGAGACCGGCGCTCGCCGCATCTGCCCGATGTGCCGACCTTCGCCGAGGCGGGCGCGCGCGGCGTGGAGATCGCCAACCATTTCAGCGCCTTCGTCGCTGGCGGCACGCCGGCCGCCGTGGTGGAGCAGCTCAACGCCGTGCTGCACAAGGCCCTGGCTGATCCCCGGTTGCAGAAGAATTTCTCGGAAATGGCGCTGGAGGTTTCGCCGTCCACCCCGCAGGAGCTGCGCGCCATGGTCAGGGACGACTCCGAGAAATACGGTGCCGTGATCAGGCGCCTGAACCTGAGCATCGATTGATGGAGTGAGGCGCACATGACATACACGCTGCAAAAAACAGAACCCTCGCTCCGGGCACTGGCCGACGGCCTGGAGTTTCCCGAAGGCCCGGTGGCCATGCGCGATGGATCGGTCGTGCTGGTGGAGATCGCCAACGGCTGGCTGACCCGGGTGACGGCCGATGGCACAAGGCGGCAGCTCGTCCACCTGGGCGCGGGCCCGAACGGTGCCGCCATAGGCCCCGGCGGCAAGCTGTTCATCTGCAACAACGGTGGCTTCCAGTGGCACCGCAGTGCGGAGCATGGACTGCGGCCCATAGGCCAGGCCAACGACTATTCAGGCGGGCGCATAGAGGCCGTGGACCTGGCCTCGGGCCAGGTCGAATGCCTGTACACGCAAAGCGGCAGCGGACCCTTGAAGGGCCCCAACGACCTGGTCTTCGACCGGCATGGCGGGTTCTGGTTCACCGACCACGGCAAGGTGCGCCCGCGCGAGGTGGACCGGGGCGGCGTCTGCTACGCGCTGGCCGATGGCAGCGCCATCCGCGAGGCCGTCTTCCCGCTGTGGTCGCCCAACGGAATCGGTCTTTCTCCCGATGAGAAGACGCTCTATGTGGCGGAGACCTTCACGGGGCGGCTGTGGGCCTTCGACATCGGCGAGCCCGGGCACATCCTGGCCCGGCCCTGGCCCGATTCGCCCAATGGCGGGCGGCTGGTCTGCCGCCTGCCGGGCATGCAGAACATCGATTCCCTGGCCGTGGATGCCGAAGGGAACATCTGCCTTGCCACGCTGGGCGAGGGCGGCATCACCGTGGTCTCGCCGGCCGGGCAGGTGCTGCACAGGGTCGAGCTGCCCGACCCCATGACCACCAACATCTGCTTTGGTGGCAAGGACCTGAAGACGGCTTTTGTCACCCTGTCTTCCACGGGGCGGCTGGTGGCGCTGGACTGGCCGTGTCCTGGATTGCCTTTGAATTTCCTGAATAGATAAGTTCCCCTGGCTTCCCTTTCCGTATCGCTGGCGATTGCCATGGCGAGGGAGCCGCTACGCCTTTTTTTGTTGAACGGAAACCGCAACCCATGTCGAAACCCCTGAGCAACCCTGGATTGAACAAGCAGGACACCGTAGGCCACCTGGTGGCCCGGGTCCTGAAGCGGCACGGCATCACGCAGTTCTTCGGGCAGAGCCTGCCCAGCATGTTCGTGCTGGCCGCCGAGGAACTGGGCCTGCGCCAGATCGCCTACCGCACCGAGAACGCGGGCGGCTACATGGCCGATGCCCATGCCCGCATGAGCGGCAGGCCGGCCGTGATCACCGCGCAGAACGGGCCGGCCGCAGCGTTGCTGGTGGCGCCGCTGGCCGAGGCTCTGAAGGTCTCCATCCCCATCATCGCGCTGGTGCAGGACGTGGCGCGCGACCAGACCGACAGGAACGCCTTCCAGGACCTGGACCACATGGGCCTGTTCAAGCCCGTGACCAAGTGGGTGCGCCGCGTGGACCAGGCATCGCGCGTGGAGGACTATGTGGAGCAGGCCATCATCGCGGCCTGCAGCGGCCGGCCTGGCCCCGTGGCGCTGATGCTGCCGGCCGACCTGCTCACCGAGCCTGCCCAGCCCTCCAGCGTGCCCCGGCCCGCTGCACTGGCCCGCTTTCCGCTGGACCGCGCCGTGCCCGAACGGCGATTGCTGGAACAGGCCGTGGGCGCGCTGCTCCAGGCCCGCGCGCCGGTCATCGTTGCCGGTGGCGGCGTGCACATCTCGGGTGCCAGCGAGGCACTGAGCGCGTTTGCCGATGCGCTGAGCCTGCCCGTGGCCACCACCAACATGGGCAAGGGCGCCGTGGCCGAGACGCATGAGCTGTCGCTGGGCGTGGTCGCCAACTGCCTGGGGCCCAATGGCTCGGGCCGCTACCTGAAGGATTTCGTGTCCGGGGCCGACGTGGTGTTCCTGATCGGCAACCGCACCAACCAGAACGGCACGGACAGCTGGACGCTGTACCCGCGCGATGCGCAATTCATCCATCTCGATATCGACGGCCAGGAGATAGGGCGCAACTACGACGCCATGCGCCTGGTGGGCGATGCGCGGCTGGCGCTGCAGGCCATGCTGGACATCGCCGGGCCGCTGGATCTGTCGGCCCGTACCGGCCAGCGCGCTGCACTGGCCGCACGCATTGCCAAGGGCAGGGAAAGGCACCGACAGGAATCAGCCGAAGTGCGCCTGTCCAGCGCCGCACCCATCCGGCCCGAACGCATCATGCATGAGCTCGACGCCCTGCTGACCGCCGAGGACACCGTGGTGGCCGATGCCAGCTACTCCACGCTGTGGGTCACCAACTACCTGACCGCGCGCCGGGCCGGCCAGCGCTTCATCACGCCGCGCGGCCTGGCGGGCCTGGGCTGGGGCATGCCCATGGCCATGGGTGCGCGCCTGGCGCAGGACGGTGGCCAGGTGTTCTGCCTGGTGGGCGACGGCGGCTTCGGCCATGTGTGGTCGGAGATGGAGACCTGCAGGCGCATGGGCATCAAGGTCATCACCGTCCTCATCAACAACGGCATCCTGGGCTACCAGAAGCATGCCGAGCACGTGAAGTTCGGCGAGCACACCTCGGCCGTGAACTTCAGCGGCGTGGACCACGCGGCCATCGCACGGGCCTGCGGCATCCACGGCGTGCGCGTGGAATCGGCCGATGCCATCGCCCCCGCGCTGCGCGCCGCCATGGCCGCCGAAGAGGCCACGCTGATCGAGGTCATGTGCACCGAAGATGCCTTTCCCCCCATCACCTTCTACACGCCGGAGAGCCACTGATGAGCGCGCCTGAGAACTTCCCCCTCCGCACGGCCCTGGTGACCGGCGCCGCACGCGGCATCGGCCTGGCCACCGCCATCGAACTGCTGCGCGACGGCCGCCGCGTGGTGCTGGCCGACCTGGCTGCGCCCGACCTGGATCTGGTTCCGCAGGAACTGCGCGCCCGGGCCAGCGCCGTGGTGCTTGATGTCTGCGACGAGGCAGCCCGCCAGCGCGTGGTCGCGGACATGGTGCAGCGCCACGGCGGCGTGGACATCCTGGTCAACAACGCCGGCATCAGCCTCAAGAACGCCAGCGGACAGTCCAACGGCATCCTCGAAGTGGGGCTGGGCGAGGTGCAGCAGATCCTGGACGTCAACCTGCTGTCCATGCTGCGCCTGTGCCAGCTGGCGCTGCCGGGCATGAAGCAGCGGGGCTGGGGGCGCATCGTCAACGTGTCCTCGCTGGCCGGGCGCGGCAAGTCCATCGTGGCCGGCCCTGCCTACATGCTGAGCAAGTCCGCCGTGCTGGGCCTGAGCCGCTCCATCGCCTCGGAGATGGGCCAGTACGGCATCACCACCAACTGCGTGGCGCCGGGCCGCATCCTGACGCCGATGGCGCAGCAGGCCGGCGACGAGGTCAATCGCCGCTATGCGGAGCAGATACCGGTGCGGCGCCTGGGCGAGGCGGCCGAGGTCGGTGCTGCCATCCGCTACCTGTGCAGCGAGTCCGCAGGCTTCACCAATGGCGCCGTGATCGACGTCAACGGCGGCTTCTTCATGAATTGAGGAAGGACGAGCCCCTGAGCGGCTGCGCCGCTTCCCCCTCTCGCTTCGCGGGGGGGACGGCTTCCTCGGTGCGGGGCGGCCCTTCCTCGGTGCCCCCACTTCCAGGGCGTGCCTGTTTCCCGGTCAGTGGGTAGTGCGCTGCACCGTGAAAGCACGACTTCCAAAGACGACAGAACCCAAGATCGCAACGAGAGACAACCATGCATGCATATCCATCACCCGCATCTCGAAGATGCCTGCTTTCGGCCTTCTGCGCGGCAGCGCTGGCGGCCGCAGCCGGCGCCCCGGCGCTGGCCCAGGGCACGGACGCGTTTCCCGAGCGGGAACTGACCCTGATCATCAACTACGGCGCAGGCGGCAATACCGACGTGGCCTCGCGCGCCATCGGCAATGCCATGGAGGGCCTGCTCAAGAAGCCCGTGGTGCCCAACAACCGCGCGGGAGCGCAGGGCACGCTGGGCGTCTCGTCGCTGGCCCGGCAAAAGCCTGACGGCTATACGCTGGGCGTGGTGACGTTTTCGACCATCGCCATCACGCCCCACCTCATGAAGGTGGACTACAAGGTCGATGACTTCGACTTCATCGCAGGCGTGGCCCGCTACCGCTATGGCGTGGCCGTGCGCGCGGACTCGCCCTACAAGACCATGGCCGACCTGGTGGCCGCGTCCCGCCAGGGCAAGGGCATCTTCTTCGGCGCGCCGTCCGCGCCCAACAACCTGGCCATGTACGAGCTGGGGCGCAAGACGGGCGGCAGGTTCGAGGAGATCAACTACAAGTCCGGCGCAGAGACCGTGGCCGGCCTGATCGGCGGGCAGGTCGATGTCATCGTGCAGAACCCTTCGGACATCGTCCAGCACGTCAAGGCCGGAAAAATGCGTCTGCTGGCCAGCGCCAGCCCCATGCGCTGGAAGGAGTTGCCCGAGGTGCCCACGCTCAGGGAGCAGGGCTACGACGTGGAGATCGACTCCTGGATCGGCCTGGCCTACCCCAAGGGCGTGCCCCCGGCCGTGCGCGACAGGCTGGAGCGCGTCGCCATGGCAGCCGCCGAGGGGCCGCAGGTGGCGCGCATCTTCGAGTCAGCCGGTGTGGACCCGGCGCCGCTCACCGGAGCCGAATACCGCAGGAAGCTGGTCCAGGGCCATGAGTCCATGGGCGCGGCCATCAAGGCAGCGAATCTGCCGCGCATGAACTGAGGGCGGTCCGGCGGCCTGCCGGCCTTGATGTACGGGTGCTGCTGCAGCATGTGCCGAAAGACCATGAAAGGCCGCTCGTCGGCGGGGGAGCGCTCGCGCCCGCTCCCTGCGTTCGCTGTATCGGTCCACCAGGTAGCCTGTGCAGTCAAGCCGGTGCAGTCCGGTGCAGTCCGGTGCAGTCTCGCGCGTCAGCTGGGTGAACTTGACCAGTTCCCCCAATCACGTCCACCGCGCGCAGGGGGGCGAGTGCATGCGCCTCAGCGCGGCGCCAGGAACAGCTCCATGCGCTGCAGCTCCTCATCCAGCGCGCTGCGAAAGGCGGCATCGCCGGGCGCCGCGCCGGCCACATAGCCGAATGACGGCTCCAGCCGGCCGTCGCGCGCCTGGAGGTTGGCCCAGCCGATTACATGGCCCTGCCAGAGCATGGGCAGGGCGTAGTAGCCCAGCTGGCGCTGAGCTGGTGGCGTGTAGGCCTCGAACTTGTAGGTCCAGCCCCAGAGCAGCGTGAAGCGGCGCCGGTCCCAGACCACGGGATCGAAGGGCGCGAGCAGGCGCAGCCGCTCGTCGAAGGCATGGCGGCGCGAGCGCGGGTTTTCGTCAGCGGGCCAGTACCAGGTGGTTCCGTCGATGCGGCAGCTTGCCAGCTGCTCGCGCGCCAGCCGCAGCGCCACCTGGGTCTGTTGCGCCAGATGGGGGGCGCCGTAGCCCAGCAGGCGCACCAGGTAGGTCAGGCTGGGGGCTGGCAGCGGTGCGTATTTGCGCACCACCAGGTCGATCAGCGCGGCGGCGCGCCGGGCGCTGGCGGCGGGGCTGTCGTCGGCCGGCGGATGGGCGATGGCCTCGTAGACGCGCGTGCCGCTGTCGCGGCGCTTGACCCGCAGCAGGCCGCGATAGTGCATGCCGTCGAGCAACTGCGTGCTGGCGCTGCCCGAGCCGCCCCAGTAGTTCTTCACGCTTCCGTGCGAGAAATGCTGCTCCACCTCGCGCGGATGCACGGCGCCGCGCTCGCGCACAAAGGCCAGCACCTCGGCGGCCTTGCGCTGCGTCTCGGCATCCCAGGCCTTGCGGGCCTGGCGCGGGTGCATCAGCGCCAGGTGCTCGCTGGGCAGAAAGCCGTAGTTGACCAGGCAGTCCTCGTCGATCGGCAGGCGCGCGTAGCGGCGTTCCAGGTCGCCGGCGCGGTAGTCCTTGACGCGGTGGCGCAGTGTCAGGTCCTGTGCCCGGGCCGGCGCGCGGATCGGGTCTGCCTGCACAAAACCCAGGCGCTGTATGGCCGCAGGCAGGGTGGTCGGCGTGAACAGGGTGCGCGCCACGGCATGGCGGCGCAGGTCGTCAAGGCTCGGTTCGGGGGGCATGGCTTGATTGGAGCACGGCAGGGCTGCCGTACTTCCTGATCCTGCTGTGCCGCTCAGGCCTTCCTGGCACGCCTGCGCCGCCACAGCGCGCGCAGCACCCAGCCCAGCGGCAGCACCACCAGCACCAGCCAGGGCAGCACGGCCGCCACGAAGGTGATCAGGGCTGCCATGCTCTCGCCCAGCACATGGCCGGCATCGCGCAGCGCGCGGCCTATGGGGCTGTAGCTGGTGCCGCCCTGCACCAGGGCGCGGGTGGGCGTGAACTGGATCTGTATGTGCTGCTTGCTGGTCTGCTGCTCCAGCACCTTGCGCTGGGCGGCCATGGCGTCCAGCTCGGCCTGCGTGTCCGACAGCGTGCGCTGTATCTCCAGCAGGTCGGACATGGTGCGCTTGGTTGTGGTGTCGCGCAGCATCAGGCGCAGGCTGTCGCGGAACTCGGTGCGGTTCCTGATGCGCGCCTCCACGTCGATCACCTCGGCCGTCTTGTCCTCGCTGATGGTGTTCTGCGACACGATGGTGGCCACGCCGGCCAGCGTGCCCAGCAGCCGCTGCACATCGGCCGGCGCCACGCGCATCTCCAGCATGGCGTTGCCGGGCTGCTGGGGCGTCTCGCGCAGCAGCGATGCCGACAGCAGCTCGCAGCGCAGCGTGCCACACAGGTCGCGCACCTGGCCCCAGGCATCGGCCAGCTGCGCCTGCGGCACTTCCACGTTCAGCTCCTGGCGCACGGCCAGGAAGCGCTGGGCCATCTCGTCCTGCGCCGATGTCTCTGGTGCGGCTGCTGCCGCATCCTCGGCCTGCACGGTGGCGGCGCGGCCTTGCTTCATGCCGGCGCCGCCCGCCATGGGCGCGGGGGCGGGCGCAGATTCCATGGCTGCTGTGTCATGCCGCTGGTTGCAGCCCGCAAGGGCCAGCGTGGCAGCCAGTGCCAGCATTGCCGGCAAGGCCATGCGGGAGGGCAGAGTGGAAGGCCGGGGATGCGTCATGAATTTCCTCTTGAAAACAGGCAAGAACAGGCCGCTGTCAGGACTCAAAGCTCAGGGCTCAGGGCTCAGGGCTTGCCGCCGGGGCCGAACATGGTGTCCACCTCGGACTGCAGCTCGAAGATGTCGGACACCGTGTAGAGCCAGTCGCCCTTTTGCAGATGGCCGGGGTCCGGCGGCGTCTCCACGCAGGCCTTGACCAGGGTGAACTGGCCGGCCGGGTCGGGCAGGAACTTCAGGCCCGATATGGAAAACCGCGCCACCCGCCCCACGCCATCGTTGTAGCGCCGGCCCCGGGCGCGCACGTCGGCCAGCTCCGCCATCTGCGGCAGGTGGTCGAACACCGCGTCGTAGAACTCCACGATGGGGCTCTGGTTGGTCCGG
>ERZ1292625.3713-Hain-H41-01um-R1-3713-length-12026-cov-9_pt1 | contig 12026 bp, 18 predicted proteins | sample MGYA00564400_ERZ1292625 | MGnify/ENA primary metagenome ERZ1292625 (study PRJEB36523, sample SAMEA6512639) | groundwater metagenome | collected 2019-01-08 | study: AquaDiva: Metagenomics assemblies of 32 groundwater samples
GCTGACTCCATCCCTCGCCCTGACGGGACGGGGATCTAAGTAAGGTGGGTTAGAGAAATGATTAAATCACTTTCAGTTTCTGAGGCTTGGGTTACACAGATGAACAAGTTTCTAGTTCAAGACATTGAAAGTCAGAAAGTTGAAGACAAAATTAGTTCATCAAGCCTAGAAACTGAAATTTCTCAAACTGAACAAAAACTAGATACATTATTAGAAGCGTATTTAGATACTGTAATTGATAGTGAAAGTTATATTAAAAAGAAGAATGAATTAATGGAAAGAAAAGCCAATTTGGTTAGTAAACAAAAGGAATTAACAAGTGATAACCCAAGTTGGATCGAAGGAGTAACGAACTACATAACCTGCGCACAAAAGTGCGCAAAAATCGCGCGCGCTGAAAATAATTGCCATGATCTTGCAGACATGGCAAAAAAAGTCGGCTCGAAATACTTTTTAAAAGACAAGAAAATCGAATTCTGCCTGTATTTTCCATACAATTTGCTGGCCGCGAATGGGGGCGCGGCCAGTTTTCCTGCCCAGTTTGTGCCAACCCTCGCGTTTGGGCAATCTAAATACTTCGTGGATTCGCTGTCAGAAAATACGAAACGCGGTCTTCGCCAAAAAGTACGATTAGGCATTATGCCCGGTGTCGCACCCGCTGGGTATCTCAACGACCCCCGTACCAAAACCATCGTCATGGATCGCACCAAGGCTCCTGTGGTGAGAGAGGCCTTTGAGCTGTTTGCCACCGGCACCTACCGGATCATGGATATTGCCGGATTTTTGGCGAAGCATGGCATCTTAAGTCGAAATGGTAGAGTGTGGAAACAACACCGCGTTTCGTACCTTATTCTCACGAACCCCTTTTACTACGGCCATTTTCGCTATGGTGGCGAAATCCACGAAGGAACCCACGAGCCACTCATCACAAAGAAACTGTTTGATCAGGTACAAGAGGCGTGGAAGAAGCGAAGCCACGCCTGGCATGATGAGTTGCCGGTCAAGCACTACACCGGTTTTTTCCATTGTGGGCAGTGCCACATGATGATCACGGCCGAGGTGAAAACAAAGTTCTACAAAGGCACCAACCGCACCGCCACCTATACCTACTACCGCTGTACCCGCAAATCCAAAGTTATTCCCTGCCGAGAATCATTCATCCGCGAAGAAGAGCTTGACCGGCAACTCTCCAATCTTCTTCAAACAGTTTCTTTGCGTTCAGACTGGGCAGCAAAGATGTTACACAAACTTGATGAGGAGAAAAATGACGCTGCCCACTCCTCCCGTGCGTGTGTTGCAGACAAACAACAGGACATAACCGCAATCACCACCAAACTCCAGCGTCTTTTGGATTCCTATCTCGATCAGGATGTTGACCGTGATGACTATCGTGCCCGCAAAGCGAAATTGTTATCCGACAAAAAGACGCTGGAGGAGTCGTTCACCCGTCTGCAACACACGCAAACTGCGTGGCTCGAACCCATGCGTGCATGGGTTAAAGAAGCGTCAGGAGTAGAACAAATCGCACGGGGGGAAGACAAAAACGCCAAAAAGGTATTAGCTGCAAAAATCTTCGGCTCGAACTTAACGCTGTCCGGCAACATAGCGCGCGGTGACGCGCGCGAACCATGGGCGGCGCTGCGCGCCGCCCCGACAAGTCGGAAATGGGAGCCCCCAGTCAGAATCGGACTGACATCGACGGTTTACGATACCGCTGCTCTACCGTTGAGCTATAGAGGCAATAGTCTTGTCCGCCTATTTTATCAAGAATTGAGAGAATTTGATACGATACCCTCTAGTGAAGAGTCTTGGATGGAAATTTATTTTGGCTGGTACGGTCATATTGCTTGTGGGAATGGGGTTTCAGGGCGGGCAGGATGTGCCAACGCCGAAAATGGTCAGCTATGTTACTCCCACGGCACAGCCGCAAGAAGAGGTGGCAGTCGTTTTCAGAGTTATAGATGGGGATACTATAGACCTTAAGGATGGCAGACGCGTGCGGTACATCGGCATCAACACACCAGAGCTCTCCACGGAGCTAAAACCCACCGAGTGTTATGCCCAGAAAGCAGCAGAGAAAAATTCTCTGTTAGTGAAAGATAAGCCTATACGTATGAAGAGAGACGTTTCTGATATGGATGCGTATGGGCGACTATTACGATATGTATGGGTAGGTGACACGTTCGTTAATGAATATTTGGTGAAAGAAGGATACGCTCATACGATGACGATAGCGCCAGATGTGTCGTATGCGACGATGTTTAAGGAAGATCAAGCGAATGCAAAAGCATTAAACCTCGGATTGTGGGGAGCAGGCTGCGCGAAAAGTCAAAAGTAAGAGAATTTATTTCTCCCAGCGAGAAAATATCCCATTGGGTAGTAATTGTCCGCTTGTCGTATCTTTGAGGGTTAATTCACTCTGTGTGACGGTACCACCAAGCGTTTTGGTAAGGTCAGTCAAAAGACGTGAGAGTACCAGAGATGATAGGTCAGCGGTGTACGCATTTAAAAGAATAAATATGGGATTTGGGGATAGGACTGCCTGTATCGCTTCTAACATTTTGGGGAGATCGTTTTCTATTTTCCATAATTCACCTTTGTCTCCTCTGCCAAATCGTGGTGGGTCGAGGATAATGGCGTCATAGGTATTGCCGCGTCGCCCTTCACGCAACACAAATTTGTAGGCATCTTCTTGGATATAGCGGATAGGTGACGCTTCAAGTCCAGACGCCAGAACATTTTCTTTTGCCCACCCGATCGCTCCTGCGCTACTGTCTACATGGGTCACACTTGCTCCAGCTTTGGCGCTAGCCAGTGTCGCACCGCCGGTGTAGGCAAAAAGATTGAGAACATTGGCTTTCTTGCCACTAAGTTTCTCTATAATCCAATCCCAGTTGGCTGCTTGTTCCGGAAATACGCCCACGTGTTTAAATGAGGTTGGTTTTAACGTAAACGTAAGATCGTGGTAGGTGACGTGCCAGTTTTTCGGTGGTTCTCGATTGATCGTCCAATCTCCCGTATCTTTGGTCGAGCGGACATAAAGTGCGTCTGCCTTTTCCCATAGTTCGGGTTTGGCCATACGTTTCCAGATGGCGCGAGGATCAGGGCGACTTATGACGTACTCTCCGAACCGCTCGAGCTTAGCGCCCTGCCCACTATCTATGAGTTCATAGTCTTTCCAGTCTGTAGGATAGATGATAGGGATGGAGTCTGTCACAGGTGAAGTATATCACGTACATTTGATTTGATTTATATATTCAGCAAAAATTGGCGCTATGGTTTGATTTGCTTTCTTATTTGGGTGGGAGTCCCATGGCAATATTCTGCAATATTCTTTCTTCAAATAGCCATTTTCATCGGTCAAAAGATTAAAAAAATCGAAAATATGCAGATTTCTCGTATCATGGGTGAACATGAGGGAATTAAGTGTCGAGACAAGTTTTCTGGCACGGAGTGCTTGATCGGCATTGGTGGTTTCTTTTCTTGCGGGAGGCGGAGTGACGAGGATAAATTGTTTGTCAGGGAAACGCTTTAACGAGTTTTTTATCTTTGTGTAATATGTTATGTCCTCTATAAGCTGCTCGTCTGAAGATATACGAGTTGTGGGATAGCAATTTTTAAATGCAATGACATCGTACGAGAGAATAGCTTTGAGTGTCGGATCACTAGGATCTCGACCAAATATATCTGCGTATTCTTTGGGGCTGTTGTTGCTTACCGTTATATTATAATCCGTGCCTGTGTACCCGCCACTTGCATCTGACAAACCGCGAAGATGCGTAAAAGAGGCGAGCTGTCGAGAAAATGGTGGGAAGAGGTTGTAATTATGGTCCCAGAACTCTATCGATGGATTTAATTTTCGTAATTCGATACGAAGATGACCTTCTCGTATAAGGTTGCCGCCTGTAGAATGGTGGATGAAAAGAACGCGCACCTTTTTCATACAGAAATTATTAATTTTCTTGCGTCTTCTATATTTTGTCTGTGATCGAGGGCCATTTGGTCTGGTAATTCGTTGAGAGAGAACCATTTAATATCCATTGCGTCGTCTCCTTGTTTGGCTTTGCCCTCTGCGACAGTGACTGCATAAACAAGGTTTATGACTTGTTTGGGATGCCTAGAGGGAGAGCTGTATACACCGACTAATTTAGTTTCAAGTACATCGAGGTCGGTTTCTTCTTTTACTTCTCGTTTGACCGTGTCTTCTGCTGACTCGTCCCATTCTACATATCCTCCCGGAGTTCCCCAAAATCCTTTGTTTGGTTCTACGCCGCGTTGAATGAGCAGTATTTGGTCATTTTTGATAATAACTGCGTCTATGGATACGCCTCTGTTGGGGTATCTTTTGCAGTGCGGACATTGCTCATTGTTTTTTAGGCTATTCATGTATTATTTTCTATACACTTCATCATGCGTACCGATGTCCACAAAATATGCTATATTTTGGGTTATATATTGATACACCATTCGTACTGATGGAGTAATCGATATACTCCACATATTATTATACATACCAGTAAGCTTGTAAAGCCGCAACGATGGATGTTTGGGGTTGGATTCAAATAGCGCAATTTGTTTCTCAATTTTATCAGTAAGCTTTCGGTTTTTTGAATAGAGTAGAGTGATTGTCTTTTGGACAAATGGAGAAAATTTAGCCTTCATGGAGCTTTTTGAAAAAATCTGATGCGTCTACAGCTTGATCCAGTTGTTCTAATGCTTTTTTGGTTTTCTTTTCAGAACTTAAAGACTGTTGAAAAGTAGGATACTCGATATCTGCTACTTCTTTTAGAATTAAGTGTTTCACGAGTTGGGTAATTGGAACGCCTACACGAGCCGCTTTGGAAGCAAGAAGCGCATTTAATTGTTCAGAAAGGCTAATTTTTAACTGGATTTGTGCAGTATTCATATATTTAGTATCTATATACTACCTATTTTATACCTATTCGTCAAGTGTTATTGTCTGTGGGATATCTCTGTCGTGGTGGGTCGGCAGTTTCTTCGAGGTGTTCGTAACCTACTTGGGCAAGCCAGAGTTTAAACGGTTCAGCATTGGGAGAGGGAATTGACTGAATGATGCGCAACATGACCTCAGTATCTGCGACATCCATGAAATAATATTTACCGTCTGAGGCCTGTAATTTCAGTTGGTGACATTTTGTCATCGACTCACGTCCTTCTTTTCGAAGTCTTTCTGCTAGTTTGTTCCAATTCCTTTTCATCATCCCATTGTCGACGAATTCGAACTCTCACCAATCCTGAGTCGCGCCACTGGCTCATATCATACATCACACCCTTATAATCATTGAGGATGTGATTTTTTATTTTAAAGACCCACTTAGGGGTTCAAAGTTTCTTGAACCTGTTTAAGTAGTTCTTCGTAGTTCTTATACAAAAAGGTGCTTAAGCCAGCTATTTTTGCTGCCGTAATGTTTTCAGGAGCATCATCTATATAGAGTATTTCGTCTGGAGGTAAATTAAGTTGAGTAGCAACCATTTTGTATGCCTGAGGGTTCTTCTTGTCTATGTTCATTTTCGCAGCAGACAGAACACCAGTAAAAACAGGTTGAAGGTGTGGCTGAAATTCAGGAGAATCTTGAATGGCGCCGCTTGTAAAAATATAAATAGGAGTTTTATCTTTCAATGATTTATAAAGATTTAATAATTCAGTATTTAGTTCAAAATAATCAAAAGCATTGTAGTTTGATTTTTGGGAAACCTCCTTATGTAAAGCATTTAAACTATCTTTATAATTTTTATCTTTAGGGAAGAGTAAAACTCGTGAAAAATCGCTGACAATTGCTTTGATCATACGTTAATTATAACATCCTGAGTAGGAAAACAATTCTGAACAAGTAAGTTGATTGTAAAAAACTGTTCAAGAGGGCTTATAGCGTAAGTATATCAAGACCGTGATAAAATGAGCATACCGAATGATTCTGAAGTTTATCCCCCTTAGATACGGGGGTCGAATTTATTTAATTTTTCCCAAGGTTTCAATTAACTTGAATGCATATGGAACCAATCTTTCCATTTGTTTCGATACTCGATTTGGGTCATATGGTTCGTCTGTATAATCATTACTCGCAACTGCATAACAACCTAAAAATGGTTTCTTTGTAACATAACAAGCGTGCGCAACAGAATATGACTCCATGTCAGATACAAACCTTTTGTCGTTTTTATCTGAGGGAAGCATTACCTCAGCCATATTGTTCAAGAACTCCTGGCTGAAAGCCCACATATTGCCACCGCCTACATAACAATCAACGGCACTAATATTTAACTCCTTTAAAATTTTCTGACTAAGATCAATGTGCTCTTTGTTTACTGGGAAATAATAGGGTAATCCACCCAGATTATTACTATTTACCTGATGTGGAAGTTCACCAAAGACAGATTGCCATTGAGATGAATCTTTTGTCGGCGTTCCTTCTTTAGTACGAGTGATCCAAGATGTTCTGTGGAAAAATCCTAATGGAATAATTACGTCCCCGTTTTTACTTTCAACATAACTGCCACCCACACAGCCATACTTAATTACAAAGTCAGGGTTCACATCTCTTATTGCCTCTAATGTAGCGATGGAAGCATTGGTTTCTCCCACATAAGTCTCGACAACATAAACTTCAACTGATTTGTGCGCAGCCTTGTATAGAGGAAAAATATTTAGAAGTTTTTTACGCTCTCTTGCATTTAGTTTTTTGAGCAGAGGACGCAGTTCTGTCTTCATAGCGCTGACAAAAAGGATTTTAAAAGTTTTCTTGTCCATAATGCAATATTACATTGTAACCAGGAAAAAGGCGAGCCAAATTGATATACTATTGCTACCGAATGATCTCTATGTCGAAAGTACCTTTTGAGGGAGCTGATGGTACTGATTGTGATCCACCTTAGCCACAGAGACCGACTTTAAGTCAATCCTATTTCTGCAAGCAATTCTGTTTTTATCGATGGGAACACAAGTTCATTTCTAAGGATAATTTTATCCACAGTCATATCTGCTGACTTACTATTTTTATCAACAAAATCTAGTACTTTAACTGGATCAATCAACTTATTATTATAGCGAGCCACCGTGGTATGAATAATATGATTCAACTTATTAGTTTCTTTTGGAAAAGGTAATAGTTTAAGAAATTCCTCTCGTAAATGTTCCATTTCGTCACTTTCATCGTAACCACACCAAATAATGCCTCCAGTAGTTGCTATCAATTTGGAAAACTCTACCGTAAATGAATTATGCTTTCTATTTTGCTCTCTAAAAGCTTTGAGAAATTCTTCTGCCGTTTTATTCCAAGTTTTCTCAGTGCCTAATTTATATTGACCGCCCCAAAACACAACCTGATTGAAACTTATATGTTGATATTGGCGAGGAAGTAGAAGCAAATTATCTGGTTCAAGATTTTCAAGTTCCTCTTGATATTTACAAAGTAGATCTTTAATTTTTTCTCCTAAATCTATTTGCAGAGCTACACCCCAGATAGATTTTCCCCAAGTGGAATCCATTTCAATTTCATTGCGAAGGAACTTTTCCTTATTTTGTTCTTCTACTTCTGAGTACTTCTTTTGAAGTCTAGTGTTCATTTATGTAATTTACTAGTAACTTTATGTACATTTCTGTAATTAATTGCCATATGGAGCGGGTGAAGGGAATCCTCCTTCTCCGCCAGCTGGCGGATTCGGATGGACACGGTTGAACCCTTAAGAGCGGGTAACCGTACTTCGCTCGAACCTACGGGACTTTGTTACTCCAGATTTAATTCTAAAACTTAATGCACTAAAGAGCCATATAAGTATTCAAAGCTTCAAAGATTTGTAGTGTCTTTATTTCCAAAGTGAAAACTTCTTCGTCAATTCTGAAAGTTGATTTTTCTCACCAAAGAAACAAATACCATAATATTCAAGTTCTAGCTCAGGAGTTTCACTTGTTCTTTGTTTTTGGTCAGCAAATGTCCCAACTGTCATAGTGCTCGTAAAATCTGTAAATGGAATATTTTGTTCAATAAGTGAGTTGCGAAGTGCTCCAATTTTATTGGAGTTATCAGCAGAAAGAATAATAAACGGATTGTCAGAGATATTCTGATGTTTGCCACCATCCTTATCAACATAACTATCTAGCCGCATTAATTCCTTCTCAGAAAAAGACCCGCCAAAACCAACAGACATATGCCCTAGAGCATTCATCAATTTACCGGTTTCAATTTTTTTATTCAAAACTGCGACAAATTTATGTGTTGTAGGCTGGTCATTCATATTTAGAATTCCTTATGTTCTAATTCCTTCGTAAGAAAAAAATCTTTGGTGAATTGTAGGGCTTTTTCCGAAGAAAAGTCCTTACATGTATACAGTACACATGACATAAATTTTCTATTTGTCCAAATATACAAAGAAATTCCTGAATCTATCAAGGGAACAAATGCATCAAAACCTTGATTTTCTTCTTTACCTTCTCCGCTTGGAGAATGAATTATTGGATCCCCATAAGTTCTTAAATTTAGGGCAGCTGCAAGCTCAAGGAGATATTTTTTTACTATATCGCTATTCACATCAATAGCGTAATTAGCTTCAATAAGCAATCTTTTCCTCAAAATATCTGGGGCAATATTTTTCATATTAGTCTTAATTGCACTTTTCTAGTAACTTTATGTATATTCGTGGTCATTTCTGTCACTTTTGGAGCGGGAGACGCGAATTATTTTGAACCCAACCTCGACACGCTCTTGGCACATTATAACAAGTTAATAGAGGCGTATCAATCGAAAATCATTTGATTATCTTTTTGAAATACCATGTAATAATATCATCGGCCAAAATATATTATTTACAGAAAACCAAGGATCTAAAATATATCCAGATACAAAGGAACGATTACAGTCGCCATAAGACTTACATCCAAGCCTTAATCCTAAAAAACCTAAAGGTACACCGATTAAATAATATGCAAGAAAAATTATGATTACTGTTTTAACGATTTTCATATTTCAATACATTCGCCACTTTGGCGGGGGTGGCATCCCTTCTGGAGCGGGCGAAGGGAATCCTCCTTCTCCGCCAGCTGGCGGATTCGGATGGACACGGTTGAACCCTTAAGAGCCAGTATACCAAATTGCTCGAACTTATTTTATCAGAAATTCATAATTCATGTTGGCGGCAAGAAAAAAGGGGTAAAGGGGAAAAATGAATTGCCGCCACTTGTCAACAAAATTGACTGCTCGTCCCGCCGAAGACGGCGGGACTTCGCTTTTATTTTATGCCACTGTTACTCTCGCCCCGCTGCGCGGGGCTCGCAGGGCGCCGTTACTAATTTACAAATCAATTCTTATTACCTTTACCTAACAATCTAACTTACAATATTTTAATAATCAAATTTTCGATTAGTGACTTATCGCTTTCGCATTCTTTGTCAAATCTTATTTTTTTATTTTTTAAACTACTTATAGACTTAGGGATGGATTGCTCGTGGGTATTTTTCAGTATCAATTCTAGAATCTCAAATTCGTCCATGAAAGGCACCACGTTGACATCATAAAGTGCTTTGTATACATCATTAGGGAATTTTGGAGAGTATCAGGAAGCTCTTTTTATAGGCACAAAGTAAAAGCTCTCGACAGCCTTTGGGAAAAATTAAAAGAATTTGGAATTGAACCAATTGTTGGCAAATAACATGTCTAATCTACTAACAAAAACAGATTTTATCTTATATAAAGAATGTCCAAATAACGTATGGGTGAAGAGACATAAACCCGAAGAGTATGCAAAATTTGAGGTGTCAGATTTTGAAAAATCATTAGCTGTAATGGGTAACGAGGTGGAAGAATTAGCGCGCGGAATGTTTCCGGCTGGTTATCTAGTTGAGAGGCGTAGTGAGGGTGCGCAAGAATTGACACAGAAGCTTATTGCAGAAAGGACACCTGTTATTTTTCAAGCAGTTTTTACGACTGATAGGTACTTTGCTGCCACCGACGTATTGAAATGGAACAATTCAGCTCAAAAATACGATATATACGAGATAAAAATGTCATCAACTGAAGAAGATGATGGAGATGAAGAAGACGGAAAGCCCAAGAGAGTAAATAAAAAAAGAGAGCTTCAATATGAATATGATCTTGCATTTCAGACAAATGTTCTTGAAGCAACTGGAGTTTCGCTAAATGCAAAATATCTTGTTCGTCTCAATCGAGTATATATCAGAGATGGGGAACTAGATTTCACACCAAACCAGCTTTTTATCATCGAAGACAAAACAGAGGCAATTGAGCGATTGAAGCCCACGGCTGCGATTGAGATGGAACGAGCTCAAGATTATCTATCCAGTATAGAAAATCCGTCTGGTCCTTGTCCGTGTTATTACAAAGGCCGTAGCGCTCATTGCACAGCATTTTCCTATATAAATCCGAGCGTACCGGCATATAGTGTTCACGACTTGAATAGAATCGGAAATAGCAAGCGATATCTCCAAGAGTTACTAGATGAGGGTATTTTAGAAATTGGTGATGTCCCAATAGACGACAGATTGCAACCAAAAGAATCAAAAAATGGAGCAAAACCCAGTAAGCCGAGAAAACTAAATCAAATTACTGTGCATAAATCCCAAAAGCCGTTGATTGATGTTGGATCTATCAAGGCTGAGCTTGATGCGCTTATTTTTCCCCTTTATTTTCTCGATTATGAAACGTATCCAACAGCAATTCCACCATACAGCGGGTATCATCCATATCAGCAGATTGTTTTTCAATATTCGTTGCATGTGTTACATGATAAAAATTCAGAGCCGATTTCTTTTGAATGCTTAATACTAGATGGAGAGCCATCTGAGCGTATCGCAAAAAGTTTACGGGAACATATAGGAAATACAGGAAGTGTTGTGTCTTGGTTTAAAACGTTTGAGAATTCACGGAATCGCGAATTGGCAAACTTTTTGCCGAGTTATAAGGATTTTTTTCTTAGCTTAGTTGCAAGAACGTATGATTTGATGGTATAGTGGAAAATCAGTATTATGTACACCCAGGATTTGAAGGTAGATCTTCAATCAAAAAGGTTTTACCAGTCTTAGCTCCTCACCTATCATACAAAACACTTGGTGTGCAAAGTGGTACTGATGCAATCGAGTCTTATCGAAAAATAACGAAAGGTGAATTAACGGGCGAAATGGCGATAGAAAAAGAACGTCAAATGTTGGAGTACTGTAAGTTAGATACGTTCGCGATGTACGCCATTTGGAAGTTTCTACAAGATGCTATCAACTCTTAGTATTGATAAATATACAAAGCAACTATGGTAATAAAAGATTATTTGACTTTATTGAGATAAGGTAAAAAAGAAACTTCAATAATACAGATTATCTTAATTTTAATAAGATCGTAAAATCTTAGATATATTATATTAAGGTTAAAATGCAAACAATTGCACGAAAATTTTTGGTGAAACAAATTCCTGATTTAACTGGGAAGGAGCATTGGGCTCAGAGCCGTTTTTATCTTTATCGCAAAAATGGGATCGTCATTCGGACCCAATCGAATGGTGATAATTTTGATTTAGAACGAAAAGTGAGCAAAACAGCTCTTATACGCGAAAGTGAAAAAATTGCTATCACGAAAGATGAATTTGAAGAAATCAGTAAGGTGATAGCAGCGAATATTATTCGCGACAGTTATATCATTTCTGAAATTCCATATATTGTTTTGCGAATGTATCATGGAAAATTTGAAGGCCTCATACGAGTTGAGGTCGAATTCTTGTCAGTTGAAGAAGCTAACCGGTATATTCCACTTAAATGGATGGGAAAAGAAATTACCAATACGCTCTTGGCTAAGGATGAAACACTACTAACCTTAACAGGTCAAGACTTTCGTGCATTACTTTAATTTCAATGTTCCCTTGAAAAAGTCATCTCTCTGCTAAAATTTATTGTTAGGACGCCCCATAGTTGCATTTCTTCTATCAGAGGTATATTATAAGCTTATTAAGGGAGTGTCAAGCCCCCCTTTTGTGAAGACAATAGTCTGGATAATGGAGCGCGGCAAATT
>ERZ1292625.3714-Hain-H41-01um-R1-3714-length-12025-cov-8_pt1 | contig 12025 bp, 19 predicted proteins | sample MGYA00564400_ERZ1292625 | MGnify/ENA primary metagenome ERZ1292625 (study PRJEB36523, sample SAMEA6512639) | groundwater metagenome | collected 2019-01-08 | study: AquaDiva: Metagenomics assemblies of 32 groundwater samples
TTACCGTTTGAAGTCCACATAAAACCCCGTCCCGTGAGGGCGTGGGTTTTTTATATTCTTCTGCCTGATTAATCTTACCTTTTAGTTTGGTAAAAATCAAGCCATTTTTAGCTTCAAACTTTTCCTTCTACGTTATGTTATAAAACATTTTCTTTTGCTACGTTGTGTGCATGGTTTTAATAACGAATAATGACATCACGCTTGGACGGCGTATCAGAAGATTTCGCAAGAGATCAGGACTCACACAAGAGAAACTAGCGGAAAAGGTTAATGTCAGTGTCACGCATGTTGGTCTGGTCGAGACCGGGAAGAGGAGACTTAGTCTCAAGACGCTTCAAAAAATTGCTTCAACTTTGGGGGTTAAAGCCAAAGACCTCCTGCCATTTTAATTCGCTTCACTTTGCCTCAGTTTTAAACTAAAATACTCTTAGATTGAAATGGAGATGAAGATGAAGAAACTGCAAGAGTTTGTAGAGGAGTTGACTAGTTACACACCACAAACGATTAAATGCCTTTATTGGACGGTGCAAGAGGTATGTACAATGCTTGAAACTAGTCTAGATAAAGATTGGGTAGAGTACAAGTTACATCAGGAAAATGAAGACAGAAGTAGTGTTGAGGTACCAACACCAAAACAAGAAGCACAGCTGTTGCAGAAGTTAGAGAATGCCCATTTTTTCCAGTTCCAACCGGCAATAATAGGAGCAGGTAAGCCAAGAATTTTTGGTGGAGAAAAAGGACTTAGCGGAGAGGCAGCAATAAAAGCCTTCAACGATCCTAGGACTGATTTAGAAATAAAATATGATTGGGGTTGGTTAGTTAATCCCGATCTCGATGCACTTCGAGATTACCTTGTTTCAATTACAAGGATAGTTTACCCAAGTGCTAGAAAAATCCCATGCAGGTTTGAAAACAATGCCTTTTTCATAACTTTGAAAGATGGTACAGAGAAGTCAATCACCTTTGGAACAAGGAGAGATACGAGATATATGCTGGCTTTCTTTAAGGTTTTTTATGAGCATTGGCAAAGGTTCGGTGTTGAACCTCTTGAGAAGAGCGAAATCAGAAGAAGAATGAAAAAAGAAGGCGTTGCTCATGAAATTTCAGATAATTTTATTAAAAATACAGCATCGAATATAAGAAAAAAGATAGATTCAGCGAAACTTTCCGATCCTATTAGCCTAGAATATGATAGAGTTTCAGATGGATTTTATCTTGATATTAAAATTCCATCTTAGAAATACGCCGTAAATACGCCGAGCGTAAATTAATAAATCCTCGTTTAGCTTCATTTTTCCTATCTTGACAAGCTTCCAGCGTACCACTTTGGTGATGATTATGAAGAAGAAAAAACTCAAAGTGGTTTACGAGTTTGACCCAAAAATTACAGACTGGCAAGAGAAACTAGACTCTGCTTTTGATTTGGTATTTAGGAAAATAGCACAGGAGTATGAAGGAGAAAAGAAAACGTATGGACAAAAATATATTTGAGACGAAAGACAAGCAAATTACGCCATTTCTGCTAACTCAACCGGATGTCAAATTCCTCGGAACGAAGTTGGTCGGCTGTATAGTCTATTTTCAGTTTGCGCCTCGTGAGCGATGCCAGCAGTTATCAAACGACTTTTCTGGTAGGCGTGCTCCTTTAGTTCAGCCTAAAGATTTGCTTGATGCAGTAGAAACATTTCGCGATAGGATTTTTGAGATGAAGGAAAGAAAAACCTATGGATTACCACACTCATGAGGAACAAGTCCGAGCGGAGATTGGCAAAGATGAAGCGATCCGTCACATAGAACAACTTGGTGGAACGTATGATCCCGACTCTAGATTTGATTTGATGGATCAACTACTCATCTGTGAAACTCTTAAAGATTCCATACCTGTAGATCCTACTGATGAAGATGGGAGAACAATACTAAGTCTAAGAGAAGAAGAGAGTAAAGGAAATGGAAGTAGTAATGGGAGTGTTAATGGTGGCTATAAACGCACAGAAAACACGCAATTATCACAGAGTAAACACGAAGTTATCGCCAAGTTAAAGAGCTGTACTTATCGGACAAGCCCAATAATAACGGCTAGGCTCTTAGAAGAGTTATTCGCTGAACATCCTAGTAAGGCAGGTCATTGGTTCTATATAGCACAACATTGGCCTCCCAGAAGGATAAATCAGGTAATCGGGAACTTAATAAAACTTGATTTCTTGAACAATAGTGGAATAGGGAATCCGGCGGCATACTTTACATTTCTTATAAAGAAGCGGACGAGACGTAAAGCCGTATATGGTATTGACAAAATATAAATGTGTCTATACTATGGACATATGAATAAAGTGTCCGACATTATGACAATTCAACAGGTAGCAAATGAGTTAGGCGTGTCTACAAAAACTCTGCGTAGATGGGAAGAAAAGGGATATTTTGTGCCAGAACGACAGGAAACGACGAATGTTCGCTTATATCATTCTTGGCCAGTAGGCTATTGGAAAAGGATGCTTGAATTGGATAGGGGCCTTAAAAGACATCTGGCGTTGCTAGGAGATTTAAGAAAAGAGTTAGATAAACATTTGGCCACGAAACCTTTAGATGGAGAAAGTCGTCCCATGTTGGATATTAAGGCGTTTAGCAAAGCACATGACGCTATGGAGGCATGGGAAGAAGAATACAAAAAATTATATAAAGCATTGGCTGAATATCCAAATCCTATGCTTAAGGCGACGGATGATGTTGGAGAGGATGAAAAATGAAAAGAATCGCCCTTTACGCTCGAGTTTCTTCACAACGGCAAGAAATTGAAGAAACTATCGAAACGCAGATAATGGCCGTTAAAGATTTTGTAAAGGCTAATAACCACACGCTCATACAAGAATACAGGGACGATGGATGGAGTGGCACTATTTTAGCCCGTCCTGCGCTTGACCAGCTTCGCTTAGACGCCCCTAAACGGCTTTGGGATGCCGTAGTGGTATATGACCCCGATAGACTATCTCGTAAGTTTGCACATCAGGAGTTAGTCATAGATGAATTACAGACGAAAAACATCGAAGTCCTATTCGTTACTACGCCTCCGATGAAGAATGAGGGCGACAAGTTACTCTATGGGGTAAAGGGATTGTTTGCAGAATATGAACGTGCTCGAATAGCAGAACGATTCAGACTAGGGAAGATTAGAAAGGCACGGGAAGGGCATGTAGTGACCTCACAAGCTCCGTATGGGTACGCCTATATACCGAAGCAAGGCGAAAAGCATGGATACTTTGAGCCTATATCGTCAGAAGTACGAGTCGTGCGAGATATTTTCGATTGGGTAGGCAACAAGGGGATGACCATTCGAAAGGTTATTAAAAAGTTACAAGAGCAAAATATAGTCCCTCGTAAGAGTAAACGAGGCGTATGGAATAACAGCACGCTTACCACACTTTTGCGAAATGAAACGTATTATGGCAAAGCTCATTACAACAAAACCGTTGGTATTATTCCTGAACATCCAAAGAATCTAGAGAAGTATAAGCGAATAGTAAGGAGTAGTAGAAAAAACAAGCCTGAGGAGGATTGGATATATATAGCATGCAAGCCAATAATAGATAAGGATATTTTTGATCGGGCACAGAAACAATTACGGATTAACTTTGAGCGGTGTGTACGTAATAAAAAGAATGAGTACTTACTCGGTAACCTCATTCGTTGTACGTGCGGAGCTACTAGGACGGGGGAAGGGCCACAACACGGTAAGCATCTTTACTATCGATGCTCTGGGAGAGTGAACCAATATCCTATGCCTCCAACTTGTCATGAGATGGGTATAAACGCCCGTATTGCTGATGCGATGGTTTGGGATGAGGTTAGGAAGCTTATGACATCCCCACAGCTCCTACGGAGGCAAGTTGTCCGATATTTTGATCGTAAGTCACAATCAGTTGATCACTCCGAGGATATAACCTCGATACAGCACGACCTATCGAAGTTGGTCATTGAGCAAGAGCGGTATACGAAAGCGTATGGTCAGCAGGTCATTACATTGGCTCAATTAACCTCGTACGTTCAAGATATACGGCTCAAACGCACAACGCTCGAGCAGAAATTAGTTTCCTACGCACAGGAACAGGATCAACTGCCATTTGCTAAGCCTACAGAAGAACAGATACAATCATTCTGTCAAAAGGCTAAGGCAAAGATGGAGCTTTTAGATTACGAGAAGAAACGTTTTGTCATGTTGAAGGTTGTAGATAATATTGTTGCTAGTCAAAATGAGGTGCAAGTAAGCGGGTTATTACCCGCAACTGAAGAAGATTATGTCAAGTTCTGGTCTGAGAGTCGGGATCGTTGGTCTTCCAAATGCCGGAAAAAGCACGCTATTTAATGCGCTTTTGAAAAAACAGGTGGCATTTGCCGCTAACTATCCGTTTGCAACCATAGAGCCCAATGTCGGTATCGTTCCTGTGCCAGATGAGCGGTTAGCAAAGCTTGCAGAGATTACTAAGGCTGAAGATAAATTAGAAAAATTACCACCACTTCGTCCAGCGACGGTTGAATTTGTGGATATCGCGGGACTGGTAAAGGGCGCGTCAGAAGGGGAAGGACTGGGGAATAAGTTCTTGGCTCACATTCGTGAAGTAAACATTATTTGCAACGTATTGCGATTTTTCCCTGACTCGAACATTATCCATACCGAGGGAACAATTGATCCCAAACGGGATAAAGAAACCATAGAAACGGAGTTGATTTTGGCGGATTTGCAAACACTCACAAAACAAAAAGATAAAAAATACGACACACTGATTACTGAGCTCAACAGCGGAAAAATGGCGCGCGACGTCGTGACTGATCCAGAAATAGTACGGGAACTTCAACTTTTGACGATGAAACCGTTTATGTATGTGGCAAATGTTTCAGAGGATCAGCTTCAAAGCCTACAAGGAGAGTCCTTGAAGGCGATCTCCATTTGTGCAGAAACAGAATCTCAATTATCAGGAATGTCAGAGCAAGAACAAAAAGATTATCTTGCTTCTTTAGGTGTTGTGTCCTCTGGTTTGGATCTTCTTATCAAAAAATCGTATGAAACCTTGGGCCTTATTTCATTTTTGACTACGGGAGAGCTCGAGTCTCGCGCATGGACGATAGAGAAAGGCATGCTTGCGCCGCAAGCGGCAGGTGTTATCCATACTGATTTTGAAAAAAAGTTTATCAAGTGTGATACGGTTTCGTTTGATGATTTCATTTCGCTTGGAGGTTGGAAAAAGGCACGTGAGGCGGGGAAAGCCAGAAGTGAAGGTAAAGAATATGTGATGCAAGATGGCGATGTCGTTGAATTTAAGATCGGAAGCTGATATCATTAGTGCTTATGAACACATTGTACGAATTCATGGTCCTTGTGAATACATCTGTAGACCTTGACACAGACAAAAAGCAAACAGACTTTGTCAAAAAGCTCATCGGTGATGCCGCAGAGATCACCTCTATCGTATCGCTTGGCAAAAAGCGCCTCGCATACGACATCAAAAAGCAAAAAGAAGCGACCTATCTGGTAGCACAACTCTCAGGTCATATCGTGGTTACAGACATCGATAAACGCAGTAAATTACAGGATGCAGTTTTACGATTCTTATTAACAGTCAAGGAATAATTTTAGATTGGATATTGTGTATTGGTGATTGGAGATTGAAGGAATATGTCAGCCAGAAGTTTAAACAAAGTCACTCTCATCGGAAACCTGACCCGAGACCCCGAACTTCGCTATACTCCCACTGGTGCTGCCGTCTGTACAATCGGTTTGGCTACCAATCGCGCATGGACGACAGATAGTGGCGAGAAGAAAGAAGAAACAGAATTTCACAGAGTCGTCGCGTGGAACAAACTAGCAGAGCTATGCAGTCAGCTTCTGACCAAGGGTCGCAAGATCTATGTAGAGGGGAGACTCAGGACTACGACATGGAGTGCTCAAGATGGTACACAACGCTCAAGTACCGAAATTGTCATCGAAGATATGATACTTCTGGATTCTAAACGCCCAGAAGCTATTTCAGGGGAAGTACACGCGGAAGTCTCTCCTGTGCCAGCAGGGCAGGCGGCAGAGTCGAAAAATGTTGTGGAACCACAGGCAGTACCAAACGAAACGGTCAATCCTGACGATATCCCATTTTAATTACGCCCGCTTTGCGGTATAATACCATTCTATGCAACGATCAAATAGATTTCAGAAGCGGTTGAAACCAGTGCCTACCAACTGTATGTTTTGCACGGGCAAGACCAATCCTGATTATAAAGATGTCGCCCTTTTTACCAAATTTACGACCGAACGCGGGAAATTTATGGGTCGCGCCAAGACAGGCATATGTGCCAAACACCAACGTAAGCTTGAATTAGCAGTGAAAAAAGCGAGACTGGTCGCCCTCTTGCCTTTTGTTGTACGCGCATAATACCATAGATAAAGATGCAAACCCTGCCATTCTCTAAAATTCGTTCATTTCTTCTTGTTATTTCATTTGTTATTCTAGTTGGTGGGACGGGGTACTATCTTGGCGAACGAAAAACGTCTCTGGTGGTGGGACCTGATAAACGCGTCGTGGTAAACACACAGGTTCCTGCGGGAGAGGATGTAGACTTTGCGCTGTTTTGGGATGTCTGGGGTAAGCTCAAGCGCTACTATGTGGATCCTGACAAAATTGATGTGCAGAAGTTAGTGTATGGTGCCATCTCTGGTATGGTAAGTGCCATAGATGATCCATACACGTCATTTTTTTCACCAAAAGAAAACCAAGAATTCAAAGACGATCTCGGTGGTCAATTTGAAGGAATCGGTGCACAACTCGGGATCAAGGAAGGACGCATTATCATCGTGACGCCGCTTAAGGGAAATCCAGCAGAGAAAGCAGGCTTGAAACCCAATGACTTTATTCTGAAGGTAAATGGTGAAGATACGACAGGGTGGACGGTACAGCAAGCTGTAACGAAAATTCGTGGACCTCGCGGCATCAAGGTGACGCTGACTGTTTTCCATGAAAACAGCAGTAGTTCAGTTGATGTCACGCTGGAACGCGCTACGATAGTAGTGCCCTCTGTCACATCTTGGACGAAATCTGTTTTGGATATCACGGAGATTACGGGAGCGACGGAAGCTGCCAGTATTCGCAAAAGTACAGACATGGTTTCTTACATCTCGCTTTCTCGTTTCGGTGATCATACCAATGAAGATTGGGACAAGGCTGTGGCAGAAATAGCAGCAAATCAGGCAGGTGCAGTGAGAGGCTTGATACTCGATCTTCGTAATAATCCGGGGGGGTACCTCGAGGGGTCAGTATATATTGCCAGTGAATTCCTCAAAAGTGGCATCGTCGTCTCTCAGGTCAACAGCGATGGCACCAAGCAAGAGTATACAGTCAACAGAAAAGGTAAGCTTCTTTCACTTCCGATTGTCGTTTTGATAAACAAAGGCAGTGCGTCAGCAGCAGAGATCGTCACAGGTGCGCTGCGAGATTATAAACGTGCGACCATCGTCGGCGAGACATCATTTGGCAAAGGCAGTGTACAGACGCCATTTGACCTAAGCCAAGGCGCAGGGGTGCATATCACGACAGGGAAGTGGCTCTTGCCACTGGGGGATAGTATAAGCCAAAAGGGCGTGACGCCGGATGTGATGGTTGCCTTGTCCTCAGACGCGACAACTACCAGTGATGGGCAACTGGCGAAAGCGATAGAAGTGTTGCTACACTAATACTATGGGAGAAACGAGTACCTTATTTGATAGGATATTATCGAAATTTATTTTCTATAAAGCCCGAGATAAACGTTTAGAGAGAGGTTGTGCAAGGGCTTATTTCTGGACATACGTTAAGTACAGATACCAACACGCCTCTGGATGCATTAGATGAGCCGGTTGGGAGCCTTATACGCAATGAAGCACGTAGGGTGTACAACGCAGCAAATACTTTGAAATCTGAAATCGGACAAGTGGACTTAAATGCCGCCGGAACTGGAAAACGACTCCAGAGTGTCGCTGAAGAGGTAGATCAGAAGGTAAGTGAGAGAATATATGGCAAAATTCCGACAGTAAAGGCGAGACGAGTGTTGCAGAAAATTCAAGATGAAATAATCAAGAAGAATGGTTGGTAGTGTGTTGATACTTCGCTTTTTAGTGTCCTTTTAAAAATCGTTTTATTCGTTCTCTCGCTGTCATGACTTGTTTGCCTGCTGTTCCTCTCTTAATTTTTTTGGAATCTGCTATCATTGTTAATGATTCTCCGTCAGCGATTCTCTCAAGAGTGTCTTTCATTTCGTCAGATGTTTGATCCAATGCCTGTATAAGATTTGCTTTTCTCTCTCGATTTATAACTTCTTTCTCTGCGGATGGGTGATGTGCGTGTGCAAATGTTTCTTCGTTTATAATCGGAACTTGTCTTCTTTTGAGCATTTTATCACGATTAGCAAGTGTTGCAAGAAGATTGCGCGCCGCAGTGTGCGCTACTTTTTTTATCGATTCAGTGTTGGGATATTTGTTTGGGTGAGCATTTTTATCAGCGAGTGTTTGTACTATTGCTTGTTGTGCGAGATCCTCAGCATTCTCCCTTGTTTGACCTCGCCAAAGCTGTGCTTTGACCAAGGATTCTAAAAGTTCAGTATAAACTCGTCTTCATTGCTCATAATATATACTATTGTGTCGTAGTAAGCATTGCTTCGGTAATCTTTTGCATTTTGCCTTCTATAATATCCTCTAGGTTGTGCCAGCTTTTGTTTATACGATGATCCGTCACTCTGTTTTGGGCGTAGTTATACGTGCGAATTTTCTCCGCTCTCATTCCGCGTCCGATGACGGATCGTTGGTCGTTTGCTGCTTGCTCGCGTTCCATCAGCTGCTTTTCCCAAAGTTTGGCCCGAAGCATGGAGAGGGCGACGGCGCGATTTTGGAATTGGTCTCGTTCGTTTTGGCATTGGACGACGATGCCTGATGGGGTATGACGAAGTCTTACAGCAGAGCTTACTTTATTCACATTTTGTCCGCCTTTGCCGCCGGCTCTATAGAATTCCCATGCTATATCTTCAGTCCTGATATTCACCTCGTTTTCTGGAACATCGGGAAGGACGGCTATGGTGGCTGTTGAGGTGTGAATGCGTCCATGTTTTTCAGTTGTTGGTATTCTCTGTACCCTATGCGTTCCTGCTTCGTATTGAAGTTTGGTAAATACGTAAAGACCCTTGACGCGAAGTACCGTGTCATCCAGCTGATCGATTTTCCAGCCCATGATGACCGCGTAGCGAGAGTACATGCGTAGAAGATCCATGGCCCAAATCTTGGCTTCCTCACCGCCAGGACCTGCGCGAAACTCCATGATGGCTATGTTTGTATTCATAATTTCAATATCCAATCACCAATCACCAATCACCAATCACCAATATACAATATCCATCTAAGAAGTAGATTTTATAATAATTGTGGCAATTATGCGAATAAGCTCTTCACATTCAATTCCAAGTGAATCAATTTTCATATAGTGTTTATCTGTATTTGTTACCCGAATAAGTTTTAGCCAGTACTTTGTTTCTTTGGCTTCCTTTTTAACTAGGCTCATTTTATAGGCAAAATCTTTTTTGGTAGCTGTACCATCTGCTTCTTCGTAATTAGCTCCAATACTCGTTGCAGATCGTCCAATTTGGTTTATAAGAATTTGATTTATACGGGATTCGGGAAGTAGCTTAATGAGATCGAGTACCTCGAGGACAAAAGCGAAAATTCTTTCTCGCAGATTAAAAGGAACCATGAATTCAATATACAATACTCAATAATCAATCATCAACGAAGTATTTTTGGATATTGGGACTTGTGTATTGGAGATTGTGTATTGGAGATTGAAGCTTACTTTGCTCCCATCAACATCTCTTTGAGGCTTTTTGGAGTGGCATCGTCTTTGGCTTTTTTAAGCATTTGTTTCTTTTTCTTCGAAACATAGACGGTATTTTTGGCGGCCTGTTGTTTGGATTGGAAGCGTTCCACACGACCCATGGTGTCTACAAATCGCATTTCGCCAGTGAAAAATGGGTGACATTTGCCGCAGATTTCTATAGCGATTTTGTCTTTGGTCGCACCCACAGTAAACGTGTTTCCACACGCACAGGAGACGACGCAGGTTTCAAACCACTTTGGATGGATATCTGACTTCATAGAGTATGATTATACCCGAAGTAATCTTTAATTGCCATACCTTGAAAATAAGCCTATAGTAGAGTATAATCCTGACAATATGCGCGTGTCAGGATTATATGCCAAGTCAGATTTGCCTATCTCTCGGTATCAGGAGTTAGCCAAGAAGCTCTATACACCACTTTTGTATGGTGAAAATTCGTCATTACTGTTTTTCCCGACCAACGGCATGAGTTATGACGTAAATAACCTATGGGTACGGGAAGAGGATAGGGTGGCCACTCTCGGGTCAATCAGAAATAGGTTTAGATTTGCCTATATACATCTTGTTAATCCTGATACGTTCGGTAATCGTATTTGGCTAGAGCAGTTTCAAGCTGCTATGGGGTTTGATGAAAAAGGTATTGTAGGTATTGATGATTTTGAAGATCAGTTAAAACAAAGTGTAAAAGAAGGGAAAGAACCTACCTTTTTTATACACATACCAGCTTCATTATCTGATGAAACACTCCGTTTATTTTTTGAATTCGCTTCAAAGATTTTATTTATTGCTCCATCCAGGATTCATATGTTGCTTTGTATGGAGATGCGTTGGACGCATGAACAATTTACAAATCTTACCAATACATTTCATACGTTATTCCAACATACTTCAATTGTTTCTGCGCCGAGAAATGAAGAAGTCTACCATTTATTGAAACATTATATTGAAGTGTGGAATTATCCATTGGCAGAGCGGGTAGTAGAACATATTGTACATGAATCAGGCGGGTCGTTTTTGTTTGCAAAATATGTCTTGAGACTTATCGTTTCGGAAAAATGCAAAACAGTGCAAGATATCGATCGGCTTATATGGGTGCATCCGTACATCAAACAACGAATTGATTATTTTTATCAACCCTTCCCAAAGGCCATCTCACATTGCTACATAATATAGCAAATGGTCAATCAGTAGAAAAGAATGCTGAAGTTTCCCTATTGATTGATCTTGATATTGTTCGAAGAAACGGAAATGGATACACTATCCGGTCACCGATTGTTGCATATGCGTGTATTGATAAAAATGCACAACTCGATGTAGTGTATGTTTTAGAAAAGAGTGACGGGTTTTCCAAAAGAGAAAAAGTAATATTGCGTGCATTACTCGATGCCAAGGGTAGTTTGGTTTCACGCCAAACGATAGCAGAAATTATTTGGGAAAAAAATGATGCAGAACAATCTTCCGACTGGGTGATAGATCAAACAATGCGTCGAATTCGAAATAAGTTGTCTGGTAGGTCAGATTTTCATTCGATACGCGTGCAAACACATAAAAAGAAAGGGTTTAGTGTCTCTATAATTATATGAGTACAGAAATTATTACTCCATCTGTTAACGATACATATGCCAGAACAAGCGACCTGATCACCAAGGCGCTGATTGTACTGGCTACAAAGAAAGGGTATTCAGTTTCTGCTCGGGGGAGTTTAGATGTGGATTTGGCAATGAACCGATCAAGCGGTCTTCCTGCTAGTCATTATCGGATAAATAGAGCGAAAATGATGGCAAACGAAATGGAACTTGCAGGACCAAGTCTCTATCCTTCAGTGCCGATGGATCATGGTGTCAGGATACAGGCAGACGATGAGAGTTTTATCCCAGAGGCAGTTTCTGTTTTGACAGATACGATTAAAATTCCTTCTTCAGTACAATTTCCACATTCTCTTGATGGGGTAAAGAGCTGGAAAAGAAACCTACCGGGATTTGAAGAAGCATGGCATAGCGTTAAACCAGGTGATGAGTTGAGTCTTACACATGAAAAACTATCGTTTGCCCCTCATCTTCCTATATTGTGGTATACATGAGTTAAGTGACGTTTCGTGTTGGTTTTCCCCGTCTTTTTAGTAAATAATTAAA
>ERZ1292625.3715-Hain-H41-01um-R1-3715-length-12025-cov-5_pt1 | contig 12025 bp, 10 predicted proteins | sample MGYA00564400_ERZ1292625 | MGnify/ENA primary metagenome ERZ1292625 (study PRJEB36523, sample SAMEA6512639) | groundwater metagenome | collected 2019-01-08 | study: AquaDiva: Metagenomics assemblies of 32 groundwater samples
AGTAAGGACAATTTTGGCGGCGTTGCCTATAACTACGCTATCCCCCATGTCAATGTGGCAGGCAAAAACTGGTTTGTGCTTACCAGAAAGCCAGATAGCGACTTGAGTGGCTAGCCGTCCCAGGGCTTGACCGGAAGCGTCTACGAGATGCCAATCGCGGTGAATTTCTGAAGCTTTGGGAGAATATGTTTTCATTTCACAAACTCCATGCGCACCAGAGGAGCATTATCACCAGAACGGCGGCCGGTTTTGATGAGCCGGGTGTAACCGCCGGGGCGGGATTTAAAACGGGGGGCGATTTCGTGAACCAGTTTGTGAACCAGGTCTTTATCGGCGACTACTTTCTCAACCTGACGAATGCTGGTCAGCGTTCCTTTACGGGCTTGGGTTACTAACTGATCTATCAGTCCGCGAACGGCTTTGGCTTTGGCCTCTGTGGTTTCGATGGCTTCGGAACGAATTATGGCCCCCACTAGACCTTTGAGTAAAGCTTGGCGTTGATTTGTATCCCGAGACAACATATGTGTTTGAGGGCCGGATTATAGGGCAAATTCGAATCCCCGCTCACGCAGAGCGAGTTCGATAATTTTGACTGACTTGGCCCCAAGATTTTTAACTTTCGCCAGTTCTGATTTGGGGATGGCAATGAGAGAAGAGATAGTGTCAAGTCCGGCTTTCTGAAGAGCATTGGCAATCCGAGTGGGTAAATCCAATTCCTCGACAGAAACGTTTCCGCCGGGCAAGGTGGGTGAGGATTTAGCGGACGGGGTAGCCAAAGAGACTTGCGGATCGACTACGCCTTGGAAAAAGGTTACCAGGGTTTGGGCGGCGATCTTGAGAGCGGATTCGGAAGAAACGGTACCATCTGTGGTAATTTCCAAAATTAGCCGGTCAAAATTGGTGACTCGGCCAACGCGGGTGGCCTCCACACTGTAGTTGACCAAGGTGACGGGAGAAAAAGTGGCGTCGATGGGAATGACGCCGACGGTAGAAATTTGGCGCTCTTCGGCAGGAGAGTAGCCTTGGCCGGATTCGACGGTGGCAGAAATTTCTAGTTTAGTATTTTTGTCAGCCAGATTGGCTAAGACGAAATCCGGGTTGGCGATGGAAACGGTGGCGGGAAGTTTAAAATCCCCAGCCTTGACAACGCCTGGACCTTTGGCATCTAAAGTGATTTGAATTGGCTCCGCTCCAGCGTAAGACAGACGAACTTGTTTGAGGTTGAGGATTAGCTGGACCACGTCTTCACGGATACCAACGATCGTGGTAAATTGGTGGCGAACTCCGCCGAATTTTACTGACGTGATAGCGGCGCCGGGAATAGAAGTGTAAAGCACGCGGCGCAAAGCGTTGCCTAGAGTGTGACCGTAACCTTGAGGCAAAGGTTCGAAAATGAACTTGCGATCATTTTGGGTAAGGGTAAATTGCGGTATCATCGCGAATAATATTCTACTATAAGTTGGTCATTTATGCTAGTGTCAATATCCGCCCGCTCGGGCAGGCGCTCAACTTTTCCGACGAGGGCAAGGCGAGAGAGCCAGGAAGGCGGATTAGCTTCGATTTCCGGTAGAGGAAGTTTGATCTTGGGACCTACTGTAATAATGTCTCCGGGGCGGACTTGGTATGAAGGGATATTGACAGACTTAGAATTGACTAAGATGTGGTAGTGCCCCACTAATTGGCGGGCCATGGCCCTGGTCGGCACAAAACCCAGCCGGTAAACAGTGTTATCCAGGCGAGTTTCCAGAAGAGTCAGCATGGCAGATCCGGTATTTCCGGGGTTATGAGACGCTGTCTCATAATAACGGTGGAATTGTTTCTCCAGAAGACCGTAAAGACGTTTGGCTTTTTGTTTTTCCCGAAGCTGGGCTCCATAGTCCGAGAGCCGGCGGACGCCTTTGGGACCGTGTTGGCCGGGCGGGATTTGGGCGCGGCGAAGTTTGTTGCCTTTACCAAAAAGGTCTAGACCTTCTCTTCTGCTTAACCTATTTTTTGGTCCAGTATATCGAGCCATAAATTAGTTATTAGTTATTAGTTGATAGTTCATAGTAGACGACGTTACCAACGAAAGTGGGCGAAGGCTTTATTGGCCTCGGCCATTCTGTGCATATCTAACTTTTTCTTGATGGCGGCGCCGGTGTTGGCCAAGACATCAGTGATTTCGGCAGCTAGTTTGGCGGCAAAAGTGTGGTAAAGGCTACTGGGACGTTCCCGAGCAGCGGCAACCAGCCAGCGGATGGCCAGAGAATCTTTGCGAGGCCCCCGAACCGGGGAAGGAACTTGATAAGCGGCGCCACCAATGCGGCGGGCCCGAACTTCCATCTGGGGCCGGAGATTCTCCATAGCCTGCAGAAAGGCGGCCAGCGGATCGGGTTGGCTTTCAGTTTTGAGCAAAGCGAAAGCGGAGTAAACCTGCTTTTGGGCCACGGTTTTTTTGCCGTCGTGCATCAGGCCATTGATGAGCTGGGTGACCAGGACATGGGGATAGATTGGGTCAAGAGTCTTTGGTCTGGGGGTAGCGGGGCGTGATCTCATAAGTTTAGCTGGCAGCGGCAGCAACGGGGCCCGACGTAGCCTTGGTCCCATAGCGGGACCGGCCTTGATGGCGATTGTCTACTCCGGACGCGTCGTATTTGCCCCGCACGATGTGATATTTAACCCCAGATAAGTCTTTGACTCGGCCCCCGCGAACCAAAACGATGCCGTGTTCGGCTAGAGTGTGCCCGATACCGGGAATATAAGCCGTGACTTCGATTTTATTTGACAAGCGCACCCGGGCCACTTTTCTAATAGCCGAATTGGGTTTTCTGGGAGTCATGGTTTTGACAATAGTTACTACTCCCCGCTTGAAGGGACTGTGCGACTCAACGAAACGCCGATCCAAGGAATTAAAGGAACGACGCAAAGCCGTGGCCTTGACTTTTTTGGCGCGGGGCCTGCGACCGAAACGGATAAGTTGATTTATGGTTGGCATATAATTAGCTCTTAATTATACTATGGCCGCTCTTTCGGGGCTGGTAGGGATAAGGCGGCCAATAATAACGTTTTCTTTAAGTCCCAATAAAGGATCAATCCGACCTTCGATAGCCGCGTCAGACAATTGAGTTGTGGTTTCGATAAACGACGCGGCGGAAAGCCAGGAGCCGGTTTTGAGAGCGGAACGGGTGATGCCCAGAATAACCACTTGAGCAGTAGCGGGTTCCCCTCCGGCGGCCAAAACACGGGCGTTCTCGGTCTCGAAAGTGAAACGGTCGACGATGTCGCCGGGCAGAAGGGTAGTGTCTCCCGAAGTAAGAACCCGGACCCGGTCGCTCATCTTGCGGACAATTACTTCAAAATGTTTGTCATGAATAGGAATTCCTTGAGATTCGTAGACCAATTGAATTTCTTCGATGAGATATTCCTGGGCACCCCGGAGACCGCGGACTTCGAGCGCCTCTTTGATATCTAAAGATCCGGCGGCTAATTGGGTGCCGGTAGTAACTAAATCTCCGTCGGCGACTTTGAGTTCGGCGGTTAGAGGAATTAAATATTCTCGTTCTTCAATAGGCTTGACGGCGGTGTTTCTGATACGAATTTTGTAACCGGAGTCAGTCTCAACCAGCTCGACTTTGCCGGAAATTTCGGCCAAGGGCGAGACCAATTTTGGAGTCCGGGCTTCAAAAAGTTCTTCTACTCTAGGCAATCCCTGGGTAACATCTATTCCGCCGGCAGAAGTGGAACCACGCTTGCCGTGAAGAGTCATTTGGGTGCCGGGCTCACCGATGCTTTGGGCGGCAACGACTCCTACGGGGTCACCCATTTGGGCCATGGTCATACTGGCCAGATTTAGCCCGTAGCACTTGGCGCACAGTCCATACGGGGCGTTGCAGGTAAGGGTGGAGCGAATAGCCACCTGATCGATGTTTTTGGCTTCAATCGTGGCCAAGTGAGATTCGTCTAACAAGGTGCCGGCAGGGATGCCGGCTACATCTGCGGCCAAAATGCGACCGAAGAGCCGAACTGCGAAAGACTTGGACCGGCGGTCCTGGCGGTTAATGGTCAGACTGGAGGTGGTACCGCAATCTTCCAGACGGATGATGGCGTCGTGAGCCACGTCCACTAAGCGGCGGGTTAAATAGCCGGCGTCGGCGGTACGAATGGCGGTATCGGACAGTCCTTTGCGTTCACCACGGGCGGCGGAAATATATTCAAATGTGGAGAAACCCTGACGATAGTTGCTTTTAATAGGCAAGTCTACAATGTTGCCCAGAGGATCGACTACCAGTCCGCGCATGGCAGATAACTGCTTGACCTGCTCACGGGAAATACGACCGACTTGGGCGTCTACCATAAGATGAATGGGGTTGGACTTATCAATGAGCTGCCAAGTCATGTCCGCCAGCTTGTCGGTAGTTTCCAGCCAGACTTCTTGGGACAGGCGTTTCTTTTCTTCGACAGTAATCAGGCCTGAAGTAAAGTTTTGTTCGATTTCGGTCACAGATTCATTGGCCTCGGAGATGACCCGGTCGCGATCAGGGGAAAGAACACAATCGGTAATACTGACAGAGAGACCGGAGAGAGTACCTGCCCAGAAGCCCAAATTCTTGATATCATCCACCAGTTGAACTACTGTTTCACTGGAGTAAAGCTTAAAGGCTTTGGCAAAAAGGGAAACTACGGTAGAACGGCGGACTGGTTCGTTTAAGAAACGCAGAGCTTCCGGCAAAATGGCGTTGAAGAACAAGCGGCCCACAGTAGTTTCTACCACTGAAGTGGCATCGATACGAATTTGGGCCGGCTGACGCAGTTTGAGATAGCCCATATGATAAGCCCTAATGGCTTCTTCCCAGTTTAACGGGGATGGATAAGAAGAGAGAGTAGGGTCAATAGAAGTCAAGTAATAATTTCCCAGGGCCATCTCTTTGGTAGAAGGAACAGAGACGGGAGTACCGTCGGCCGGTTTTCTCAAGTTTTGCTCGGGCATCATTAGAGCTTTGGCTTCGGCTATGGCGGCGGCGCCGATGGGGACGTGGACCGCCATTTGGTCGCCGTCAAAATCGGCGTTAAAACCGGCACAGACGCAAGGATGAATACGAATGGCAGATCCCTCGATAAGAATGGGGTAAAAAGCCTGGATGGACAGTTTGTGCAGAGTGGGAGCCCGGTTAAGAATAACGGGGTGATTTTTGGTAATTTCTTCAAGAATGTCGAAAACCTCCGGAGGGCGGGTCTCAAGAATGTTTTTGGCAGATTTGACGTTGGGAGCCAGTCCCTGGACAATCATTTGGCGAAGTACAAAAGGCTTGAACATCTCCAGGGCCATATCCTTGGGCAAACCACATTGGGAAAGTTTTAATTCCGGCCCGACCACAATGACAGACCGACCGGAATAATCTACCCGCTTGCCCAGAAGATTTTGACGAAAACGTCCCTGCTTGCCGCGCAGCATGTCTGACAAAGATCGGGAGCGGGCAGCCGTCGGCCGGCGGGAAACAATTCGGGTGTGTTGGGCTGAATCAATGAGGGAATCCACGGCCTCTTGGAGCATGCGCTTCTCATTTCTTAAAATAATTTCCGGCGCCCCCAAATCTATTAAATGTTTGAGACGGTGGTTACGGTTGATGACCCGGCGGTATAAATCATTGAGGTCGGAAGTGGCAAAACGGCCGCCGGACAGCTGAACCATGGGGCGGAGGTCGGGAGGAATAACCGGCAGAACTTTAAGAATTGTCCAAGCTGGGGCGACCCCGGCTCGGCGCATGCCGTCTACTACCCGCAAGCGCTTAGTGGCCTTGATGTGCCGTTGGCCGGTGGTAGAAATAACTTCCTGGCGTAGTCCAGACGCTAGTTTATCCAGGTCAATCTGGGTAATAACCGCCAAAACAGCTTCGGCTCCCATTCCTACTTCCAAAAAGCCGGCGGCTTTGTGATCGTTGAGTTTAAAATATTCGTCTTCAGTGAGGATACTGGCCAATTTAAGATTTTTGACTATGTCTGATAAACGCTGGTAAAGAGCGAGTGTGGCTTGGTCTTCGGCCGCCTCGGCGTCGTGGAGGTTCTGGGTTTGTTGTTTGAGTTTTAACTGGAGCTGGTTTTCGGCTAAACCTTTAGCATCTTCGTTGAGTCCCGAAGAATGCAGAGACTTAAGATTGTGATCAAACTCAGTCTGGAGACTTGCGGCTTTGGCAGCCGTGTCGGATTTAATTTTGGCTCGATCTTCGGCGAACTGCTTTTGCAGCCGGTCGAGAACCAGGGCTTGCTCTTTAACATCGACCGAGGTGACAATAAACTGAGCAAAATACATAACCGATTCCAGAGCTTTGGGGGCCACATCTAAAAGGAGAGACAGTTTAGAGGGGGCGCCCTTGAAATACCAGACGTGGGCTACCGGACAGGCCAGAGTAATGTGTCCCATCCGCTCACGGCGGACTCGAGACTGAGTGACTTCCACTCCACATTTATCGCAGATTATGCCTTTGTAGCGGATACGCTTGTATTTACCACAGTAACATTCCCAATCCTTGACCGGACCAAAAATCCGTTCGTCAAACAAACCGTCTTTTTCGGGGCGAAGAGTGCGATAGTTAATGGTTTCCGGCTTGGTGACTTCACCGTGGGACCACATTTTGATAATCTCGGGAGAAGCCAGCTTGATTTGCAGACTGGTAAAGTCGAGAATATTTTTGAACGAGTCTTGATGGTCGATGGGTTTGGTGGTCATATTTGTACTGTGGCATCTTCCGCAACGGGAGCTACTTTAAGCTGAACTCCCTGGGGAATAACTTGCAGACCCAAACTTTGGAGTTCCTTGACTAAAACATTAAAGGACTCGGGAACGGACGCGCTGGGAATTTCCGTGCCCTTGACGATGGCTTCAAATGCTTTGGCCCGTCCGACGACATCGTCGGACTTGATGGTCAGCATTTCCTGCAGAGTGGCGGCCGCCTTGTGAGCCTCTAGGCCCCAAACTTCCATTTCTCCCAGGCGCTGGCCGCCCATCTGGGCTTTGCCTCCCAGCGGCTGCTGGGTGATCAAAGAATAGGGACCGGTGGAGCGGGCGTGAGTTTTGTCCTCCACCATGTGAGAAAGCTTAAGAATGTAGCCCACCCCCACTACCGTGGATTGTTCGTAAGGGATTCCAGTTCGTCCATCGACGAGGGTTGTCTTACCGGAAACCGGCAGACCCGCTTGGGTTAAACTCCGGGCAATTTGATCTTCGGAAATCTTTTCAAAGACGGGGACACCGACTTTTTGGCCCAACTTGGACATGGCCCAGCCTAAGCGGGCTTCCAAAAGCTGGCCTAAATTCATGCGGGCCAAAACGGACAAGGGAGAAATCATGATGTCGATGGGGGTGCCGTCTGCCAGGTGGGGCATGTCTCCAACGGGAACGATTTTGCTGATGACGCCTTTGTTTCCATGACGACCGGCGAGCTTGTCCCCGACGGTGATCTTCCTGATTTGGGCTACTTTGACAACTATCCGTTTATGAGTGCCGGGGGGCAGTTCGTCTCCAGCGTCCCGATCGAGAATTTGGACGTCAACTACAATACCCCGTTCACCGTGGGGCATGCGGAGCGAGGTGTCGCGAACGTCGCGGGCTTTTTCACCAAAAATGGCCCGCAGCAGCCGCTCTTCAGCCGAAAGCTCGGTTTCTCCCTTGGGGGCGATTTTACCAACTAAAATATCATTGGGGCGGACTTCGGAACCGACTGTGACTATGCCGCCTTCATCGAGGTTGGCCAGATAAACTTCGCCGACGTTGGGAATGTCCCGGGTGGGTTCTTCCGGTCCAAGCTTAGTATCTACTACGTCGGCTTCGTACCCCTCGATGTGGATAGAAGTTAGCAAGTCTTGAGTGACTAGTCTGTCAGAAATGACTACGGCGTCTTCATAGCCTAGACCGTCGAAGGAGGCATAGGCGATAACCAGGTTCTGACCCAGAGACAGCTCTCCCCCATCGGTGGCCGGACCGTCGGCTAACAGAGTGCCGGGAGTAACTTTTTGGCCGACGGTCACCGTCGGCCTTTGGTTGTAGCAAGTGCTGTGAGAAGTGCGTTTGAATTTGGTGAGATGGTAAGTCTGCAAGTCCCCTTTGAAAGAAATCGTCTCAGTGCCGGAGGTTTCGGCAGATTTTTTGGCTAGTTTAACGACAATCTTTTGGGCGTCGACGTACGTGATAGTGCCGGGAAGAGTGGCATAAATAGCCCAGCCCATGGCGGCGGCGATCTCTTTTTCCATACCGGTGCCTACTAATGGGGCGGAGGGCTGAAGCAGAGGCACAGCTTGGGCTTGCATGTTGGTCCCCATCAGAGCCCGATTGGCCGCATCGTTGGCCAGAAAAGGAATGAGAGAGGCTGAAGTGCCAACCACCTGCCGAGCTACCACATCTACAAAATCAACTTGAGAAGCCGGCCCTTCAGTAAAGAGGCTGGCGTGCCGGACCGGCAACCACTCGTCCAAAATATATCCCCTATTATCCGTCCGAATATCAGAATAAGAAATCCTGTACTGTTCTTCGTCGTCTGCAGACAGGTAAACAATTTCATCGGTCACGCGGCTTTTGACAACCCGGCGATATGGGGCTTCTAGAAATCCATATTCGTTGATGCGAGCATACAGAGATAAATAAGTAATCAGTCCGATATTCGGACCTTCCGGAGAACGGACCGGATCAATGCGACTATATTGGGAGGCATTGATATCGCGGATACTAAAAGAGGCGCGTTCCCGAGTAAGACCGCCTGGTCCAAAAACAGACAGACGGCGGAGGTGGTCTATTTCGGATAAGGGATTGGTCTGGTCCAAAATCTGGGATAGCTGGGAGCTTCTAAAAAACTGGTTGATGGTAGAAATGACCGGCCGAGCATTGACCAATTGGGTAGGAGTAACCAGCTCCTCGGTGGACACCAGGCTCATTTTTTCGCGGATGGCACGTTCCAGCCGCAAAAGGCCCTCGCGAAAGGCGGTGGTGGCCACCAGCTCACCCACCCGACGGACGCGGCGGTTAGCCAAGTGATCAATATCATCGGTTTTGCCGATTCCTTGAGAAAGGCCAATCAGATATTTGATAGTGGAAACCAGGTCGTCGCGAGTCAGAACCCGAGAGTCGGAAACAGTACCAAGGCGTTTATTGATCTTGTACCGGCCGACGGTGCCCAAATCGTAGCGGCGGGGATTAAAAAACAGGTCGTACAAAAGTTTTTGGGCGTTTTCCAGAACAATCGGTTCCCCGGGGCGCATCTTTTTGTAAACTTCGACTAACGCTTCTTCAGTTGTTTTGGTGGTTTCTTTGGCAATTGTGGCTTCTAAACCGGAAGGGAATTCCAACAGGCCCATGGCCCGAAGAATGGTGGTGGATAAAAATTTACGGCGGCGATCCACGCGGATAGAAATCACGTCGGTCTTCCCGACCTCGAACTCCAGCCAAGTGCCGCGAATAGGCCGCAATTCTGCGGTATTCAGAAGCTTACCGGTAGCGGCGTCTAATTCGGAGCCGAAGTAGACACCAGGAGAACGGACTATCTGGTTGACTACCGCTCGTTCGACGCCGTTAATAATGAAAGTGCCCTGGGGGGTCATCTGGGGAATATCCCCTAAAAAAACCTCGCTTGAGGTGTTTTTTTTGGTCTGTTTATTTGTAAGTTTAGTGTGAATGCGCAGAGCGGAAGAATAAGTCAGGCCTTTGCGTACGGCCTGAAGCGGGGAGAGAGCGGGTTTTTCAATGGAGTATTGATCAAATTCCAGCAGCCAGTTCTTGCCGGTAAAATCCTCGATAGGAGAAATTTCGGCGACGGCCTCTCTAATACCAATGCTGATAAACCACTGCCATGAATCGAGCTGAATCTGGGTCAAATTGAGGGGAGGAAGGTGGGCGGGCTCCTGTCCCCAGATATAGCGGCGAGATACTGGCATTTGCTTGCGGTAGCGCAAAAAGCCCCTCGGTATCTCTACCGTTCGGGGTTTCTAAGCTGCCTTGTTTATATCAGCGAGTAAGATATTTGTCAATATTCAAATTGTGTTCCTCGACAGTGGTGGCGTAATGGATAGTCCCGTCGGGAGCGTGTAGATAAAACCAATAAGGTGAATTTTGGGAACGACGGACGGCTTCGATCGAGGCTAATCCGGGGTTAGCGATGGGGGTGGGGGGCAGACCGATATGAATGTAAGTATTATAAATAGAGGGATAGCGGGTGTCGGTAACGGGAGACCAATCGCCGCGGGCGTATTGGATGGTGGCGTCCACTTGAAGAGGCCAACCGGCTTTAATGCGTTTGAGAAGAATCCCCGCTACGACGGGGCGATCGGCGGCTGCTCTGGTTTCTCGTTCGATTAAAGAAGCCAGGATCAGCGTGCCGGAATCAATGGGGCCAACTTTACGATTAAAGGTGGCTGTCATGGTGTCCGCTATATCCGCAGGAGTGGAGTAGGCGGGGATAAGATAGGTATCAGGAAAGAGACGACCTTCGAGAGTAGCGGTAAGGGATAAAAAACCGGTAGAGTCAAAATTGTCCAGATTGGAAGCAAGACGGGCAGCAATTTGTTCCCGGCGCCAGCCTTCAGGAAAAGTAACCCAGATATCCCGGGGACCGGATGTTAAGGATGTGAGAAGGTTTTTCAGATCGGTGGCGGGGGAAAGAAGGTAGGTACCTGCTTTGATTTTTTTATCCAGGCCGGAAAGCACAAAATATATCTTAGCCACCTGGACGGAGCGAATAAATTTTTGCTCAAAAAGAGCTTGGGAAACGGCCGAGGCTGACTGGGCAGGAGTAATAATAAAAGTGCGGGTTTGGTCAGAAGCGGGGTTTAGAGGTGAAAGTTGGCGAATCCACCAAGTAAAACTTAATAACGAGATCAAAGCGAGAGCGGCAAATATACTAGCTAGAAGTTTCACAGCCCTAGATTTCCTCAAATAAGGCTCGACGATACTTGTCGGATTGAAGATCTTTGATAAAAATACGACCGCATTTTTTACAAACGATTTTGGTGCCACTGGAGTGTTTGGTTGATTTACCCTGAACCAAGTCGGTACCACAACCCACACAGCGCCCCTGGGAGAGAAGCCAGGCTTGAACGGGGGCAATAACGTTTTTAAACATCTAGGTGACTTTAACTGTTTTATAGATTTGAGTCAAGCCAGTTTTGCAAGATGATGGCGGCGGAGACTGCATGTTCATTAACACGGCGTTTTTTTTGAGATGTGTGAAATAAGAATTGGCGGGCGTCGTGAGACGAAAGAGTTTCGTCGGCTTGATGCACGACCGCTAAATCTGACAACTTATCCAAAAAAAAATCGGGGCAATCCCCCACCACAATACTGTCTATATTATGTTTGCCGAGAAGCAATTTAATTGACTGAAGTGCTTTTTCGGTTTTAACTGTCGTCAACGGTTCGGCTAACGGCCCGGTGGCCAACGCCACTCCGGTCTTCACTGCCCCATAATCAATTCCCAAATAATTCACACGCAAATTATACCTTAGTTGACTAGTTCGGCGCGGGAGTTGACAGAATGATATAATGTTTGCGAAGCGAAAGGCTAGACCTTGACCGCGTTACGCATCTCGCTAAAGCGCAAGACGCTTCATCTTAAGATAATTACTGATAAGAAAATTTTGGGTTTGTTTCTTTTGGCTGACACGACAACTTTGATTCTGCTTCCCCCAATTTCGGCTATAAAAGCGTAGTAATCGATGCCCTTATCTCGTCTATGTTCTTGGTATGTAGTTGCCGTCTCAAGAATTTTTCTTGCCAAAGGAAGAGCTTTTAAGCGTTTAATCTTTTGCACCTTGCTTCGTCTTTTTCGAGGGTCGAGAATATGGTTCCAACCAAACCGCGTCACGTATATTTTCTCATTAAGCGCTGGAGAGAAACTGCCTGTTTTACGCCAGTTTTCGTAATAAGTTTTTGCCGAAGATTCGATTTTTTGATACTTACTTCTAGTTTTGTGGGGCACGGATTAATTTTACACCTTAATTAATTCACAAGTTTTGCCCGGGCGACGAAGAATTTCCAATAAATAAAATCCCACCTGAAAGGTGGGAT
>ERZ1292625.3716-Hain-H41-01um-R1-3716-length-12019-cov-3_pt1 | contig 12019 bp, 5 predicted proteins | sample MGYA00564400_ERZ1292625 | MGnify/ENA primary metagenome ERZ1292625 (study PRJEB36523, sample SAMEA6512639) | groundwater metagenome | collected 2019-01-08 | study: AquaDiva: Metagenomics assemblies of 32 groundwater samples
CGATGAGCGCGCCGATTAACATGGGGAGTATCGCGTGGGGGAGTGTGTGATCGAGCCCCTTGACCACGCCGTAGACGAGGAATATCGGGAGCCCGAAATACGTGAGGATGAGATAGACGATAAGCCCGAGACCGAGACCCGCACCGAGGAATTCGGGGCGGAACGCATCGCGGAAGGGACTTGCCGCTTCGCCCGGCAGTGTCGAGGAGTAGATAAGTCCTGCGTTATACGCGCGCAGTTCCCAGAACTCATTGGCGTACGGGAACATCTTGCTCGGTACATTATCGATCTGCCAGATGAATTGGCTGAAGAGCACGCCGCCGATGAGCATGATGGGGAATATCAGTATCTCCGCCTTGATGAGCGAGGTGAACTTCGTGCCGGTAAGCTCCGTGGTCCGAAAGAACTGCGTCTGCCTGGCATAATCGTGGAGCGGTATCGGCGCGAACCATATCGCTGCACCCTTGTAGCCGGAAAGAATGAATGTCGCTTCACGGACGAAGGGTACGCTCACATGCTGTCCCACCGCGCCTTCCATGCGGGCATGAATGTAGCTTATGAACGGCGTGTAGACGAAGCCGTAGAAGAGAAGGAGCCACATCGGGAATTTCGTGCCATTAAGCGGCGGTGATACATAGTTCACGAGCCAGTAGGTAATGCCGATATATATCGCGGTAGAACCGACATAGATGAGGAAGGCCACCCAGAGCGGTATATCGCCGCGGCCTTCCGGCGGACGGAAGAATTTTCCCCAATCGATGTTCGACTTTCCTTTGCCCGCGCGCATCGTCGATACGATATGGATGATGCCGATGGCGGCGATAGCGAAGCTTAATCCCAGTCCGAAACTGAAATAGAAATCCATGATATTCGACTGTATCGTCTGAATGCCGCCGATGCCCTGCTGCCATGACCTCAGCACTCCCGTATGATACAGTACGGGATTGAGTATCACCGTGAAGACAAGGCCGATGAACGAACCGACCATGGCCCAGAACGGCATCACCATGCCGGTGACGACAAAGGTGAGGTCGAAGCTTATCATGAAAGGCATTGCCGGGAGCGCCTTCTCGGTGAAATTGGTGATGTCGACGAACGGCAGCGGCAGGAATTTTATCGGCTTGGCGTGTATCGCCCCGGTGATATTCGGTATCGCAAGATAGATGAACCCGAAAACGACACCGCCGATAGCCCCGATGGAGAACGCTTTCCATCGCCAAGTGTCCTTTTCATTGGACGCGTCCGCGAGCGCGGTCATCCCCATCGCGCCGACGGGCGCCATGGGGAAGGGGAGCTTTTCCACATCGGAGGTAAGACGGAACATGATGTAGCCGAGACCGAAGTGATCGAGCCTTGTTACGAAGAGCATGAGCGTCATGAGGAGAAGGGGTATCATCCACGGAGCCATGAAGAAGCTCCTCTGGGCGAGCACGTTCGGATCGTTCGGCGCGAACCATGTCGGTATGTATTCGGCGATGCCGAGCTTCTGCATCTCCTGGCTCTGCACGAGGAACTGCTGCCAGAGAAGGCCGCCACCCGAGTGTATGACGGCGCCGCACATGTAGAAGAGCACGAATATCTCCGTGCGCTTCATCTTGGTGAGCGCGCGGCGCGCGATCTCGATGTAGAGGATGACGGTCACCCATTGCGCGGCGGGCCCCATCTCGATGCCGGCGACGAGCTGCATGTACATCTGTGTGGGCGTCATGAGGAAACCCACGAAGAGCGCCATGATGATGGTGCGCCAGTTCACCCCGTCCTCGAACGTACCGGGGGCTTTCATGATATCCCGGAATTCCTGGAACTCCTTGTCCTCTTTTATCGACATGACGGACATTCTCCTTCTGTGTTATACGGCATCAGGCGCGTTCCAGCGCCGCTTTCGCGCAGTTGATGTAGCCGATTATCGAATCCTTCTTGAGCTTGCGCCAGCCTAAGAGCTGCTTTCTGAGCGTGCCGACGAAGAAACGGTTGAGCCGCCACCACCCGCGCTCCTCGCCGGACTTCCGTTCGATCGCAAGCCTGAGCTCATACACCGTGTTGTCCGCCGTGGGCTCCACGGTGACCGTGACGTCCTGCCGTATGCCGAGATCATACGGTGCGAGCCACACGGTGGTCGTGAGCGTGAAGAACTTTCCGTCAGTGCGTTTGACCGCCGAATCGCTTGTGGTGAACGAACCGATGACGCCTTCCTTGTGCGCATCGAAGTTTTCGTAGAGATAGTACATGACGCCGTTGGCCGTTTTCTCGGTGACCGTGAACGGCATGTTCGTGCGGAGCATATCGCCTTCGGCCTTGGGTAATGCCCAATGCATGCTCGTTGAGGGCATTGCCACCTTGCTCGCGAGGTACGCCGGTATGAGCGACGCCGCAATGACAATGCCCATGACGATGAGCATCACCATGATGGTCTGCGAGCCGGAGTAATTGAGCGTTATCCCCGAGAGGAGCCCCGCGTTGGTGAGCACGGATGCCGCCCCCTGCCCGATGATGTAGCCGAATATCGATGCCATGAGCCCGTAGGTTATCGCCTCTGCGACGAAGAGAAAGCCGATATGCCACGGCGCCATGCCTAAGCTCGTGTAGATGTATATCTCTTTCCTTCGTTCCGTAATGGAACTTAAGAGCGTGTTGAAGATGATAAGCCCTGCGATGATTATCGGTATAAGGATGTTCCGCGGTACGCGCGGCGTGAGGGGCTTGCTTACGATGGCCTTCACCGCATTGTTCTCCGCGTAGAATATCGGGAAGACGAAGCGTTTGGCGAGGTCGTCGGCGAGCGCTTCATGACCGGAGGCCGTCTGCATCACGATGCTCCCGAGCGCCGGGCGCCCGATGCGGCCGATCATGTCGCTGTGTATGATGATGCATTTCTCGCTCGAAATGGTCGCCGTCGTCTGATGGAAATCCGACTGATCGCCTGCACCCATCATCATGAGCGGATCGTTCATCATGCGCATCATCGCATTCAACTCTTCGGCGGACAGTCCCGAGAAATCCGGCGGTGTGACCGCCTGTCCGTCGATGTCGACCATGGATTCATCGAACGCCTTTGCATCGTAAGTGCCGAGAAGCGTGAACGCCATACCGGAGATAAGCACTGTTTCACCGGCGGTTACCCCGAGCGATGCCGCGGATTTTGCCGGGAGATAGCATCCGTCCTTCGCGGCGAAGCGGTCCCAGTTCGGGCAGAGTTTCGCCACCGGGGTGAAGCGCGATTCATTGGTGTGAAGCCCGAGCACCGCCGTTACACCGATAGTCGCGCCGGTGCGCGGGTTCTTGATATGTTCGCGCCATGTCGGCTGCGATGCGGAGAACCACCAGTAGCGCGGCGCGGTCATCGTGTCCTTCGGTATGATGGTCTCAAGGTAGGGGAGGATGTATCCGCCGATGCCCCACTGCGACTGACGCTTTATCATGACGCCGCTGTACACGGGCTTCGCGGGGATGTCCCAGCGCGCGCTGTCGCTGTAATAGCTCGTCGAGAGGAAGCACACGAGCGCGAAGGTGATGAGCACTATCGCGATGCTCGTGAGCACGGTGCGGAATTTTCGCTTACGCATATTGCTTATGCCGAGCATGAGCGCGGTCACCGCAAGCCCGGCAGGCGATGTTTTCGCGCCGCTCGCTTCCGCGCGTCCGCTCTGCCATTCATCGAGCGATGATTTGAATTTCGAGTACACGACCGAGATGACGAGCACGCTCACCGCGATGATGCCGAAGGCCATGACCACCATGAGCGTCTGGCTGCTCAGGCGGAAGGCGGGATGGAACGACCAGAGTATGAAGGCCATGACGATGAAGATGAGCGCGGCAAAAATGATCTGCTTGTAGATGATAGGTGATGAGAAGAACAGCCGCTCGAAGAATATCGAGAAGGGAAGGAGCGCGAGGAGGAGGAATATCGCCGCACGCATGGTGTCATCCATGAGCTGGCGCACGCCGTAGTACACGCGCACTTCGTTCGCAAGCGCGCGCCCCGCATTCGCGATGTATGCCCTGCCGTCGTTCTCGGCGAACGCCGTTGCAATATTCGAGATATACTGGCGCGATGCCCTGTTGATCCCGTCGATGGTCTCGCTCACGATGCCCGCCGCCCGCGTCTTGGCGAGGCGGTCCGCATTGAGCGCGAAATAATCCCGCGCGGAAAGCGCCGCGGAATGATCGGAGAGGCCGCTGTCAAAGCCGCGCATTCGCTTCTCAATGTCCGCGTTCTTTTTCGTATCATCAATGCCGAGCAAGAGCATGCGGTTGCCGGCGAGGCCGTTGCGCATGATAAGCCCCCATGTGACCGAGGGTTCTACGAATATGCTCGCGTATCCGGCGAACACCGAGTAGTTCTGCTTGCGTATCTCAAGCCCCCCGCGCGCATCGATGATGCTCCCGTTGGGAAGTCCGTTGCGTATCTGCGGGTCGTAGAGATCGTAGGCGACCGCTTCCTTGCAGGTGAACACCACGCCGCGCATGTCCGAGAACGTAGGCGTATAGAGGTCGGTGTTCATCTTCGCGCCCTTGCCTTCCATCTTAAGGTCGAGTGCGCGGGTGATGCGCCCGTTTTCCGCAAGCTTGTACGCATGGATATGCGCCGAGCGGGTGCGCCATTCGGGGCGGTAGGACGGCAGCACATCGAAGACGAAACGGCCGTCCGTGCGGGTTATCTGGAATTCGGTATAGCGCATGCCCGGTATCCACGTATGACCGTAGCCGGTGAGCGCCTGTCCGTCATTCACCCTGCCGTACATGTAGTACGTAAGGAATCCCGGCATCGGGATGTTCGCAAGCGCTTCGCCCGGCGATTGATCGACGATGATGCCTTTCATGCGGGTGAACCGCGGGGCGCCGTATTTTTTCGGCGCAAAGTCGGTCTTGTAGACGATGCGGTCGAAGAGTATCTGTGCGACTTCCGCCTGCGGGCGTATGCGCGTCCAGTCGAGGCGGTCAGCGGTGTCGTACGGCGTGTCGACGCGTTCGCGCACACCTTCGCTCGATGCGAGCGTAGCCGCGGGCAGGCCGAAACTTTCCGCGGGCGAGGTGAGCATCACGGTCTGATGCGGCGTATACGAAGTGTAGTGATCGAGCGAACGCAGCATCGACAGATCGAGCGCGGGCCTGAGCCGTGCGGGTATGAGCGATAGAAGTTCTTCCTTCTCAAGTTTCATGAGCCATTGGCGGAACACCGATTCATGCTTGGTGCCGTCGTAGGTGAGCTGTTCGCAGCGCGAGAGGAGGCCGAGCGCTGTCGATGCGTCGGAGATATCGAGGCCGATGAGGAACGATACCGGTATCTCCTTTTTCGCAAGACCGAATGCCGTGCAGAGCTCCTCGCGTATCGCACTCCTCTGTGCGGTCATGGCTATCGCCGCTTGCGCCTCGCGTATCTGCGCATCGATGCGTTCCCGGCAGCGCCGCCAGAGCTCGCGTGCAAGCGCATTGCCGCCGCCGGCAAGACGGCCGTCGAAAAGCTCCTTGCGTGCGGTGTAGAATTCATTGCGTTTGGCAACGAGCGTTTCGATGCTTTTGACGAGCGCCGCTTCGTTCGTGGACGTACGCGAGAATTTCTGTGCCCGAAGCTCATAGAGGTCGGCGTCGATGATGAGCACTTCCTTCGACACCTCGCCGTCGATGTACTTGCGTATCGCTTCATAGCGCACTGCGCGTATCGTGGCGGGGGCTTTATCGAGCTCGTGGGCGAGCGCTCCGATCTTTTTATACTGCGCGAGGAGCGACTTGTCGTCCTGATCGTATTTCTGCTTCGTGCGGTCATCGACGAGCGTGAACGCGGCGAGCATCTCGTTGATGCCGCGCTGATTCATCGAAAAGGCGTCGATGAACGCGATGACGACAGGCCTGGGCGGGGGATCGTTCGCAAGGCGGCGTACGTAGTCGAGCGCGAACGCTGTGTCCACGGCCGCATCGGCGCCGAACGCCTTTTCCGGCACAGCGGACATGCCGTCGAACTGCACCGCGATGACAAGCGCTTTTTTTTCCTTGGAACCCGCTTTCGCCGGTATCACCGCATAGATGTTCTCAGCGCGTACCTCGCGCCATGCGCCGGCACTGTGAATGGAGATGTCGCCGCCTTTGCGGAGCTCTTTTATAAGCGCAGCATCATCGGCGAAGAAGCGGGGAAAATCGATAGGTGCGGGGAGCACGGTGTCGCGTATGCCCGGATAGATATTGTTCGTCGTGGGAAGGAATATGAGCGCCTTTGCGCCGAAATTCGCCGCCGCGCGCCAGTCGCCCCTTCCGCGCGAGCTTGTGCTCTCGATAATGCCTACCGCACCGCGTATGTCCCCGGCGGGTATCTCATCGTAGCGTCCTTCACCGATATGCACGGCTCTCCCCGAGAGCCCTTCCGCCGTCGTTGTGTTGAGCCGCGGACCGGACGGCCACACCGGATAGAGCGGATAGGTACGGGCTTTTGTATTTCTGGTGAGCGTTATCGATGCATGCGTCTCGGGCATGACCGTGGTGAATTCCTGGCGTATGATCGTGATGTTCGGTATACGCGAAAGCGCGTCGCTGAGGTAGGCGTGCGCCTCGGCATGACCCGCCGACCCGACGATGCGGGACTTTGCGGAAAGCGCGCGCGTGTCCTTTTCAATGACGGCCGCCATATCGGCGAACGAGAGCGAAGCGGTCAGAAGGGAAAGAGCGATGAGGCGTACATGCACGTTGCGGTCCTTGCTGTGGAATACGTTCGTATCGAACACAAAACGGATCGGCTTGCAATGAACGGACAGTACTCGGTATTCCCGGCCGTCAACGCACGTTGCATCAGTATAATCAGTTCCGGGCGCTTCGTCAATGTGTTTCGGCGTTCGCTGCGGGCAGCGGTCGGAAATTATCGGACGATCATCGCCGGCGGCCATGCTATGCATGCGGCCGTGCTATTGATTATTATGGAAAGAAAAGTAAATTCGAGGGGTAAGGAACTATCATCTCCGGGAGAGAACGATGCACATGCAGGTGAAGAACAATGTTTCATGGGTGGGAAAAATAGACTGGGAGCTCAGGAAATTCCACGGCAACGAGTATTCGACGCATAAAGGCTCCACGTACAATTCCTATCTCATACAGGAAAAGAAGACGGTGCTCATCGATACCGTATGGAAACCGTTCGCGGCGGAATATGTCGAAGGACTGAAGAAAGCGGTAGACCTCAAAAAGATCGACTATGTCATAGCGAACCATGCCGAGATCGATCACAGCGGCAGTCTTCCCGAGTTGATGGAGCAGATGCCCGATGTGCCCATCTACTGCACGGAGAACGCCGTCAAGTCGCTGACAGGGCACTATCATAAGAAATGGGATCTCAGGACGGTGAAGACGGGCGATACGCTCGATATCGGCAACGGGAAGTCGCTCGTGTTCATGGAGATGAAAATGCTCCATTGGCCGGACAGCATGGCGACCTATCTGACGGGGGACAATATCCTTTTCAGCAACGATGCGTTCGGAGAGCATTATGCGAGCGAGTTCATGTTCAACGATCTCGTAGATCGGGACGAGCTTTTTCACGAATGCATCAAATACTACGCGAATATCCTCACGCCCTTCAGCTCATTCGCCGCGAAGAAGATACAGGAAGTGCTTGCGTTGAAGCTTCCCATCGACATCATCGCGCCAAGTCACGGCGTCATCTGGCGCGACAAGCCGACAGAGATAGTCGAAAAGTACATTGCGTGGGCGAACGACTATCAGGAAGATCAGATAACCATTCTCTACGACACGATGTGGGATGGTACGCGGGTGATGGCCGAGAATATCGCCGCGGGCATGAAAAAGGCGAACGGCACGGTCGCGATCAAACTGTTCAACATATCGAAGACCGACAAGAACGACATCATAACGGAAGTGTTCAGGTCGAAGATGATACTGGTCGGTTCACCCACGATAAACCGCGGTATATCGAGCTCCACCGCCGGTATTCTCGAGGAGATCGAAGGATTGAAGTTCAGGAATAAAAAAGCGGCCGCGTTCGGCTGCTACGGCTGGAGCGGCGAATCGGTAGCGAAGTTGAATGACCTTCTTGGCAAGGCCGGTTTTGAGGTCGTTCATCAGGGCCTCAAATGCCTGTGGAACCCGGATGAAGAAAGCAAGGATCGATGCATGGAATTCGGCGGAAAGATCATTAATTTGAGCGCAGTAACGCCCAGATTAATGTAAGGGGGGTGTTGTCGCTCGAAATGACAGTGTGCGATGGGGGTGGGGCAGGGTATGGCGCATGAATGCCTAGTGCGCGAGGTGTCACCGCAGATGAGATGCGGTTGGGATCACGAAGATCGGGTTGACGGAGCATGTGGCCGTGGATACAATGGAACATATGCCCGCGAAAAAAACGGACAAGCCTGCCCGCCCTCTCCCCTGGCCGGGATTCATTGCCGCATGTCTGTTCCTCGCCTTCATCACTTACCGGATAGGGGCTGCCGGACCGCTCATACCGATCCTGCTCGATGCCGGTTACGCGGAGGCAACGGTGACAGCTGCATTCGAATCTCCGCACACCCGAAGAGGCGGCAAAGAATTCAATGCGATCTACGAGTATACCGACGGCATGTACGATTGCCATGTATCGGACCATCCATGGCTGATCAACATCATGAGGACCAAGGGGGAGAAAGTTCGTGTTGCATACAAGCGTTCCGACCCGACACAATGTATTCCGACGGATACGATCTGGCAGAATCTGGTCTTGCTCCTGTTCTTCCTGCTGATGATGACCATGGCACGGCTGGGCATTTGGATCTCGCGGCCGATCGGCCTGTTCAGAAAAAGCCCCCCGCAGGATGAAAGTCCCGCCTCGGCATTACAAAAGTGACATGGGGTCATTCGCTTACCGAAGGAAAAGGCAGAGCATGCAGCATACGAGAACAGCAGAGCCGGTAAGTGCATTTGCAGCGCGCACTGGCGGGGCGAAGAGGAGCGCGAGCCGGAACGGGATGACCCCGGTAATGATAAGGGCGATGACAATGGAAAGCGGTGATGCATGCCCGAGATCGAGAAAGCGTCCGATAAGCGCGAGCATGCTATTGTTGAAAAGAAGCAGACTTCCGGCGATCATCACGGGGAAGAGGAACTGCATGAATTTAGCCAGGGAACCGTACAGACGCACTCTGATAAGCAGCGACTTCAGATTAAGCAGAATCACCATGAAGATGACACCGGCAAGCGGGGCGGCAATAAAAGCGGCAATGACATAGAACCCGTCAAGGTATTTCATTGATGCAGGAAGGAACGGCTTGAATATCATAAGGTAGAACATGAATGCCGTCGTCAGGATAAGACCGACTATGACAATACCAACCGCACCCTTATCCTCGCTTTTTTTAGTGTCGTTCTTTTGCGGTATTGTGATAAAACCGGTGATACCGCCCATGATGAGCAGCACGCCCGCCATGCATACAATGAACATCGAGACATGGTCGGTTCTTTCTGCATCGAATATCATTGTGCCCGTGGCGCTCATGAATGTCATGATCGCGGTCACTACATAGACCCCGACAATGATGCGCTTGACGAGCACGGACTTCACGGCTTCATAGCGGGAAAACATGCGGCTCATGTAGAACGGAAGGCAGAACGAGACGAGAAGATATGCGGTGAGGCGTGTCCCCTCGATGAAGGAAGTGTCAACCGTCACAGATCCCCTGCCGTAAAGCACGGTGAGCGCGGTGCCGACGGCTATCGCTGCGTCGAACAGTATCTCATTGAGATTCACGCGAGGGACTGCATATCTTTCAGCATCCATTGTCATTACCATATCATATGTTTATCGGCCGATCCGTATGGGTCCCGCTTTGGATATTCCTCGCCGGGGGTGCCGTCTACGAAATGTAGAACGGCTGGCTCCAGGATATCTCATCGCCCTCGCCGAGGCATTCGATCCGTACGTATTTCCACTTTTCATTGATAGTGATATCCGCGTTCGATGCCTTCACGTTCCTGAATACGATGCCGCCGTTGCCGATGAAGCGTATGAGCTTCGCGTTCTTCGTGCGTACGAACACGGTATCCCCGTCGCGGCCGATATCCTCGATGATCACACCGTGATGGCAGTAGAAATTCCCGTTCTTGAGCGCGGCAAGAATATCCTTCGCGTCGGGGCTCTTCGTGCGGACCACGTTCGCACAGTCGGACAGATGCGGCCTGTCGTGGAAATCCTGATTGCAGAACCCGAGCACGCGCCGGTCAGCCATGAGGAGCCGGTCCCATTTCGCCGTCGAGAGAGCGCTCCCGTCGAGGAATTCGATCACGCTGTTGAATATCTCTATCCCGTCATAGCGCATAAGCGACTGCAGTTTCTGCATGGGATAATGCTCATTGAGCTGCCAGTCGGGGTGATGGAGCACCACAAGGTTGCCGCGCTCGATGTTCCTGTCGATGAGCTCCTGCTGTGAAAGCGATGCGTCATAGAACGGCGCATCGACGCTTATCGCGCCCATGTGATCATATCCTTTGATGTCGATCTCAATCCCCTGGAGCATTGTCATGGATGACGTAGCGGCTTTCGTATCGATGTATACGTTATGGTCGGTTATTGCGAGAAAATCGAAGCGTGCGTCCTCGAATGTCTTGAGCACATCGGCTATCGGCATCTTTCCGCAGCCGCTCTTGTTCGTATGCGTATGCAGATTCCCTTTTCGCCAGGTGCCGTTCTTGTCATCATACAGGTTCTTCCAATTCATGCTCATCGCTTTACTCCTTGCGTATTGTTCTCCATGCTTACCGTGAAGGCCAGTTCGGCACCGCGTTCTCTTTGAACGGACCGGCGCGCAGCGCATCGATCTGCTCCTCGCTGAGCGTCGGGTAATAGTAGAGCGCAATGCCCTCAGGGTATTTCTTCAGCGCATACTCGATGAGCCGCGCTACCTGCATGGCATTGCGCGGTTTCACTTCGCCGCGTTCGCTCTCATAATTGCCGAGCATGAGAAGGGAACGGCCGGGGGAGGATAACGACGTTCGGCCCGCTTCGAATTTCGGGAAATTAGGCGTCCAGTCATAGTCCATGGTGTATGAGATATCCAGCCAGCCATTCTCGATCCAAAGCCATTCATTGCGGCCCTGTTCGGACAGTTCCGGCTTGGGGAGAGCATGTCCGCAGACGGAGAACACCGCTTTCGGGCGTGCCGCGCGTATCCCCTCGCTCGCACGGCGCACGATATCGGACACGGCGGCTTCCTGCCATTCGAGGAGCCGCGCGGTGAGCGCAGGCGTCATAGTTCCCTTAAGCTCGTCGATGTCGGCGTTGTACCGCTTTCGATAGAGCGCCCGTGCGGTCTCGGTGAATGAAATGCCCATGGTCCGAATATAATCGAGATTGATGCCGTCGACCGCATACTGCTTTGCGAACGAGGTTATCTCGCGTACGATAAGGTCGCGGTAGCCGGGGTCCTGAAGATCATACGCGCCCTTGGGTGATCCTTCTTTTGCGAATTCGGGGAACAGTTTGTTCTTTCCCTGCGGAGCCACGCAGAACCATGCATGCACTTCGATGCCGCGATCCTTCGCCCGCTGTATCATGACCGCGGTCGCATCGTTCGTTCCGGCGAAGTGCTGTTCGAATCTCGGCTCGACAGGAGAATGCGCAGAACGGAAGATAGCCCCGCGTCCGTGCCATATGCACGGCATATAGGCGTTGAAACCTGCGCGTTTGATCCTGTCAAGGACGACATCGCTCCCTTCGTCGAGGAATGCCCCCTTTTCATCAAGTATCATCCTGCTCTCGATCAGGCGGCCGTTCGCATCGCGGTTCATCGTACGGGTAAGGCCTTTGTCCTTGTCCGGAGCTTCGAAGAGCGCTACATCGCCTTTCTCTTCAATGCGAGTCGCGCTCGTGCGAATGCCCACGATGGTCACCGTGCACGGCGCCTTTTCCCGGAAGAAGACGTTCACCCGGAGCCCGTCGATGGAGTTCCAGCCCGAGGGCTTTCCCTCGGCACGTGAAAGGTTATCGAGGTGGAACACCACTTTGTTCCATCGTTCGGCTATCTGCGTGTACGGCTTGATGAGGTACCAT
>ERZ1292625.3722-Hain-H41-01um-R1-3722-length-12009-cov-24_pt1 | contig 12009 bp, 12 predicted proteins | sample MGYA00564400_ERZ1292625 | MGnify/ENA primary metagenome ERZ1292625 (study PRJEB36523, sample SAMEA6512639) | groundwater metagenome | collected 2019-01-08 | study: AquaDiva: Metagenomics assemblies of 32 groundwater samples
AAGCGGTTCGATGAGACGTTGCGTGAGGCCATGCAGGTGACGTCCGTGGCCGTTTACCTCACCGGTCCGCTGAACGGCAAGTATCCGCTGTCGCATCCGCTCAGAGGGGATCGCGATATTTTCGCCGTTCTGCGGAATGAGCAAAAGCCCGACCATGAGGCCGCAGTGCTTCAGACAGCCACCATGGCTTCAATGCACCACAGCGGCGTCATTCCGCTCTGGAAATCGGGCGACGCGCTCGTTGCCATGGCGTACCAGGCGAAGGACGTGCTGGTGCTCGGTGAGATGGAAATGATGGCGCGGGAGCGGGAAAACGCGAGGCTCGAAGAAGCCATCGCGCAAATGAAGGACGCAAAGGCGGAGGTCTGCGTCCCCCTGAAGCGCGATGGAAAGATGATCGGGATCGCGCTCCTGGGCCCGAGGGAAGGAGACCGGTACTATTCGCCCGATGACCTGAGCCTGCTCCACACCATCGGCCAGAACGCCTGCGTGGCCGTACAAAACGCCCTGCTCGTTGAGGAGATCAAGAAGTCATACCTGCTTCTCCAGCGCACGCAGCGGCTGGCTGCCATGGGGTCGCTCATTGCGGGAGTGTCCCACGAAATACGGAACCCGCTCATGCCCATCAGCTTTCTCATGGATTCGATCACCGACGCTTCCATGGATAAAAATCTTCTCGCGCGGCTGAGCGAGCACTCGCGGGAGTCCCTGCGCCGGATCGTCAGCGTCCTTGATGAGATGGACCAGCTTGCCAGGCCCTATACCCCGTCGTTCAAAAAGACCGATATCAACCAGATCGCCGATGACGCGCTCTTGCTCCTCGACACGCAGATCAAACTCCGCAAGCAGGAAGTGGTGCGGCAGTATGATCCCCTGTCCCCGGCGCTGGTCGACAGCGAGCGGTTGAAGCATGCCCTGTTGGACATCCTGCTCAATGCGGTGGAAGCCAACGCCGAGAATGGAAAGATCTACGTGAGGACCCGCGAGGTCCAAATGAAACCGACCCGGACAAATCCGACCCGGACAAATCCGACACGCACGGGCATACAGATCGAGATTGCGGACACGGGCTGCGGCATCCCCGAGAAAAACCTCGAACGGGTCTTCGACCCGTTCTTTACGACCAAGCACAAGAGCCTCTTGCGTGAAGGCACGGGCCTGGGGCTGGCCATCGCCCACCGGATCGTGGAGGAGCATCATGGTTCCATGGAGATCAGGAGTGAAGAGGGGAAGGGGACGACGGTCTTTGTGAACCTGCCTGTGGACAGATGATGTGAAAAAAAATCATGCCTTCTCGATAACCACGCGGTTTTTGACCAGCGAAACTTCCCGGACCTCTCCCCGCACCCGTTTCTCCTCGCCGAAGAGATTCCTGAGAATTACCTCGTCGCCCTCGGTGCGGATGAGGTTGACGGCCTCGAGGATCATATCTTCCCTGTCCTGGTGCTTCACGTAGGCCTTCAAGTCACACATGGTTTTTCTCCGTTTAAAAGTAACTACTCAGGTCAGCCACTTCGCTTCGGCGCAAGGCGCGCCAGCGTGCTCTTGCCCTTCACGCTGTCGGTACCCGTACCCGCAGCGCTTTCGCTGCGCACGCGCTGTTTTGGCTGAGGTGGCGTTGCCATGACGGTCACGGCGCGCTTTTTTGCGCCTGTGCTCAGCGGCAGACCTGAGTAGTTACGTTTAAAATACGATCGGGCGGAGTGTAAGCGGCAAATACGCCGACGGTCATGCCAATCTGCCCGCCCTTTCCGTGATCGCTATGACCGTGACTTGATCCGTGCGGTCTTTTTTCCTGAATCTGCTAACTCTTTTCTCCCGCGCGCCCGGGGGAAGATACGGACCGGCGTACCGTAAAACCCGAAGGCCCTGCGCAGGTTGTTCTCGATGTACCGGATATACGAGAAGTGCACCCCCTGGGCGTAGTTGACGAACACGATGAAGGTCGGGGGGTTGACTCCCACCTGGGTTGCGTAATAGTATTTCACGCGCTTGCCCCGGTACAGCGGCGGCTCGTGGCCGCTGATGAGCTGCTCGAACACCCTGTTGAGTTCGGCCGTGGGCACGCGCTTAGCGCGATCCTGCGTGATCCGGTCGACTTCATCAAAGACCTTGGTGACGCGCTGGCGCGTTTTTGCCGAGACGGTGAGCACCGGGGCGTAATCGACGAACTTGAGCCGCTGTTCGATATCCGCCATGAACCGCTTGTACCCCTGTTCCTTGTCCGGCACCAGGTCCCACTTGTTCAGGATGACGATGAGCCCCTTGCCCTCCTCGTGGACGAGGCCCATGATCCGCTCGTCCTGCTCGGTGATGCCCTCCGAGGCGTCAATGAGCACCAGCCCCACGTCGGCCCGGTCCAGGCTCTTTACGGCGCGCATGACGCTGTATTTCTCCACTCCCCGGCTGATCTTGCCGCGGCTCCTGATGCCGGCGGTGTCGACAAGGATGTATTTTCTTCCGTAATACTGGTACACGCTGTCGATGGAGTCCCTCGTCGTGCCGGGCACATCGCTTACGATCATCCGGTCCGTTCCGATGAGGGAGTTCACGAAGGACGATTTTCCCACGTTCGGCCTGCCGATGATGGCGATCCGGGGAGCGGCCGCCGGCTCCTCTTCCCCCGGTTCCTTGGGCGTTTCAGGCAGCAGGCGCCAGAGTTCATCCATGAAGTCCGAAAAGCCCGGGCCGTGCTTTGCCGAGAGGGGAAAGAGGGCGTCGATGCCCAAGCGGTAGAAGTCGGGCAGCAGGGCCTCCTGCCGTACGCCGTCGACCTTGTTGACGGCGTAGACCACGGGCTTGCCCGAGGCCCTGAGCCGGTGGGACACTTCGATGTCCGCATGGAGCAGCCCCTCTTTGCCGTCCAGGAGGAAGATGATGACGTCTGCCTCTTCGACGGCAAGGGTGGTCTGTTCCCGCATCTTGATGTACATGGGGTCCTCGGTCTCGGGCTCGAACCCCCCGGTGTCCACAAGAAGAAAGCGTTTGCCGTTCCACTCGCCCTCGGCGTAGTTGCGGTCCCGCGTCACGCCGGGCAGGTCCTCGACGATGGCAAAATTCCTGCCGAGGATCCTGTTGAACAGCGTTGATTTGCCCACGTTCGGGCGGCCTACTATGGCAATAATGGGTTTGGACATGGCAGCGAGCATGGAGCAGAGAGCATGGAGCAAGGTGCGCAGAGCAGGTCACACTCTATGCGCTTTGCGCTATGCCCTGTGCTTGCAGAACCCACTATACATTTTTACTCATGGTTATTCAATAAAAAATCTTGCGAAGCATGGGTAATTATGATATTTTCCACTATTCCACTATTCCACGGGTTACCGGGAGGCTTTCATGGGCAGATATGCGGCTCTGGCGGTCTTTATGTTCTTTGTTTCCGTTTCCTCTGCACAGGCGGACTTCTACCGCTGGGTGGATGGCGACGGTAAGGAGTATTATACCAATGACCCTGCGAAGGTGCCGCCCGAGTACCGCGGCCGGTCAAAACCCGTGGAAGTCCGCGATGACCGGGTCAGCGTCGGGGAAAAGCCGTCGAAGCCGTCGGGGCGTGATAAGTCGACGGCGGCGGTCAAGGAGCACAAGGACAAATACGGCCATGGGGAAGAGTGGTGGCGAAAACGGGCGTCGAACATCCGCCTGCAGCTCCGTGACCTCCAGGATGAGTACGACCTCCTGCTGAAACAGGAGCAGGACCGGCAGGAGAAGGAAAAAAAGCACCTCGGCGGGAAAAAGAAATCCACGGCAAGCTTCGAAAAGAAGAAGGCCACCCTTGAAAAGAAGCAGGCCAAGGCCCGCCGGATGCTCGACGTGGAGTTGCCCGAGGACGCGCGCAAGGCGGACGCCTATCCGGGGTGGATCAGGGAATAACAGCACGCTGTGCGTGCTGAATTGTAAATTGCAAATTGGAAATTGAAAATTGTAAAATGGAAGATAAGGCGGATCAGCTTTCGGACCGATTTCTGGCGTATGCAGTCGAGATTGTTAAGATCACCACGTTGTTGAGGAAGACGGCAACGGGCAGGGAGATTGCGGGTCAATTAATGCGTTCTGGAACCTCATCGGGCGCCAATTATGAAGAATCTCGCGGAGCGCAAAGCAGGGCTGATTTTGTTCATAAACTCCAGATCGTTCTCAAGGAGATTCGTGAGTCCTTGTTCTGGCTTAGATTGACCGATAAATCACAAATTCTCAGCGAGCATGACCTTAAGCCGATTATCGGCGAGACAAGGCAATTGGGTAACATTATTGCAAAATCAGTCGTGACTGCAAAAAGTAAGAAGTAGATTTACAATTTGATATTTCCAATTTGCAATTTACAATGTTTTCAGGGGGACTCATTTGGAAGAGCGGTACGACCCTAAAAAGATAGAAGAGCGCTGGCAGCGCTTTTGGGATCAGAACAAGACCTTCAAGGTGACGGAGGATGCCTCCAGGCCGAAGTATTACTGCCTTGAGATGTTCCCGTATCCGTCGGGCAGGATCCACGTGGGGCATACGCGCGTGTACGTGATCGGCGACGTTGTCGCCCGATACAAGCGTATGCGCGGGTTCAACGTGCTCCACCCCATGGGATGGGATTCCTTCGGCCTGCCGGCGGAGAACGCGGCCATCAAGCACGGTATTCATCCCGAGAAATGGACGCTGGAGAACATCGCCTACATGCGCGACAGTCAGCTTAAGCGTATGGGCCTTTCCTACGACTGGGACCGCGAGGTGACCACCTGCCTGCCGGATTATTACCGATGGAACCAGTGGCTCTTCATAAAAATGTATGAGAAGGGCCTGGCCTACAAGAAACGTTCCTATGTGAACTGGTGCCCTTCGTGCGCCACGGTGTTGGCCAACGAGCAGGTGGAGGACGGTCTATGCTGGCGGTGCAGCTCTGTCGTGACCCACAGGGAGTTGGAGCAGTGGTTCTTCAAGATCACGGCCTATGCGGAAGAACTTCTCGCGCATTGCGATACCTTGACCGAATGGCCGGAGCGAGTGCTCACGATGCAGAGGAACTGGATCGGGAAGTCTATCGGCGTGGAAGTGGATTTTACGGTCGACGGCTTGGGCGAAAAACTGCAGATCTTCACGACCCGTCCGGACACGCTTTTCGGAGTTACCTTCATGAGCATCGCGCCCGAACATCCCATGCTCGACGCGCTCATTGCGGGAAAAAAACAGGCTGATGAGGTGCGCGCCTTCTGTCAGCGCGTCATGCGGCTTGACAAGGCCGCGCGCACGGACGGGAAACAGGAAAAAGAAGGCGTCTTTACGGGGGCCTATGCCGTTAATCCTCTGAACAACGAAAAAGTGCCTGTTTGGGTCGGGAATTTCGTGCTCATGGAGTACGGCACCGGAGCGATCATGTCCGTACCGGCCCATGACCAGCGGGACTTCGAATTCGCCAAAAAATACAACCTCCCGGTCCGCATCGTCATTCAGAATGCCGGGAAGGACCTTAACACGGCTGCCATGAAAGAGGCATATGTCAATGACGGCGCCATGACAAGCTCCGGCCCTTTTGACGGAATTTCCAATGTCCAGGGCAAGGAAAAGGTTGCCGACTATGTTGAGAAAAAGAAGATCGGCAAGCGCACGAAGAACTGGCGGCTTCGGGACTGGGGGGTATCGCGCCAGCGCTACTGGGGCACGCCCATCCCGATCATCTACTGCGACGCGTGCGGGACCGTTCCCGTTCCCGAAGATCAGCTTCCCGTCAAGCTGCCGACGGATGTGGCGTTCACCGGCAAGGGACTTTCGCCCCTCGTGGAGTCGGGATCATTCAGTGAGACGAAATGTCCGAAATGCGGCGGCCCGGCCCGGCGCGAGACGGACACGATGGACACGTTTGTGGACTCATCGTGGTATTTTCTGCGTTACTGTTCTCCGAAAGAGGAAAAAGCCCCCTTCGACAAAAAAGCGGCAGGCTACTGGATGAACGTGGACCAGTATATCGGCGGCATCGAACACGCCGTGCTCCATCTGCTCTATGCCCGGTTCTTCACCAAGGTGATCCGCGATCTGGGGCTTTACGAGGGGGACGAACCATTCCAGCGGCTGTTGACGCAGGGCATGGTGGTCAAAGACGGCGCCAAGATGAGCAAGTCGAAGGGCAATGTCGTACCGCCCGACGTGATCATATCAAAATACGGCGCGGACACAGCCCGGCTTTTCGCCCTGTTTGCAGCACCCCCTGAGCGTGACCTGGAATGGAACGTACAGGGTGTTGACGGCGCCTACCGGTTCCTGCACCGCATCTGGACGCTGATCTATAAATACCACCAGGGAATCTTAAAGGTCAAGGCCGCGGCGAAGGAAGCACAGGGGGACCCGCTGTATCGCAAGACCCATCTTACGATCAAGAAAGTGACGGAAGATATTGAACGGGAATTTCACTTCAACACCGCCATTGCCGCTCTCATGGAAATGGTGAACGAGATGTACGAGTACACCGCCGACGGCGTGTCTGAAAATAAGCTCCCCGTGCTGAGATCCGCCATCGAGACGCTGACGCTCCTCATCGCGCCTTTTGCGCCGCACTTTGCCGAAGAGTTGTGGGAGTCGCTGGGAAATAAAACCAGTATTGCGAACGCAGCCTGGCCGCAGCACGATCCCGAAGCGATCGTCGCCAAGTCGGTAACGGTGGTGGTGCAGGTGAACGGCAAGGTAAGGAGCAAACTCACGCTGGCTGTCGGTACGTCCGACAAAGACATAGAAGCCGCGGCCCTGGCAGACCCCAAGGTGAAGGAACACACGAACGGCAAGGCGCCGAAGAAAGTAATTATCGTACAGGGAAAACTCGTGAATGTGGTAGTATAGGAACGTAGTGCGGAATGCGGATTTCGGAGTGCGGAATGAAATGCGCAAGGCGTGAGGGAAGAGGAATGAGGGACAAGAGACGAGGGACGAGAGACGAGGGGGGAGGAAGGATGGCGTCCCTCGTTTTGGTCTTGCTCGCCCTGTTAATGTTGTTGCCCTCCTGCGGCTACCGGGTCTCCGGCCTGGGCGGGCTCGTGCCCGAGGGGGCGAAGTCCATCGCTGTCCCCACCTTCGTCAACGGAACGAGAGAGCCCTCCGTGGATATTATGGTGACGCAGGCCGTGGTGGACGAATTTCTGGCCGACGGCAGGCTCAAGGTCACCGACCCGGAGCGGGCGGACATCGTCCTCAAGGGCAAAGTAGTGAAGTATGACGTAACAGCGCTCTCGTATACGAAAGTCGCCTCCTTTGTCCAGCAATACCGGGTCACGCTGGTCGTGGACGCGAGTCTCGAAGACCCCCGGTCCAGAAAAATACTCTGGCAGGAGAAGGGCATCGAGGCCATCTTCATCTCGGATTATCCGATATCCTACACGGATGCTACGGTACCTACGGTAGATATCATGCAAACCAAGATCTCGAAGGAGGCGGCCATCAAGAAGGCCAGCCAGGATATCGCCTGGACGCTCCGGAGCAGGGTGCTGGAGGGCTTTTAAGGAAGAATGCAAAGTGCAAAATGCAAAGTGCAAATTGTAAAATCAAATCATGACCACTTTTCCTTTTGACTTCTCATGACTAAATACCAGGACCTCATATCCAGCCTTAAAAAAGGCACGATCCTTCCCCTCTACCTGTTCTTCGGCGAAGAGGAGTTCCTGGTCCAGGAGGCGGTTGACCTTATCATCAAAAAGGCCGTGGACCCCGGGTCGCGGGACTTCAACTTCAACACGGTCTATTGCCGCGAAACTTCGGCTTCCGACATCGTGAACCTCTGCCAGGCGCTCCCGTTCATGACCGAGAAGCGGCTCGTGATCGCGAAGGAGATCGATGCGCTCAAGGCGGCCGACCTTGAGGAGCTCGTTCCCTATCTCAAGGACCCGTCTCCGAGCACCTGTCTCGTCATGATCGCGAACCAGAGAAAGTACGACAAAAAATCCGTGGTCTCAGCGGTCGAGGCGCGCGGCGCGGCAACGGTGTTCTATTCCCTGCTCGACCGGGACATTGTGGCCTGGATCGAGGGGTGGGCCGGGGCGCGGGGGCTGCGCATCAGGCGCGACGCCGCGCAGTACGTGTGGCAGACCATCGGCAACGACCTCCAGAAGATCAGCAACGAGCTGGAGAAGGTCGCAATCTCCATTCAAGACAGAAAAGAGATCGTCTTTGACGATGCAAAGGCGGTGGTGGGGGATTTCCGGGAGTACACGTCCTTCGACCTCGCCGATGCAATCGGCAGAAAGAACCGGGAAAAGGCGTTCCTGATCCTCACCCGGCTGGTCCAGGAGGGGGAGCCGCCCGTGGGTCTCCTCGGCTCGGTCGCATGGAACTTTCGCAGGCTTCTGCGCGCAAAGGCAATGGAGGCGTCGGGCGTCGGGTATGACGAGATCAAGAGAAAGCTCAACGTGATCTTTCACCAGTCAGCCGCGTTCCAGGAGCAGATGAGGAAGTTCTCGGATCAAGAGCTGCGCGGGGCCTTCGGCATTTTGCTGTCAACGGACAAGGCGCTCAAATCGAGCGGCCTCTCGGGCAGGCTGGTCCTGGAGCGGATGATTTTAAGGTTGTGTGGAGGGGGCTCCGGCATAGGGCATGGAGCATAGAGCAGAGTTTATGACCCCATGCCCCATGCTCTCTGCGTAGTATAGATTTTTACGCCGCGTTTATCTTGCCGACTTTGGTAGAAAGGCGGGATACTTTTCTCGAAGCGGTGTTCTTGTGCAGGACGCCCCGGGAAGCTGCCGTATCGTATGCCTTCACGGCCTTGACGAGCGCCTCTTTTGCGGTAGCGGCATTCTTGGATGCCACAGCCTGCTCCACCTTTTTCGCCAGGGTCTTGAGCGTGGATTTTACGGATTTGTTGATCTCGTGCTTCTTTTCTGCCTGCTTTTGCCTCTTGATAGCGGATTTATGGGTTGCCACAGTGCGCCTCCTTCAAAATTGAACAGACTGACTTTGTAACATAAACAACGGGTTACTGTCAAGAGAAAAAACAGGGGTTTGAATCCATTTCCGAGGTGCCGCATGTCTGAAAAAACACGAGTTACCAAGGCTGCCGGCGTTGTGGGGGCGGCCACTCTTGCGTCCCGCGTGATGGGATACGCACGGGACATGGCAATGTCCTGGGCCTTCGGCACCGGCCTGGCCGCCGACGCCTTCTACGTGGCGTACCGCATCCCGAACCTTCTCCGGGAGCTGCTGGCCGAGGGTTCCATGTCCGCCGCTTTCATCCCCGTCTTCACCGAGACGCTCACCACGGAGTCCAAAGAGAGCGCCCGCCACCTGGCCAACGCGGTCTTTGCACGGCTGCTCGTGATCCTCGTGGTCCTGACGGGCCTCGGCATTATCTTCGCACCCTATATCGTAAAGGCAATAGCATGGGGCTTTAAGGCGGATCACGACAAATACCTGCTTACGGTGACGCTCACGCGGATCATGTTTCCCTATCTCCTGTTCGTGGGGCTTGCGGCCCTGGCCATGGGCATGCTCAATTCTCTTCGGTCGTTCCTCACACCCGCTCTCTCCCCGGTGATGCTGAATGTGATGACCATCGCCTCGGTGCTGATCGTTACCTACCTGTTCCCCGACTTCTTTCCGGACCCCATCATGGGCGTGGGCATCGGCGTCGTCCTCGGCGGGTTATTCCAGTTCCTGATCCAGGTGCCCGGGCTCAGAAAGCAGGGGATGATGATACGGCCGCAGTTCGCCCCCTCCCACCCGAGCGTGAAGAGGATCGGTCGTCTTGCCCTGCCGGTCTTTGTGAGTTCATCAGTGACCCAGATCAACATCTTTATAGGCACCATTTTCGCATCATTCCTCCCCACAGGGAGCATCACTTCCCTGTTCTACGGCATGCGATTTATCCACTTCCCCCTTGGAATCTTCGGTATCTCCATCGCCACGGCGATCCTGCCGACTATGTCCACGCAGGCGGCGAGACGGGAGATGGTGGAGTTCCGCGATACCCTCTCCCACGGCCTACGGCTGGTGTTCTTCATCATGTTTCCCGCCATGGCAGGGCTCATCGCGCTCCGGATCCCCATCGTGAACCTTATGCTCGAACACGGCCAGTTCGACCGCCTGTCCACTGCCGCCACAACTACGGCGGTGCTGTACTACGCGGTGGGACTCTGGGCCTTTGCAGGAGTGAGGATCGTTTCCCAGGCGTTCTATTCGCTGCAAGATACGCGCACACCCGTCAAGATCGCCGTTCTCGCCATGGCCGCAAACATTCTTCTCAGCGTCATCCTCATGGGGCCGCTGGCGCACGGAGGGCTCGCGCTGGCGACGTCTCTCGCCGCCATGCTGAACCTCGGCCTTCTCACCGTACGGCTCCGGAAGAAGATCGGCCGCATGGACGGCGCACGGATCCTGCGGTCTTTGCTCAAGATCGTGCCGGCGTCTCTTGTCATGGGGCTCATCGGCTGGTGGGTCAGCAGGAACCCCCTCTGGGAGTCGGGCGGCCATATCCTGCAGAAGCTCGAACTGCTGGGAGGCGGGATCGTTGCGAGCGTTCTCTTTTATAGTATTGCCATGTGGGCACTGAAGAGCGAGGAGTTCGCCTTTTTCCGGGGGATGGTGAGAAAAAAGAAAAAACAGGTTTAACCGCAGGGGACGCAAGAATGGAAAGGAAGAGGGAACATTGTAAGGCAGTCTTCCGTACGCCCCTCGGTTGGGCCGGAGTGGCGGCATCGGATAAGGGGGTATGCAGGATCGTTCTGCCCAGAAAAGGCAGGAAGGATGTTGAACGGGAGCTTCAATCCGAAATTGGAACGATTTCATCATGCCGTGATCGTAAAATTGTCGACCGCTCTGTAAAGCTTCTCCGGAAATACTTCTCCGGCGGGAGGGTTTCATTTGACCTTCCGCTTGATATTCGTTATTATACAGCCTTCCAGCAGGCGGTCTGGAAAGCGGCTGCAGAGATCCCCTTTGGCGGGACCCGGTCCTACGGCTGGATCGCGAAGCGCATCAGGAACCCGAAGGCCGTCAGGGCCGTGGGCCGGGCAATGGGCGCCAATCCCATCCCCATCATCATACCCTGACACCGGGTCATCACCTCAGCAGGTACGCTGGGCGGGTTTTCCGACGGGCTGGAGTTGAAAAAGAAACTGCTGGATCGCGAAACCAGGCAGGCAATTTTACCGCAGAGCACGCAGAGAGCGCTGATAAAAAGATCGTAGCGTTGGGGTTTATCCCCAACGAAAAACTCGATGCCGATAAACGGCATCGCTACACGTGTAGGAAATAAGACTAAAAAGGGAAAATATGGTTCTGATGCGACTCATGGTCGGCCCATTGCAAGTCAACTGCTACATCATCGCCGACGAAAAGACCAAAGAGGCCGTGGTCATCGATCCGGGAGATGATGCTCAGGACATCCTGGGCATTATCCGGAAGAAAGGGCTGACGGTCAAATATATCGTGAACACCCACGCCCACTTCGACCATGTGGGCGGGAACGAGGAGCTGAAAGAGGCCACCGGCGCCGAGATCCTCCTTCACGAGGCCGATGCGGCTCTCCTGGGATCAACATCCGGCCAGGCCAGGACGTTCGGCATGAATGCCCCTGCCTCACCCAAAGCGGACCGCTATGTGAAACACGGGGACGTGATCACCGCCGGCGAGGTGTCGCTTGCCGTCCTCCACATTCCGGGTCATTCTCCCGGCGGCATCTGCCTGGTGGAGCAGGGGATGGTCTTTACCGGTGATGCCCTCTTTGCCGGCTCCATCGGCAGAACGGACCTCCCCGGCGGCAGCCACATGGCCCTCATCGGCGCCATCAAGGCCAATCTCCTGACCCTGCCCGATGATACGAAGGTGTATCCCGGTCACGGTCCGGAATCCACCATCGGCGAGGAAAAGAGGGAGAACCCCTATCTGAATGAGGCTTCGGGATTTGTGTAATCTCTTTGGCTTGCCCCGAAACAGCGTCAGCATGGCTGTATACGGGGCTTGAGGTTTCGGGCCGGGTGTGGTAAAGTAGCGAAATCCAGATGCCCGATGCAGGATAGAAGGCTTTTAACAGGGGTTTTATCCTGGATC
>ERZ1292625.3723-Hain-H41-01um-R1-3723-length-12008-cov-5_pt1 | contig 12008 bp, 22 predicted proteins | sample MGYA00564400_ERZ1292625 | MGnify/ENA primary metagenome ERZ1292625 (study PRJEB36523, sample SAMEA6512639) | groundwater metagenome | collected 2019-01-08 | study: AquaDiva: Metagenomics assemblies of 32 groundwater samples
TTTCGATGCCAAGGTAGCGCCGACTAATTACAAGCGCCCGTCAGCCGTGGTTACCAAGGGGATGGTCGATGCGGCTAAAAAACAGGTTGACGTCCTGGGGCTCACATCTGCGCTGGAGCGCCGCTACGCCACCCTCCAGGACTTGACGATCAACAACGTCCTGCACGCCAATCGGTCAGCGCGACCAGCGATGGGCGCCACCGTGTTCGACGCCATCGCGGCACAGATCCCCGACCGAACCCCAACCCTCGACCGGGTAGAAGAAGTCCCGATCGAAAAATTCGTGGCCGACATCCTGCCGAAAGCTCAGGAGATCGAAATCATGTTTGAAAACCAGCACTCTGGCAACCTGGTCTCGCTGATCGCCCCACAAGACCCGACGGCCGGCATGATGTTTAAGTGGCCCAACCGGTTTTCATGGTCCTACCAGGGGGACCTCGCTGACTCAATGAAAGAAAGAGTCAAGCAGGCCGGAGGGGCGGTCGCGGGGGATCTTTGTTGTCGCCTCGGGTGGTTCAATTTCGATGACCTCGATTTCCACATGCGCGAGCCTGGTTACGAGATCTTTTATCGCAACAAAGGACAACGGTCTCCCAGCGGTGGGGCCTTAGACGTGGATATGAACGCCGGCCACGGGACCACCCGCCAGGCGGTAGAGAACATCTATTACCAAAGCAAAGAGCCGATGCGCGACGGTACTTACGTCCTCCAGGTGCATCAGTTCTGCCAGCGGGAGGCGGTAGATATCGGGTTCGAAGTCGAAATGGACTTCATGGGGGCCGTCCACCGGTTTGCTTACGACCGTGTGGTGCGCCAGGGCGAGCTCGTCCCGGTCGCGGAATTCAAGTATTCGAAAAAGGATGGGTTACAGATCCTCCAGTCTTTGCCGTCTACCCAGGCGGTGAAAACCCACTGGGGGATCCAAACCCAAAAGTTCCATCGGGTAAACGTGCTGTTGCAGTCCCCGAATTGTTGGGATGGACATCAGGTGGGGAACCGCCACTGGTTCTTTATGTTGGACGGGTGCGTGAACGACGGGTCCGCCCGAGGGTTCTTTAACGAGTTCCTGAAAGAGGATCTGACCCCGCATCGCAAAGTAATCGAGATTGTAGGAGCCAAGATGCGGGCTGCCGTGTCTGCGGACCAATTGTCTGGTCTTGGGTTCTCCAGCACCCAGCGGGCCAGCTTACTGTGTTGCGTGTCCAGCGCGTTTACCCGGACGATCAAAATCGTGTTTTAAAATAATCAAGGAGTAAGAAAAGATGTTCGAAAAAGCAACAAGACTCAAATTACGTTTCGATTCGTCAAAGGGGCCGTTGGCCGCAGAGGATCTCTGGGACCTCCCGCTCGCCCAGGACCCGCGCCGGGCGAACCTGGACGATATCGCCATCTCGTTACATAGGCAGCTGAAAAACGGGGAAGACGTGTCGTTCGTCGATAAAGAAAAGAAGTCCGACGCCATAGTCCAACTGAAGTTCGATATCGTCAAGCACGTGATCGAAGTCAGGCTGGCCGAGCGGGATCTCGCAGCTACGGCCAAAGGTAACGCCGAGCAGAAACAGAAGATCCTCGGGATTATCGCCGAGAAAGAAGGCGAATCGCTGAAAGGCAAGTCGCTCGACGAGCTGAAGGCGATGGTTGCCGGACTCAAGTAGGGTAGGGGCCGCCTGGTTGGGCAACCGGCCGGGCGGCCTTGCGTGGAGGAGCCGGAATGAAAGCTAAAGAAATCAAGCAAGGTTGTCGCTATACAGATGGGCGCGGCTCGGTTCGGGAAGTGATCAAGATTGGGCCTGAGATATCGACCGAGTATATCCCGTGTTTGTTCTACAAAAACATCAAGATCGATCCGCAGACCGGCCGGGGACGCGAAGGTTACGAAAAGCGTTGTCTGGTTACACAATTCGCAAGATGGGCCAGGACTCGGGACTGGTCACCCAGCGAGGTCCCGGCGCCAAAAAGTCCATTTAAACTCGGCCCAAAGTCGATCCACTGGTCGCTGCGAGTCGAGTTTTTAAAGGGCCGACACGAGCTGGATGACGTCGAGAAGATCGAGATCGCCAGACTGATCCGAGAAGGTTGCGTGGCTGGCCGGTTAGATAGGGAGGACGAAAGTGATTAACAACACCTATTTTGCGGAAGAGCAGGATGGATTCGACGTGGAATGCGATGGCGCCGGATGTAACGAGACCGAGCATTTTGATACGTGTCACTTCGATTCTTTATTGAGCGAAATGAGGACTTCCGGATGGACCAGTCTAAAGACCGATGGGGAGTGGCAACACTTTTGCATGACCTGTTCAGACAGGCGAAAGGGGTTAAAAGATGATCTGTGAAATCGAAATTGAACACGGGTGTTTTGTGACCCCCGGGGAGCTTGAGCTGGTTAGATCGCACTTTCCGGAGGCTCGCTTGAGCGTTCCGACCGATCAATGGGTGCATTGTGACGAAAAAACAGGGCCTGACGAGAAGCTCCGTCTCCAGCAGGAGCGATTCGACAAAGAAGATGTCCGTGGGGTGACAACCAGGCTCTATACCGGTGGCGAAACCCGCGGTCCGGTCGATATGGAAGCGTTCCTGGAACAGTGCCCATTCGTGCCGTTCAAGGTGCGGAAACGGGTTCGTCTAAAGGGCGAAACCGTCCAACTCACCCAGGCGCATTTGGCGGTGGATTTGACCCGGTTGGAGCGGGTTGGTAAGAGGCTGGCCCGGCTGTTCAATGACAAGTGCCACGTGCATGTCGGTGGGTCGCTGTTGCTGGAGATAAACCAGGTGGAAGTCTTGAACGACGCATGTACCACGGCGCTCCAGGAGCGGCTGGACCAGGGGTGGCGGATCGTGGCGTGTTGCGTCCAGCCTGATGGGCGGCGGCCGGATTACGTGTTGGGGCGGAAGGTGGAGGAGAAAAATGGATAAGGCGGTGGATATCGTGCCCAGGGTCATCGGATTTTTGGCCCCGGTCCTGCTACTGCTGATACTGGTGGTGGTCCGTTCGTGCGAACCACCCAAGCAATTCAGCAAAGAGGCGATAGCGGCCCGGAAGGCCATCCCGGTCGAACATGTGTCGCAGTTCCGTCAGGCGGTCGCGCTCGAGCGGATCGCGTCGGAAGTGGCGGCCATCAGGATTGAATTGAGGAGAAGAAATGAATAAAGCAGGGTTCGGCCCCATGCTTCCACTTGAACGACTACCGGAAGTTGTCGGCCCGTTTGCAGGGGTTGCTCGACCAGATCCGTCTACCAGTGGGAGGGGAGGTCAAATGAAGCGATATGACCTGGAGGATGTCGGTCACACGTACGCATGGACCAAGGACTTGATCGAAAGGAAGAATGGAGACTGGGTAAAATTTGAGGAAGTGGAGGTCGCATTACAAGAAGCCACCTCCCGCGCCGAACGTGCGGAGACGTCACCGATGATCTGGCCTTACTGCGATAAGGGACACCGACCGATAAGGCACTCTACGGAAAAGTGCCCGATGTGCGAGGGGAATAGGCGTTTGTGTTTTCTAAAAGAAACACTGTCAACCTATATCAACACTGAAAGCGATATTGGGCAACAACTCAAAGAAGAGTGGCAACAAGTAGGTCCCGAGTGGCCTGAATAAAGTTTTATTAAGGAGTAATCGAATGGAACATGACGAAATGGAAATCAAGTGGCTAGGCGTCGCAAAGATCACCGGATCAGAGACCCGTCCAAGGACCATCGGAAAGGTAACCAGCATCAGAACCGAAAGGCCATCCGCCAAGGGCTACGACCCGGTTACCAACAGACCGAAATACGCTCCGGGCCCGGTCTCGACCTACACCTTCAGGGTTGAAATGGACGACAATGAAAAAGAACGAAAGTAAGGACCGGCGGGTGTTCGGCCTGCAATTCAAGGAGACAACCAAACAATGGTGGGGCTGCCGCGCGATCTACCGCCCGGATGCCAACGACCCGTTAGAGATCTCACACGATCGTCAGACCCACGACGGGTCGATGTCGACCGAGTTTTGTGACTGGATCGATAACGCAGCGCTCCCGTGGGTCCGGTACGCGCTGCTTGCGAAAAACATCGACCCCGGGTCCGCCGAGGTCCTGGAAATGAAAAATGGCCACCATACGGTTCGGGCTACGCCCGGCGGCTCCCACGGCTACGTGTCGATCGGGTGTGCCGAGTTCTGGGGGCCGAAAGGGGAGGATGAATGAGCAACTATAAAGGGCCGATTATTGTTTGTGGTTTTCCTGGAACAGGAAAGTCTTTCTTGGCCGATCAATTAAAGTGTCACGATTCTGATTCGTCATCATTTTCGTGGCTGGAACCCGGCGTTCGAAACCCGCTTTTCCCCAAAAATTACATCGAACACATCCTTGGTCTTCGTGGGTTAGTCTTGGCATCAACCCACAAAGACGTGCGCAACCGACTAAGGATTGGGCGGATCCCGTTTTGGATCTGCTATCCGGATCGTGAATGCAAGGATGAGTATCTCGATCGTTACCGAGCCAGAAAGTCTCCAGATGAGTTCTTGGCCCTGCTTGCCAAAAACTGGGATCTTTGGATTGGCGAGATGGAGGCAGAAGGCCAGTGCGCCGGGAGGATTATCCTTGGTGCTAACGAGTATTTGGCTGATATCCTGGCCCCAGGGATTGCAAAAGGAGTGAAAGGATGATTATCCGTCTGCTGAACCGGTTCTTTTCCCGGGTAGCCCCGGTGATCGAGTGGCTGTTAGGTCCTTGTACCGCCACGAGATGTCAGTGGCAACCATATCCGTCGGCGTGGCCAGACTACGAAATCCGTGGGTGTGCCCGATGTGGTGCCAGAGAACGCAACTATAATGCTTTCGCATCCGAAGGTCCAAAGGCATGGTTTGGCTTGGACTGCGATAACCTGGAGATCCAGCTTGAGCACGAGTCAAAAGAAGGGGTCTGGGAGGAGGGGCGGGATGCTTAAGTATTGGCGCCAATGGTGGGCGCAGTTTTTCTGCAACCATCGTCAACTACCGCCCGCTAAAGCAGGCGGCTTGAAGGAAACGAGCTAACCACTCGAGACCGGAAGGACCAAGCGGTTGACTAGACACCTGAAACTGAGCTTGCTGGGCGCGGTAGCCCACAGGACGATAGAGATGCCTCCCTAGTCCCTATCCTCTCCGCAAGCCAGTGTCGAAGGGAAGTATCTACTCGAAAGAGGTTTAAGACTTTATGTATATCCCAGTCGTAGATCACAACCAAAAACCGCTCATGCCCACGACGCCGGCACGGGCGCGGCGCTGGATGCGCGAACGGAAAGCAACCGGCTTTTGGAAGCAGGGCGTGTTTTGCGTCAGGCTCAATGAGGAACCATCCGGGCGGACCCTCCAGCCCATCGCTGTTGGCATTGACCCCGGAAGTAAAAGAGAAGGCTTCACGGTGAAGTCAGAACTCCATACCTATCTTAACGTCCAGGCTACTGCGGTTACCTGGGTGAAGGATGCCGTAGAAGCAAGAAGGAACTCTAGGCGTCGCCGCAGGTTTCGCAAAACCCCGTGCCGAGCAAATCGAAAGAATCGCGTGCGCGGCGGCATCCAGCCCTCTACCCTGGCCCGCTGGCAGTGGAAGCTCCGGCTCGTTCGTTGGCTTTGTAAGATGTTTCCTGTAACAGCCTCGGTCGTAGAAGACATCCAGGCTCGCACAAAGAAGGGTCGTCGAAAATGGAACCGCTCTTTCTCCCCGTTGGAGGTGGGAAAAGAATATTTCTATCACCACCTTCGCGAGATTGGCCCGGTTCATCTAAAGGTGGGCTATGATACCAAGGAGCTTCGCGACGCCCTAGGCCTTCATAAATCGAAGAACAAACTAGCCGAAAGTTTCGATGCTCATTGTGTCGATAGCTGGGTGCTTGCAAACTGGTATGTCGAGGGCCACGAGGCCCCAGACAACCGGCAGCTTCTTGTCGTAACACCGCTCCAGTTTCATCGAAGACAAATTCATGTGTTCCAGCCTGCGAAAGGTGGCGCAAGAAAGTCGTATGGCGGAACCAGAAGCCTCGGTTTTAAAAGGGGCTCCATTGTGAAACACGTCACCAGAGGCGTTTGTTATGTGGGCGGGACAAGCGAGGGCAGGATTTCACTCCACAGTCTCAAGACCGGCAACAGGCTTTGTCAAAACGCAAAGCCACAAGAAGCAAAATTCATGTCCTACAACTCTTGGAGGACCCGATATGCGAATTAAACATTATTACGGAGGACGTAATTTCCTCCGCGGCCTAAAGACCGCGGTATCCAGCACGTGAATTTTGATGACGATTGGAATTTTAGAGCGGAGCGAAAGGGATGAATCTTTATACGGTCATTTACAACAAACAGTGGGCCGGTGGGACCGAGGACATCCGGATGAAACGCATCCGGTGCTACCCAGACCAGCTGGAAGACCGGCTCGCCAAGTTGGCACCGGCCACCGAGATTTATTACGTGTTCCACGGGTGGTCTCAAGTCATAACCCAGGGAGAGTCGGGGGTTTCAAATGGATGAGGGCACCCGGGTCCGAACTTACGCCGGGATCGGGTCGCGCGAAACCCCGGTGCCAATCCTTCAGCAGATGGCTACGATCGCCGAGGACCTGGCTACCCTGGGTTATCTGCTCCGATCAGGTGGCGCCCGCGGGGCCGACCAGGCGTTTGAGCGCGGGGCGGCGCGCAAGAAAGGGAGCATCGAGTCGTTCAAGTCGGTCGACGCCACCCCGGAAGCGATCGCGTTGTCCGCCAGGTTCCACCCGGGATGGGCGCACGTGGTGGCCAAGGGTCCATACGTGGTCGGGCTACACGGCCGGAATGCGATGATCGTGGCTGGCCGGGATTTAAAGACCCCCGTCGCGTTTGTCGTCTGCTGGACGAAGGATGGAAGGGACTCGGGCGGGACCGGCCAGGCGATCCGGATCGCGCTTGGTTACAACATAAGGATATACAACCTATTTTACGCAGAGTCCCGGGTCGCTCTGGGCGGTCCGGCGATTAAATTATAAAGGAGAGCTAGATGGCCCCAGAACAAGCGTGGCACGCATGTTTTATCTAAAGCATCTGTATGGAGACAAAAAATGACCGATAACCAATTCACGCTAAACATCGGGACGCCGCTGACGATTTCCATTTCAGATCAATCCGTTGACGACGGAAGCCCGTTGTCGAAACTCACTGCCACCTCCAAGGGATATTTTGCGGAACTGAACCGAAGTTTTGCCGACCTGCTCCTTAAAACGAACCGGGAGAATAAAGCTCTGCGTAAGGCGTTGGTGCGCGCAAATAGGCAATTAACATCATGGAAAAAGCAGTACGACCAGGGGCTTTATGGCAAAGATCAAGGTGGTCCGGTTCCCGTGCCTGGGGAGGAGAAAAAATGAAAGAACTCGCAGCGCATCGAGCGCGAGACCGCAGGGTATATGACGGCGCGCCGTGTTCGGATATGTTGCGCGAATTGGCACACACCGCTGCCTTAGAAAAACGTATGAAACAGGCCGATCCGACAGCTACCTGTACGTATTTCCCGGCGGAAGGGGGGTTCCTGGTGTTTGTGAGGCCAAGCCCCGAGAGAGCGCCTAGCGAACTGACCGGTGTCTTTCATGGCGATCGCCAGGCGGCCCTTATTGAGGCGATCGCTATATTGGAAAAGCAAAAAGGTCAGGCCCAGGTGCCTGGGGAGATGAAAAAGACATGACCACTTATGTTTTCTGCATAATTTGCGGCGCCCCCTTGAATTACTCCGATGACGCCGACGGGGACATCAACAATTTCTGCAAGGTCTGCGCCAAGCTAATGGATGCGGCTGACGGAGACCCGGCCAAGATGCCATTGATGAGCGACCTGGCTAAGACCAAAATTGCCGAGTCCAACTCCAGGATGACCGCGCTGGAGCAGACTCAAATTAGGATGGGCCGGATCCCGGTGTCCTTGGTCTTCGACGACTGGCGTCAGGCGGGTAAGTCGGTCTACCAGACCGACCAGGGGGTGGCGCTGTCTTCTGGATCTTTCCATTCAGGCACCACCTTCCAGGCACAGATTTTCCTGTCCCTGGAGGATGCTGACGACCTGAAACAAGCGCTGAAGGACGGCTACCAGCCGGTATTTTGGGTCGCGAGACCCGGGAGTAAAAAATGAATCGAGTTTATAAATATATCCTGCCCCTGGAAGACGAGGTATCGATGGGGCTGCCGCGGGGCTCAAGGATTTTGTCCGTCGGGACCCAGCCGGCTTTCCAACACGGGATCTGCGTATGGGTTTTGTTAGATCCAGACGTCAAAGAAAAAGTCGTGCATTACTTCAGGATAGCCGGGACGGGCCATCCGGTCGACCCCGAATGGACCCGGTTTATCGGCACGGTCATCATGGCGAACGGGGAGCTTGTTTTTCATGTGTTTACGAAAGATATCTATGACGTGAGGGAGCTGGAATGCAAAAGATAATCTCCCTGTTTCAAAGGAATTACTTCGGTATCCTCGACAAAGACCACCGACTGGTTCGCGACGAACTGGTCCCTGGTGCCGAATGGGTCCAGGCTGGCGAGGGGGTCGCTACCCGAAAGTATGACGGCACCTGCTGCATGATCCTGAAGGGGGTCTTATATAAGCGGCATGACGTCAAGAAGGGGCGGGTGGTTCCGGAAGGATTTATTCCTGCACAAGATCCTGACCCGCAAACGGGCCACTGGCCAGGCTGGCTGATAGTTGGACAAGGACCGGAAGACCGTTATCATATCGAGGCCATGGCGAACGCGACCGAGCGCCTGCCGGATGGAACCTACGAGCTGGTCGGCCCGAAGATCCAGTTCAACCCGGAAGGTTATGGTGAGCATCTCTTGGTGTCGCATGAGCAGGCCGAGGTGCTCGGAGATTGTCCAAGGGACTTCGCAGGACTCAAGGATTATCTGGAGACCCGAGGTATCGAGGGCGTGGTTTGGCACCATCCTGACGGCCGGATGGTTAAGATCAAGGCTAAGGATTTTGGCTGGAGGAGAGATGACGACTAAAGAACCTAAATAGCCATCCAACACATGCCCGGACATCGATCGCGCCATCAAAGAGATCTCCGGAGACGTGTCCGACCGGTTAAACGAGATCCGTGCGTCCAACCAAGCCCTCCGAGAGTGGGGCCTCTGGTGGCGGTTACGCGCGGAGGAATTAGAGACAGAGAATGAGTCCTTGCGAAATAAAATCAGAGACCTGGAGTTTGCATGAACAAGCAAAAATCAATCGATCACCCCGCCTTCCGCCAATGGGCTGCCGAAGACTCCGAGCGACGTCAAGCAATAGCAGCCGCAACCCCGATGCGGTTGCGCGACCAGACCAAGATGGGGCGGTCCTCAACCACGATCCAGCATATCCTAATGTCTTGCCTTACCAACCCGGGCGGCTACGACGACGGCCCGCCACTTCCGTGTTGGGGCAGCGACGATAACTTTGACGTCCCGCAGGACCCGGACGACTTCGGGCGATGCTATGCTTTTTTGTGGCGCTCGCCGTTGTTTGAACTCTTCCTGGACGAGGTTGGGCTGGTGCTGCCGCGGTGGGTCCCGATGGTTCAAGAATGGCCCCGGCTAACGGAGGTCTTCCTCCGGGACGTGGAGCATGGGTCTTCCCACGAGATGTTTGACATGATGTCTAAGTTGGTAAAAGAGGGTCACACGCTCGAGGGCGGGGCGTCTTTTAAACAGACATGGGGCGGTATTACGGTTGGGGCTATCCGCGCCGCCACGGCCGACACCTGGCGTCGCTCCTATATTGACCGGCGCCAGGGCATCCTTTATATCCTGCATAGCACGGCCGCGCACGGACCCGCCCAGCCGCAAATGGAGGTTTCGTTGCTTTAGCTGGACCAAGTTTCTGTTATAAGTCTTTAATCAAAACAGCGGACCTGGAGGACCCCGCTTTTCTAAAACAAATTTAGGAGGCATAAGATGCCCACTGCTTTACAGCTTTTAAAAGATCAAGACGCGCTGTTCTCCGTAAAAAAACAACCTCTTTACCGCCAGGCGGACGACGGGTCGATGGTACGCGTGGAAGACGCATTTTCCCTGGTACGCGCCGACACTCAGGCGGTGATGTCGAAATATGTTTCTAAGGATTACGTGCCGGTCTCAAACGATACCTTCGCCAAAGTCATTGATGCATGGATCGACCACGCCAGCGCACAAGGGAAGAAACTGACCCCGGACCGGTGCCTGGTTTATCGTGGAGGCACCAGGATGGCGATCCTGGTTAACCGAGAAGACCTCCGCGCGGAGATCTTCCCAGGAGATGAAGTCCTGGGGGTGATGTCTTTCATGTGGGGACATAGGGATTTCCCTCTCGTGGTTTCCCAGCATCTCGAAAGGATGCGATGCCTTAATCAGGCGCAGATGTTCCTGCGTGAAGGGGCGTTGTCGGGCAATCTGGTCAAATTTTTCCACAAGGGTACCCCGTTGGCGGGCATCCTGGATGCCCTTGGCAACCCGCACCTTGGCGCCGAAGTCGTCGCCCACCTGGAGGGGGCTGGACACGAAACCAAGGGGTCCTTTAAATCTATTATGGATGCTTCCGTAGACCTTTTCGAGCGGCGCCACGAGGCACACGTGAACCAACTTCGGACCATGGCCGCGTTCCGTCTACCGAATCCGGACGTGACGCTGCCTTTGTTAGTCCAGGTGTCTTTCGAAGATTCCGGACCAACCACCGAGGGGGGGCGGGACCGTCCGCACTACGCGGCCATCCAGGAGCTTTTCACTGAAGGGATGGGACACGACCTCCATTCCGGATCTTTATACCATGCGAAAAACGCGATCGACCAATACGTTGACCATGTCTTCGGGGCAAAACCGCGCGAGCCCCACCGGGACGAACCGGACCTGACTTACCAGTCCTTCGTAAGGTCCTTCAACGCCACCAAGCAAGCGTCAAGGATTTTGGGGCGCGAAGCGGAGATCAAGTCGCGAGCAGCCTATGCAGCGGAGATGTTTATGACCGAGCCGGATCCGATTGGCTGGTTAAAAGCCGAGGCGAAACGGTTTGACGCGCCTCCTGGTAAATCCAGAAACACGGTTGGCCCTAATGACTAAGGGAGGAGTCTCGTTCGTCGTCGTTATCATTTCTTCGCTCGTCTGTATCGTCGCTTCCATGGTTCTGATTAGCGAATAAGACTCAAGGGGATGGCTTTACCTAAGTCTTAACCCGGGTGCCCCAGGCCCGGGTGTTTTATTTTCTGGAGGTTTAAAGATGACCACGATGCGTGCTGTAACGAGATCCCTGTCAGCTTGCGGGGATACTTACCATATCGAAGAAACCCGCCTAAGGTGCGGGTGTTCCGAGATCAAAACCATGCGGACACTGGTCCGTCGTTCCAAAGAATGCCGGGTCTGCATGACTTGCGGGAAAGGAGTTCGGGTTGGAAAAGATCAAGTCTCTAACGTCTATTGCGCCAAACATCAGCCTGCCGCCGATGCCGCTAAGCCTGCCACAAAGGCCTGAAATTTACCGCGCGTGTTTCGTGTCCCACACCGTGGAAACCCGCTGGCTCGTGGCTAGAACCGGGAAGATGCTTTCGGTAATCCAGCGCTTGCCGCCCGGCACGGCCCCGGTTAACCATGTGACCCGGCACGAGAAAGATGCCGGCAAAACACACGCCTATTTTGACACACGCCGGGCCGCCGTGCGACAGGTCTTGTTACACATCCGGGAAGAAATCGCATCAGCCAAGTCGTCTTTCCAGGCACGGATGTCGATCCTCAGGCACCAGGCTTGTATGCTACGAAAGAAGGAGGCCCGAGGTGGTTGAGCTTATTATCGGTGGGATTCAGTTCGACGACTCGTGTCCGGTCAATTGCCCAGGGCGGAGCGGTGGCATGGCCTATTGTCCAAGATGCCCCAAGTTTTGTTGTATTCCGGATCATACTGGATTCTGCCTAATCGACGCCGCAGACTACCGCCCAGATTGGGCCGCAGCTTGGGCGGCCTGGTTCGCCGGTGGGATGACCGGCTACCCTGATCTTTCGCTCAAAAAAAAGGAGGTTTGAGATGACCACGCTTGCTACTCCGG